>Ga0193747_1000092_pt1 | contig 47343 bp, 45 predicted proteins | sample L1m2metaG_FD_143048 | JGI IMG/M metagenome (GOLD analysis project Ga0193747, IMG submission 143048) | Soil microbial communities from a riparian zone of the East river system, Colorado, United States - L1m2 | ecosystem: Environmental > Terrestrial > Soil > Riparian zone | place: USA: East River... | reverse complement strand
CTTGTGCAACTATCGGCAAGGCCGAGCAGTAGCGCATATCAAAGAGCAACTAGAGTTAGCACGATGGCGTATCGCTATCTGATTTATGCACAGGCTTCATTAAAATATTAGGAGGGGTATCGACCTTCGTGACGTAATGATGCTAGGGCTACGCTTAGCATGCAAAACATCAGTACTCTACAAACCGCTAAAACAGAAAGGGTCTTATCTGACTCGAAGATATTTTACTGAACGTCTTCACATTTTTTACTAAATAGAGGAGGCCCATATTATGCCTCGACCAAAGCCCCTGATTGTGGGGCACGGAGTCGCAGCATCACCGGCCATAAGCAGCGTAGTTAATGTGCCGGCAATTCAAATATCAGCCTTGTGATGGTGGGGGTGAAGTATTCACTGAGCTGTGGGCATACGGTGAGCATCTTAATCAGTAATTCTCCGAAAGCCATACTCGTAGCGCGCGGATCACCCGGTCTGATCGATAAAGTCAAGGCGACTTCCAACAACTCGGCGGCTACAGAGTCCCCTGAGGGGCTATCACCCAACTCATCTTCGCTGGCGTCAAGATCCTGTTTATCCCTTTCTAACTGAACCACCCGCAATAGCGCTGCTTCATATCGCTGTCTAAGCACCTTGTCTCTAAAGTGCAAAAGATGGTCTGAAGCTAGCCGTAGCATTATACGGGCCATCTGAAGCCCAAGCCGTAGTGCCGGCAGGCGGGGATTACTTCCAGCTCAATCGCGCGTGCGTTCAGGTTATAGAGACTCTGCTCGGACACCAGTCCCATGAAGTGGCGCGCGGCGGCGCATTGTGCGGTGGCGATATCCCAACCCGCGAAGTTGCGGCTGCCGACGTAAATCACCTTGCCTTGCTGTACCAGCAGTTCCATTGCTTACCAGAACTCCTCCCATGGTGTGCGCCGATCTATGTGGTGCATCTGTTAGAGGTCGATGTAATCGATCTGCAACTGACGCAGGCTGTTCTCGCAGGCCTTTCGGATGTGGTAAGCCGAGAGGCAGCGGTCATCCGGGCCGGTGCCCATCGGTTAATTGAACGTAAGAGTTTCTACCCTCTCGAAAGAAAAGACTGTACGCTTTGATTAGATTCCAATGTCGCCCTCAGAGATTTATAATTATTGCGCCATGACAATGATAATCAACGAGATTCAACTTCATCACTGGGTGCGCAGCAACGAGCGTGAAGCGCAAGGCATTATCCCAGAACTCATCGGCAGATTGGCCGCAGCTTCAGTTCGTCAACCTGATGACATTAGGTTTCCGCGTGCTGACAGCATTGGCCAATCTGGTGAAGATGGCTATTTAGATACAGAAACTGGCTTCCAGCCGTTCGTTCCTGACGGGAAATCATTTTGGGAAATTGGTACTGGCGCCAATCCTGCCGGAAAAGCGAATACAGACTATGACAACCGTACGAGCGCTACACCGGAAACGACTCGACAAGAATCAGCTTTAATCATCGTCACGCCGTTATCCGCTGTTCACACGTGGAATACTGACGCGCAAAAGAACTGGCGGACCGAAAAACTTAGTCGCAAAGAGTGGCGAGATGTTCGAATAGTAGACGGAACGCGATTAATCGAGTGGTTAAGCAGTTTTCCTAGCGTTGAGCGATGGTTAGCTATGAAAATGCGTCTTCCGGCAGACGCGGTTGAAATTCCCGAAGAACGCTGGATTGAGTTAAGACAGATCGGCAGCCCTCCACCTCTGACACCAAGTCTATTCACGGCTAACCGGACCCAAGCCTGCGCAAAGCTCGACGATGTCTTTCGTGGCAGTTCCAGTTTGCTGAAAATCGACACTCATTTTCCTGTCCACATGGCCGATCTAGTCGCGGCACATATCGCAAAAATGGACGTGACAGCTCGTGACGAGATCGTTGGTCGCTGCTTAATCATCACTCGAGCTGAAGCTTGGAGTAATTTAACGAGCTTGCGTGATCGCCATGTATTCATCGCTGATTTCGACATCGATGATACGGATACTGCAGGCATGCGATTACTAGAACGAGCTAAACTCCATGGGCATGCTGTCGTTTTTGCAGGAAAGGCGGGCGGCGCTCCTCATCCAAATCGCGTTTCGATACCAGAGCCTACGAGCCTTCAGGTGGTTGAAGCGCTGAAGGAAGTCGGTTACAACGAGGAACGCGCCCGCACGCTTGCAATGAAGAGCACCGGCAGTTTGAGATCTCTACTACGATGCCTTCAGAACCTGTCTTCTATTCCAGAGTGGGCACAAGGCACCGAGGCAGCAGAACTTCGTATTGGAGAAATGCTCGGTGCTTGGAATGAAAATGTCGAAGGAGATAGGCAAGCAGCGGAAGAACTCTCGGGAAAATCATACGGGGAGTGGATCGGCACGATCCGTGAAATTGCGCGCCGCCCGGCCTCTCCCCTCAAATACAAAAATGGAATCTGGAAGTTCATCTCTCGCTACGAAGGCTGGGATGCGCTGGGCCCGTTAATCTTTGATGATGATTTAAAACGCTTTCAAGAACTGGCCGTCAGAATCTTTCGTGAAAAAGATCCCTCGCTCGAACTACCGCCAGAAGAACGCTACATGGCGACAGTTAAAGGCAAAACTTCAAACTACTCAAGTCTTCTGCGAACCGGGTTGGCGGAAACCCTGGCGTTGCTCGGAAGTCGACCGCAAGTGATTCTAAATTCTTCAGTGGGGAGGGGGGAGGCTACTGCCAGAATAGCGGTTCATCAGATTTTGGAAGATGCAGATTCGCAGCTTTGGGCAAGTCTCAACGACGTGCTGCCTTTACTGGCGGAGGCAGCTCCTAACGAGTTTTTGGAAGCCGTTGAACGATCCCTTCAATCTCAGACGTTTGAAGCGGTGTTCGCTCAAGAACGGCGTGGATTCACGGGTAGGAATTACATGACGGGGCTGTTATGGGCACTCGAGACACTCGCTTGGGATAGTGAGTACCTCATTCGAGCGGTACTTCTTCTCGGTGAATTGGCAACGATAGATCCAGGCGGTAATTGGGCCAACCGTCCGGCGAATTCTCTTTGGACTATCCTCCTGCCGTGGTTCCCACAAACGGCTGCAAGCGTCGAAAAGCGACAAGCTGCAGTCACCGCATTGATGTCAGAACTTCCCGATATAGGTTGGAACCTAGTTCTTAACCTGCTGCCCCAGATGCAGCAGAGTTCCTCAATGACTCGGAAGCCTACCTGGAGAAAAATGATTCCCGACGACTGGTCAGAAGGCTCCACAGGAAAGGAATACTGGGAACAGATAAATGCTTATGCAAAGATTGCCGTAGAAGCAGCGAAACACGATCTCCGAAAGGTTGAGACACTAATCGATAAAATCAATTCGCTTACAGTTGAAGCGCGGGATGAACTCTTTCAGCATTTGAAGTCTGAAGCTATCACCGCTTTACCAGAAGAAAATCGATTGCCTATATGGAAGGAACTAACAGATCTAATAGCCACACATCGAAGGTTTCATGAAGCCGATTGGGCAATGACGCCCGAAACCCTCGAGGTTCTGTCTGAAATTGCAAGCGGGATTGCACCTGAGCTACCATGGCACCGCAATCAACGATTGTTTATCGCGCGTGATTTCGATTTATACGAAGGGACCGACAATTTCGAGGAAGAAGCGCGTAAGCTCGATCAGCGAAGACAGCAGGCTGTCGAAGAGGTATATTCCGTCGGTGGATTGGCTGCTGTTATTGAGTTTTGTCGAGTTGTCGAATCACCCGCACATGTTGGTATCGCTTTCGCTCCATTTGCAACGGTCGATGACGAGAAGCGGTTTCTTCCTGACTTGCTGGAATCAACAGACGGGGAGTTGGCGAAGTTCGCTGGCGGCTTCATTTGGTCTAAGTTTAGACTGGCTGGTTGGGGTTGGATTGATGCCTTAGACATGTCAACATGGACAGAGTCTCAAAAGGCGCAAGTGCTCGCCTACTTGCCGTTCGCCCCACCAACCTGGAGTCGGGCGAGTAAAATTTTAGGCCAAGATGAAGATCTTTATTGGTTGAAAGCAAACGCAAATCCATTCGACGCTGAAGGAGAAATCAGCGTGGCCGTGGATCGACTATTGGATGTCGGCCGTGTGCGCGAGAGTATCTTCTGCATCTCCCGAGAAGTTTTTAGAAAGCAGCCAATCAATGCCGAGCAAGCAATCCGCGCGCTGCGCACGGCCGCTGAGTCGTACAACCAGTTCGTTCATATGGATGTCTTCGAAATCGTTCAGATCATCAAGACGTTGCAGAATGATGCGACCGCAGACCGTTCTGCGGTGGCAAGTATCGAGTGGAGTCTATTGCCTCTTCTTGATGACACTCACGGTGTTTCTCCTAAATTCCTTGAGCAGCAACTTGCCGACGACCCATCATTTTTCTGCGAGGTGATCCGACTCATATTTCGATCAGACAAACCCGATGCAACACGGTTGGAAGCAACAGAGGCGCAACAAGCAATCGCAACGAACGCCTACCGTCTCCTTTTTCAGTGGCGGAGGCCACCAGGCTCCCGCGAGGATGGCTCATTCGACGGCACCGCACTAAAAGACTGGGTTGCTAACGTCAAAACGAGTTGTGAAGATTCAGGACATCTAGTTGTAGCATTACAGCGGATAGGTCACGTGCTTAGATATTCTCCGCCAGATCCCGACGGGCTTTGGATACATCATTCGGCCGCGCAAGTTCTAAATGCGAAAGACGCCTCCGAAATCCGAAAAGGCTTCGAGATTGAATTGTTCAATTCTCGCGGCGCACACGTTGTCGATCCTCAGGGAGGTCCTGAACGAGAACTCGCAAAGCTATATCGAAAACAAGCAGAAGAAGTGGATTTGCGCGGCTACGCAAGGCTGGCTGCCACGATGAAGGAAATTGCAGCTTCATATGATCGGGAAGCCGAACACAATATAGTAACGGCCCATATCGAATCTGAGATTCTGGATGATCAATTGTAAGTTCATTTGGCTCTATGGAATCAGCACCGCTTGAAAACAATCTGATGCAATGAATCCACGCCACACGTGGGCAACAAGACGCTGTGAGAGTTTGTGTTAAATCTTCTACCGGAATACCTCACCGACAAACCCTATTCTATTACTCAGACTCCTCATCGTCATAATCTTCGCGCACCGCCTCTTCATCACCCTCATCATCCTCGTCTGCGGAGCTGCCTCCTGCCAACCCTAAGAGGGCTAATCCTCCAAACGCAGCCAGACCTCGCACGATCCATTTTATCACCCCGTTGCGATCATCCTCCGCCCACTTTTTCTCGATCATTAAACGGGCGTTATGACAGTAGGCTTGGATTAAAGGCCACTTGTCAAAGAAATCACTCTTGTCCTTCTTTAAGACGATATATTGCACGGCCTGCGGCAGAAAGTTACCCACCTCAGTTCCCTCCATCACGAACGCCAGCACCGGGCGATCCGCCGCCACGGCCATACCCACCTCAGTGTGGAGCAATTCAGACATTGCCTTGCCGGTTCTCAATTTGTCACTAATGTCTTGTTGGAGATATCTCGGCGTCGCCGCCAAAACGATGCAATCCGCCGATTTGATATTCTCTTTCATCTGCTCCCAGATGGGTTTGGGGGAGGCATCGTGTCTTCCAATAGTGCCGAATGGCACGAAACCCATCTGCCTGACGATAGCCTCGACGTAATCCACAAAGGGTTTATCTTCGATTCGTAGGCTACAACTGACGAAGGCAGTTGCCTTACGCGCTTGATAAGGGCTGACTTGGCTCATTGAACTCCTCCATCCGAGTGGGGATATTACCCCAGGTATTACATTCACAACTATCACTCAGAAACTTGCTTTCCCAGAAGTAAATCTTCATCAATCTTACTGGGATTAAGATACTTCGGGTTATCTATGAGAACCTTGATAGCCATGCGCAAGTAATTGATGGCCGCCGTGACCGTTGGCACCTTTTCTTCGCCGCTAACAGCTATCTCACGCTTGGCACTAGCCTTGGTGCTGCCATGTACCACGGCAGAACGAACCCTGTAAATGTGTTTGACATCGCGATAGACCTCCACGGGTGTCTTCTTAATCTCATTGGATAGACCCGAAAGGGCGGCCATACGCAGCGCAAGTTTATGCGTCATCTCTTGACGCTCATCATCTGACAATAGCGCCTCCATCGCTATAGTGGCATCTAGAATAGAATCTTCCTCCGTCTCTCGTATAAGACAGAGATTCAACCTCCTGCTTGCAAGTGCTAATCTTTTGTCATCGACCGCAGTAAACTTACTGAACACATTACCTGCCTCTAAGGCGTCTTGCTCGGTCACAGTTGCGGCGGGGTCTCGCCAGTCGTTGTATTCAAACCATGCCGGGTATCTCCTAATGGAGATACCTTCTACCGGCGGTAAATGGGCTTCATAACTATGCGCCCAACCCAACGGGCGCATCAGCAACTGGGCGTATCCCGTACTAGTCCCGGTAGCTATCCGCAGAGCTGTGAAGAAAGACTCGATCCGGTTAAGCGGGTAAGTGGAGAAGACGTAGTAGGTGTTGAAGGCTTCATAGTATCGCCTGTTCTTAAATTCCCAGTCGTGCAGGATAAGCGCGTGCGTCGCCGCCCCCATGACTGAGGGCTTCACCTCGGTGCTGTCAGAGCTTTGCAGGAATCGCGCCAGTTGGAAGCCTTCATCCATGTGTTCAATGCTCATACCAGTTCCCAGAGAAGCGCGCTCAAAATTGAACTGTAGAAACAGAATCGGAACGACAATGTCTATTGGTAGAATCTCTTTGAAGATGCCGGACTCCAGCAGGAGGTATATAGGGGTGAAATGCTCCAGAGAAAAAGGTGCATCACCATGCAAATGAATGTAACGGTCAACGATCCCGCTGATGAATAAATCCTTACTCCTCTGATAGAAGCTGTCATTACGACTACTAACTTTCTCGACTTCCTCATTGGGCATGCTTGCCTCCGTAGAACTGAAGTACGCCCTCAGACGTGAACAGGATTCTGCGGAGTCAATGTAGTTGAATAAGGCCAGGAACGAAGGCACATGATCGAGCCTTACAGGCTTGTCATCTTTTCTGCCGAACGCTTCCTTATAGTCAGTAGGGCCGCCCGAAAAAAGCCGTTGGCTGAACTCAGGCATGCCGCTCGCTGAATACGACATTTCAGGGAACTTGAAGTACGTGCCTATATACTTCTTATCCGCCACAAGTTTCCTGACGCGCGCTAGCCCTTCCTCCACGGCTTCAGCAGTTAAATTAAAGAGATGAGGGTCGGCCGGTTGATACTCAATGTTCATACGTGAAGTCATTATCGCCTCCATCACATTGAATTATACTTCGATTCCTGCCATTGTCCTTATCAACAATAACTAGGTGAAACGTGATGTCTAAAGAAGTCGTCAAGGTCGAGCGCGAACCCTATGAGGCGGATCGCCCGATAAAGTCCTCGCGCGAGGATCGCTTCGGGCGCTCGGAGTTCGCCAAGAGAATCGCCTCCGTCATAGCGAGTCGGCGCGAGGCCAGCAGCATTGTGGTGGGCGTTTACGGCCCCTGGGGCGAGGGTAAAACTTCCGTCCTGAACATGGTGATAGAGGAGCTGGAGGGCCACTCGAATTCGGTGGCGGTGCGCTTCAACCCATGGCGCTTCAGCGACGAATCCCAACTGCTCCATAACTTCTTCAGTGTTTTGGCGGAGAAGTTGGACGCGCGACTTAAAACGCGTGGTGAAAATATCAGTGAGATGTTCAGGCGATACTCCGGCCTTCTAGCCGCAATTCCTTACGCAGGAAGTAGCGCTAAGGAAGTCGCTAACGTCGTAGGCTTATTACACCCGGCCGCCGATCTTGAAGAGTTAAAGGATCGACTGGAAGTTGAGCTGGGCAAGGCCGAAACACGCATCGTCGTGGTAATGGACGATATCGATCGGCTCGACAAGGAAGAGATTCAGGCCGTCTTCAAACTCGTAAAGCTGTCGGCGGATTTCCCGAATACGGCCTACATCCTCGCCTTCGACGAGCAGATGGTCTCCGCCGCCCTCGCCGAGAAGTACGGCAGTTTCGAGGCCGGCCGCAGTTTCCTCGAAAAGATCGTCCAAGTCCCGCTACATCTGCCGCCCGCTGACTCTGAAGCCCTAAGAAGAATTACTTTTGAAGGCGTCGGAGCTGCGCTTAAGCTGGCAGGAATAGAGCTGTCCGAGCAGCAGGTAAGGAAATTCGCGAAGCTGTTCGGGCTGGCGTTTGAAGGGGGGATTAGTGCGCCCCGGCTGGTGAAACGCTACGTGAACGGCCTGACGTTCGCCCTGCCGCTTCTGAAAGACGAGGTGAACCAGGTCGATCTTCTCGTTATCGAGGCCGTGAGAGCTTTTTATCCTAGCCTCCACGCGAGCATCAGGGACAATCCGTCGGCTTACGTGGGCGGCGGTTTCAGAATGAGACACAGGGCCGGTAAGGCGGAAGAGGAGGGCGCGTCCATAATAGCCGACACCCTAAAGGACATGACGCCGTATGAAAGGCATGCCGCGGAACAACTGATCAGGGAGATGTTCCCCCATGCGGCAGGGTCGTTCGGTGACCCCTCCCATGGGTCGGACTCATACTCACGGTGGATGAGCCAGAAGCGGATCGCATCCGAGGAGTATTTTCACCGCTACTTCGCCTACGGCGTCCCGCCCAGAGATGTGAGCGACCGGACGGTTCAGGAAGTGCTCAGCGGTGGGGAGGCGGGCGATGTCAATTACGTGAAGGCACAACTAAAGGCCATAGCGGCGAGTGCCAAGCCCGAAACCCTTTTGGCTAAGCTATTCCGTCAGGCGGATTCGGTGCCCACAGAGTATGCCGCCCGTCTAGCATTGGCCGTGGCCGAATACGGTGAACTCTTTCCGCAAGACGAGAGCGCGTTCGTAACGATGGGACTTTCCGCTTTCTCGCAAACAGGTTTCCTGATCAGCACCCTCCTAAAGAGAATTGAGGATGAGACCGAGAGAGACAAAGTAGCTCTACATATTGCCGAGGTTGTGACCCCGCTCCCTTTCGCCCTCGAATACGCCCAAGCTGTAACTAAAGTAACTGAGGAAGGTGAAGTGGATGTAGTGATTTCCGAAGAGGCCGAGGTCGAGGTGCATCGTAAGATCAGCTCACGGATCACGGAGGCGGCATTCGACGGTGGAATCTTCAGGAAATACCCCAAAGACCTTTTGAGCCTTTATACTGCTTGGCGCTGTGTTGACGAGGAGGCCGCAAGGCGATCCCTGAGCGGCCACTTACGCACTACGCCGCACGACGTGCTCCTCTTGTTGGAGAACGCCATGCCAATCTCCACGTCGGGTAGAGACACGGTCAAGATGGAACTTAGGGGTTATAATTACAACAGGATTGCGGAGATAATTGATCCGGAACTGGTAATCGAAGCACTGGCTCAGGCGTATGGCGACATTGACGCCTTCGCTAAACACACGGGAGGCAGCTTGTACGACCTCCTCCCTGAGGAACGGGCTGCAAAGAGCTTTATCCGACTTCACCACAAGAGACAGCAGCAGAGTACGGCAGGAAGGAGCGGGACGGTAGAGGATGTTGCGGAAGATTAAGGATAATCCGTTGACTGATTAATGGTTGATAAGCGACTTTAGCCTAACCACCCGCAAGCATGGAAAGACTCAGGGTAAATGGCTTTGCACAAATATTAATTCCACCTTAATAGATGTGCAAAGCCACTCGAACAATATGGCTATCGGAAACCGTCTGAAGCTAAGCCGTAGAATTCCACAAAATAACTTCTATGTTTGACCACCTTACCAACGTGCAGCAACGGGTAATTCATCGCGGCCAACGTCTTTCACCGTGAGCTTTCTGGTAGGTGCTATAAAACGGATATTAATGCCCGAAATTAATTCATATTGATTTAGGATTATGAATATGGATCGGCGAAGTAATCAGAAAACAGACCTCTACTTGTTCATCCGCAAATACTTCACACAGGAGCCTGAAGGATTGTCACACTGCGACAGACCGGATCTGATTTTCAATCTCGATGAAAAGGTAATAGGCATTGAGCACACGCGAATGTATCGCACTTTAGGGCAGGTCTCCGGACTTGAGCCGCACTCCCAACTAGCGGTCCAACACAGGATTGTCCAAGGTGCATTGGAAGAGTATTTAACATTATGTTCGAGAAAGCTCTGGCTGTTAGCTTATTTTGAAGATGTTACGACTTATAAAAAGAGAGAGAGTCAGGGCGTCGCAAACCTGATGGCGCAAGTGGTCTACGAAAAAGTTGTACATACTACTCATAGCCCTGGCGAAATTGCTTGGCATGAAATGGAATCTTGGCGCTACAGAAAGGCCGGACGCGAATTCCCAGATGGGGTCAAGCGAATAAGCTTTCAGATCGTTGACGATAACCCAGAGTTAGAACTCTGGGGGCCGGCTCATACCATCATGGTGCCTCATTTGTCGGCAGATGGCGTTAAAGAGAGAATATCTACCTAATGTGTGACTCTTTTTAAGCCGAGACCAGACCATCAAGGTCTAACGGATCACGACCCAGTTGTAGATTCAGAAAGACCATCACTGTATGAGCCAGGACTTTGCGAATCAAGCGATGTTGAAAATGCCATAAGTCATGTACCCGAATTGCATCCACAGCAAAGCGTTCGGTCAGATGTGAACCAACGGTTTCCACGATTTTACGAATGCGTGAGCAGAACTTTCGTAAAGCTCGTGGATGCTCTTCGTTCATGTTAACTCTCGCTGGAGCGACGATTTTCACTCCGTATCTGTCCAACAGCAGAGGCTGTCGCCAAGGGTCAAGAAAGCCTTTGTCTGCCGGGCATAGTCCCGTGAAGCCTTCGACCAAAGCATTGGTGTGATTGACATCATGGGCACGGGCATTCAAGAGCGGAAAGTGCGTAATCATGCCCCGCGCAGAAACTCGCAAGCCGAGTTTGAAGCCATAGTAATCCAACTTCTTGGCCGCACAATGTCCATAATCAGCCAATGTTTTGAAACACCGATCACGAATCGAGCGAGTGTAAGTGCAAACCGGCAGCGGCAAGGTGTCAATCACTTGCACGCTGGTTTGCGCCTCTCCGCTGCTCTCGACTAGAAGTTGCCGGATTTCGGCTTTGACCTGCCACAGATTGGCTGCTTGGCGCACCAACGAAGGGCGGTCGCCGAGAGCGGGAAAGAAGTGGCGATAGTGGCTGTGAAAATAGTCGAAGAGGTCTTTATCCAGATGGTGTTTGAAATAGGCGCCGCAGATTTCCATCGTGATGACCTCTTCATCGGTCAGAGCGGGAGCAAATCCACCGCGTCTGATGGGATACTTTGCTTTGACTAACTGGTAGTATTCGACTACCAAACAATAGACGGTAATGATAAACCTGTCTCTGTCCATTGAACCGCTCCTTTGTTAGAACTTCTGGCTTTGTCACCAGCAATTCTACAAGGGTTTCGGTTCAATGGATTTCTTACAAAGAGTCACACATTAGGTAATCAATATATGTTGCGTCCTTTTGCGGATTTTTCAGCAGATCCAGCCACTCTCTTAAGGAAAACTTCTTCGTATCAATGAATTTAATCTTGTGAGCAGTGCCGTTAACTTTCTCAATCATTTCTTTTACTACCCTTTTAAGCTGATCACTGGTTAAACATCCAGCATGGTTATTCAGCCGCTTGCATCAACTACCAAATGATTCCCACCTGCATGGAGGCGGCCAGTTACCCGGTGCCGAAGATCTCCTCCAGTCCGTATGAGCAAGCAGCCTGCATTCGCTCCGGCGCTATCGTACGGTCCGGCGGAATCCGCGCTGCGCTGCGGATCACGTCCGAGACCGCACCGAACTGCTCCCGCCAAAGCCGCTCCACTTCCCTGGCGGTTCTCGGCGCGAGCGCCGGCCGGATCTTCTCCAGCCAGATGGCCTTCAGCTCCTCGAGGTGGCGCCCGAACAGGTCCAGCGTGTCGTGGATGTACAACGCGTCCTGCGCCTGCTTCTCCGGCGGTCGGCGGCCGTGTATCAGCAACTTCTGCGCGATGAAACTGACCGGGTTCGAGATCTGCACCTCAACGGGCGGCGCGAGCGGCACACCGGCTTCGCCGCCGAGCCCGACGCGCCAGGCATGCTTGAGCAGAAGGTCCAGGTGGCGCAGCTTTTGCGCCGTCACGCCGGCCTTAGCTACCGTGGCGTCTGGCGTGCTGTCCCTCCTCAGCGGGCCTCCAGTGCGTGGCACCAGGAATTCCGCATAGAACCCCTGATCATCGCCGCCGAGCCGATAATGGGTGACCGGGGGAGTGTTTTCGCCCGAGAGCTCTTCCCTGAAGTCGGCTGCCTCCAGTGCCGCGCCGATGTCGCCCTCCAGGGGAGCCCTCAGCGAAAACGCCACGTCCGCATCCCTGGTGCGCAACGGTTGGTAGGCAGGCGCATTAGCCAAGGGGTGGAACCGGTGCAGCCGGTGAGCCCACCCACCGACGATGACCAGGTGCGCAAGCCAGGGCCGGAGGGCTTCAATGAGCCGCGCGATGTCTGCGAAGTCATCCACGGATTAGGTCCCCCTGGATAACAGGTTCGAGAACCCGGTCGCGGATCAGGTCGGCCTGCTCTCTCCCCCGGGAGGGGTGTGATGAGACATCAAGCCAGACCTGTAGGATATCGCACACCGGCACGCTGTCCGCCCTCACGAGTCCGCGAAAGACCGACTGTGGAGCGGGGGCCTGCCTAAGGATGATATCCGGCTGCTCGCCCTGGTCTGCGGGAACTATGTTTCTCCACGCCGCAATGCTCGCGGGACCGAGCCGCTGCACGTACACGTACGGCGGTACGCCTTCCACGAACCCGAAGTTGAGCGCATCCGCTGCCGCGAAGAGGCCAAGGCAGGCTCGACCGCTGCGGAACATACGCTTTAGCTCGACCTGTGGATCACCGCGGAGGATGAAGCACATCGGGGCCTCTTTGACCCTGCGGGCAGCCGCCGCCTGCCAGTGCTTGAACAGGTCTTCACGACGCACTAGACTCAGATAAGGCTTCGACTCGTGCAGATAACCGTTCCGCTGGAGTTGCTGCACGAGGCGGAACGCACTCATCACCGACACGTGCGCGGCCCGTGCGAGCTGCGAGGCGTTGTGGTAGCGGCCCCGCGGCGCCGACAGCAGGTTGTCCGGCAACTCCGGCGCGAGCAGCACCTTGAGCATCCACTGGTTCAGGTCAGAGAAGAGATCAGCGGGCTTGTTGCGCATCGACTGAGCCAGTGACGACAGGCAGTCGCCCTCTGAATCCAGGCCTCCCAGATGCGGTCCGCGGAACAGGCGCAGGCCCGAGAAGTCAATGACGCCGGCAGCAGCGTCCGGCGCGTACTTAGAAGCAAAGTCCAGAACCTGATTCGCCACACGCGACGAGACCTTCGGCGCGGCAACCACGGCGAGGGGCGGGTAGTGATCACCCGCGGCGCGGGCGGCTTCGAGATAACATTGCGACCACAGTGGCACGAGGCGGTCACCCCTTCCCTCGCCCGATGCTTTCACTTCCACCACGTACGAGGCGCCGCGCCGGCTAATTATCATGTCAGGGCGTGAAGACTCCTGACGACCAGGTTGCCGTCGCACACGCCACCCTGCCTGGCCGAATATTTCAGCCAGAAGGTCCTCCGCCTGTCGCTCGCGGGCCGGGCCGCTGGAGCGTAATTCCAGTTCGAGATCTACCATAATATTCACACAATCGAGGTTAACATGTCCATGTTAACCAACATGGACATGTTAACACGATGATGCCAACACTGCAACGATCTAGAAGGGAGGGCGAGGGGTGTTATCGGACGCGGCGGGATCAACCTGATTTTGGCCCTGTTACCGCGTTTACGGTTTGCGTTACGGTAACAGTGAGGCCGAAGCGTTAATCCGGCAGGCCGAGGCAAGACTATAGAACTGAAGTAGTTCCCGACCCGCTGGACTGAGATTCGTCACCACCTAGCATCGCTAACTCGACTTCTCTTCCCCGGCCAGACTGTCTTCTCCAAGACATCCCTGTCCTAATGAGAGCACCCTGTCCTGATAGGACAGGGATGTTTTTCGCAAGGTAAGAGTGCTCTCAGACTAAACCAGAGGGCCTCATCAGCCCAGGCAGTATCACTTCACTTTGCTTAAACCTGGCGAGTAACCTTGTCCTCCCTTATCTGCATAATTCTGTCTATACGGTTGAAACATCCGGTTCATCGGTGAACTCTACTGTTCACCGGTGAAGGAATGTCTTCACCGGGCAGCTCACAGCGGCTGGGATGGATGCCACAGATCAACAGCCCTGCGGGGTAGAATCAAAGCGCCGGCGGTAATCTTCGCTTTCAACGACAACGGTTTTACACATTTCATACAAGCGGCTTCTCAGGCGCGCCCCGATGCGGTCTTCCAGCGTCTCCACAGTCTCAGTGCCGCGCGCGTCCGCGTAGTTAGTTGTGAAGATGGTGAGCCGCCGGTCGTTGTAACGCGTGCCTATGATTTGCATCATCGTGTCGCGCACCCAGTCCGTGGGCTTCACCGCGCCGAGTTCGTCCAGGACCAGCACTTCCGTCTCATAGATGGGCGCTAGCACCTTCAGTTCTGAAGTCTGGGAGACGGGGTTATAGGAATTCTGAATCTCCTTGAGGAGCGCTCCGAATTCGTAAAACAGGCAGGGTATGCCCTTCTCTATGAGGCCGCGCAGGATGGCCGCGGACAAGTGAGTCTTGCCAGTGCCGACGGGCCCAGTGAAAAGTAATCCGCGGTCAATCGCTGGGTATTCGTCCACAAGCTTGAAAGCGTAATTGAACGCCTGGAGATGTGTGCCATTACCAGACATGGGGTGATAGTTAGTGAATGTGCAATTCTCGTAACGACGTGGGATGCGCGCGGCGGCGAGGAGTTGCGTCCGCCGCTCTTCCGTCCGGCAGTGGCAGCGCCGCGCGCCCTTGCCCGCGACCACCTCCATCCCCGTCCCGAAGCAGTAGGAGCAAGCGGCGGCCGAGTCTTGCCGCGCGGCCTCTAAAGTCCTGTCTGACTCAGGTGAAGAGACAGCAGAGAGTGGATAGTTTTTAGCTAATTGTGCCGGCATAATTCCCTGCCTATCTCCTTTCGCTTCTCTCGCTGAGTAAACCCAGAGCCACATCGCGCACTCGCGGCGCGTCTTCCGGCAGGAGCCAGCCGCCCGCCTCAGAGCTGATCTCTGAGAGCGTGACCTCAATTGACTTCCCTTGCGTCTCGAGGAGCGCTACGCAGGTTTCGGCGGTCTCGCGGATTTCTTGCGGCGTGAGTTTGTGCGCGACAGGCGACGCATAAGAGTCGGAAGAGGTACGCCCGACCTCCAGATCGGCGCGCGCGCGCCGCGACCGCTCGTCCAGTTGGCCTAGTTTTTTGAGCAGGTCGTAGGTTTCGTGCTGGGCCACGCGCACGGCTTTCGGCAGCGCGCGGGTTTCGAACCACTCGCGCGTGCGAGCGATTTCGCGGGAGGCCGCGTGTTCAGCCGCGCGGGTCGCCGCCTTGTTGACGCACGGCTCCAACTCACCTCTCAGCCGCTCGATGATTTCATCGACCGTGATTGTGCTCGGCTGCCCCGGAACGTATTTGAGCCTTCCGGCTTCTCGTCGGGGTGGGGTCTGACTTTGCTCATTGGGTCGGGGGGTCGGTTCGGAGTCTGTTTTATCGACCGGTTTTGTGTCCGCGCCGTTTTTTGGCGCGCTCGGATTTAAATCTGAGTCTGAAACCTCTGATACAGCGTAGCTGTCGTTAAAGGCTGTTTCATTCTGTGAAGCATGAGACTTACAGGATGAAGCAGGAGCAAAGCGCAAAATTTTTTGACCCAGCGAAGAGGCGCGCACCCCGATCGAAGAGCTCGCGCGGTTGAGAAAAATTCTGATACCGACGCCGTTCTTGCCCGCGAAATATCCGATTATGCCGGAATCGTGCAGCCATGTGACGGCCTTATTCGCGGTGGCGCTGGCGACACCCACCACCTCACACAGTGCGTCCCAGGCTTTGACCTGCTTCCCTTCCCTCGGTTCGGCCTCGAACCGCAACACGCCTTCGCGCTCCCAATACTGGGCGGGCGCGTTGACCAGCCGGAGATAGATTTTGCTCATGAGCGGCGTCACCTTGTCGGCCTCCTCCGAGGTGACGGCCGTGATGATCTCCCCGTCGAGCTTGAAAAAGTTTTTGTGATATTCGTTCGCCGAGAGCTGAGTCCTGCGGACGAATCTGTTGGTGAAATTGGGTTGCGCTGCCATTTTTGGCTCACTTATCTTTCTGCTCGACAGCGCCTTGGCCGGAGTTTTATAATGTGCCTAGGTTAGACACACTAATACCGGCTCGCTGACCGAGCGAGTTTTCCATTTGACCTGGAGCGCGGCAGAGTTGCCAAACTTTAAGCACGCTTCAGGTCAATCACTTTAGACGTACACCTAAGTGTTACGTCCCCCTACTGGTCGCACATTCCTACACTAAGTCTTCAGTCCTGTAAATTCCCCTGCACTCTTCATTGCATCCCCTGTAACGATTAATGCAGCGGCTGCAATGATCTCTGCAGGGGATGCACTCTTCGTTGCATTCCCTGTAATCCGGATTGCAGGGGTGTCTATACCCCTGCAATGATTAATGCAGGGGTGTAATGAAAATTGCAGGGGTGCCTTTGGGATTTATAGTTATTTCTCAGGCTGATGAGTTAATACTGCACCCCTGCAATGTTTAGTGCAGGGGCTGCGACGAAGATTGCAGGGGTCTTGCGTTTGGAAATATTCGTGACGTATAGACGTCTCGTATAGTAATATGCGGCGGAAAATTTTAGGGGTTATCACTGGTCATGACGGGCGTACAGATAAAACGTTTGCGGAAAGCACTGGGGTACACACAGGCGCGACTTGCTGAAGAGGTCGGCGTCACGGCTAACACGATTGCGCGTTACGAGCGCGAGGAATTAAGCCCCTCGCCGCCTGTGCAGAAGCTATTCAAGCTTCTTGAGATGCTCGTGACGGAGAGGAAGGCCGCATAGAAGAATGAAGACGATTGCCATCGCTAATCAGAAAGGCGGCGTGGGCAAATCGACGACGGCCGCCTGCGTGGCCACAGAACTCGCAATGCGCGGCTACGAGACGCTCCTCGTTGACGGCGACCCCCAGGCGAACGTCACTTCGCATTTCCTCGCGCCGGATCAGATTAATCTTTCCATCGCCGACATACTGATCGAATCCGAGCAGCGCGAAAAGCTTCCGCTCGAAGCGGCCATCGTGACGACAGAGATGGAGCACCTCGACCTGGTGCCGTCGAAATTGCGCTTCGCCCGGTTTGAGAAGGAGCCTGCCATCGCGATCAATCGCCTGCGCTCGAAGCTCGCTCCGCTCGCAGCGACATACGACTTCGTGGTCATCGACACTCCGCCCACGCTGGGCCAGATCTTGACCACGCCGTTGCTGGCCTCGACGCACATGATCGTGCCTGTGGCGGCGTCGCCTCTGGCGCAGGACGGACTTGACGACCTGATGAGCACTTTCGAGGAGGTGAGGAGCACCAACCCGGAACTGGAGATGCTCGGGATGGTCTGCACCCTTTTCGACGGGCGCACCTCAGTTTCAGCGGAATCCTTCCGCAGTTTGAAACAGCGTTACGGCCCGAAGGTTTTCGAAACGATCATTCATCGCAACGTCAAGCTCGAAGAGTCACCGGCCTTCCACCAGCCCGTACAGCTTTACGCCCCAGGTTCGCGCGGCGCGTTGCTCTACGCGGAGTTGACGGACGAAATATTGAAGCGGCTCGGTGCCCGCAAGAACAAAGGCAAGCTCAAATTGGCGGGTGAGGAGTCGCGTGCCTGATGGCCGAACCGAAAACAAAACCAGAGAGAAGGGTGGCGGGCCGCAGCAAATTCCGGCTGCCCGAGCGCCCGCCGCGCGTCGTGGAGACCAACCCCTTACGCGAGATTCTCCAAGAGGCTAAGGCTCAGGAAGAGGCGCTCAGTGCGAAGCCCGCGCCCCGAACGCAAGACACCCCTGCAAAGAGGGTTGCAGGGGTAGGGCATGCGTCCACTGTCAGGCGCGACACCCCTGCAAAGGAGATTACAGGGGTGTCAAGGGCCGACATCGTCAGGGCACCCGCCGCGCCGGAAACATCTGCCGCAATCTCCTTCAGGGAATTTTCAAAACGGTGGTCTCCTATCCTGCGGTCGGGGCAGATGAGCGTGTGCCGCGTGCTTTTTGAAATGACTTACGAGGCGGGCCAGACAGAGTGCTTCACCTCGATGCCCAAACTGGCCGCCGCCGCGGGCCTCAAAGAGCGCCAGTGTTACAACGTGGTCGCACAGTTAGAGCTGTTGGGCTTTATCGAGCGGCCCGAAATCTTTAATACGCCAACCAAGAAGGGGACGATCTTCCGCCTCTTCCTTTCGCCTCAGACGCCGGGTGCAGGTTCCAACCGCCGTTACCACATCGGCGGGGAAGGGGACTGACACCCCTGCAATCTGGATTGCAGCCCCTGTAATAATCATTGCAGGGGTGTCAATTTTCAGACTCGAAGCTTTTCGGTCTTAACCTCGCGGCTTTTACGCCTCTTCTCGATGCGGTAAAGGAGGTTCGAGACCCCGTCCATCGCTTCCATGAACTCTTCCATCGTTTCCTCGTCGAGGTCTTCGAGCCGGACCTCACGCATGGCGTAGAAGATTCGCTTCATCTCCTCCCAGAAAAGGTGGCGCGAGTCCTGCGGGTCAATCTCCAGAAGTTCGTCCACGTGCGCTACCACCTGAGTCATGTTTTCCGAGGAGATCGCCTGGGCATTCGATTCGCCGAGAATCTCTTTCACGCGCGCGCGCAACCGTGTCTGCGATCCCTGTACGGCCAGGTGCTGTTTAAGCAACTCCGCGCGTCGAGCCCGCGCGGCCTGGTCTGAACAGCCCAGCCGCTCAGGCGTCAGGCGGGCAAGCTGTACGGCTTCCTGGAGATTGACCTGGCAGGAGGCGAGAGCCTCCACCACGTCAGAAGGGAATTGGAGTATCGGCAGGTACTGCCCAATGAAGCTATTCAGGTCAATTCGCCCGGATGTTTCACGCTGGAGGATGCCCCGAAGCTGGCTGGCCGCTTCCATCAGCTTTTCGCGCGGCCAATGGCTCGGGCGGCCCCTTCTCGTGTCCGTCACGGGTCTCCGCTCGACGTGGCGCACGGCAAAGAGAAAGCGCACTAACTGCTTTTCAGAAGAAGGTATAGTGTCAGGCATTCGCTCGTATAGGAGTTGGCACATGTGGCGGACGGCCTCGGGAGAAGCAAGTGGGTCAGACTCCCGACGGCGGCGACGAGATGCTCTCATGAAGGAAATGGCCTTCCAAAAAGGGTATGTTTCACAATCGGAGGATATTATATCATTTATGCCAATCAGAAGGGTAATAATTCGACCCTCAGGCGATTAAGGTTACACAAAACCGGGATTTCTGTAACCATATTTCGGTTGTAGGAATCGGGTATATTCGGGTATATTTACGGGTATGAGATCTCGGACGATAGACACATTAGGTCTGGAGGTCTCCCACGAAGCCCTGAACCTCATCGCTGAGGTAGATGAGTTCAAGGGCAAATGGGAGGTTGTGCGTACTCTGTCGCCCGAGCGCCTGCGCGCCCTGCGCCACGTCGCGACCATCGAATCCATCGGCTCTTCGACCAGAATCGAGGGCGTCAAGCTTACGGACCGCGAGATCGAGGCGCTGCTGTCAAACCTCGAGCGGCACGCCTTCCGGTCGCGCGACGAGGAGGAGGTCGCCGGCTACGCCGAGGCGATGGACCTGGTCTTCGGCTCGTGGGAAGACCTGCCACTCACCGAAAACCACGTCAAGCAACTCCACTCGGTGATGCTGAAGTTCAGTACAAAGGACGAGCACCACCGCGGGCAGTACAAGAAGCTGCCGAATAACGTCGTCGCCTACGACGGAGAAGGGAAAGAGATCGGCGTCATCTTCGAGACGACCCCGCCCTTCCAGACGCCCTGGGAGATGGAAGAACTCGTCCGCTGGACGAACCGGGCGCTGGACGAAAAGATCATCCACCCACTCCTCGCCGTGGCCGCCTTCGTGGTCCGCTTCCTGGCCATCCACCCTTTCCAGGACGGCAACGGCAGGCTGTCCCGTGTCCTGACGACGCTGCTCCTCCTGCGGCGCGGCTACATGTACGTGCCTTACGCCTCCCTGGAGAGCGTCATCGAAGAGAATAAGGATCTCTATTACGCGGCGCTGCGCAGGACGCAGGGAACTCTGAAGCAGGAGCGGCCCCGTTGGGATCCGTGGGTGCTCTTCTTCCTCCGCAGCCTGAAAAAGCAGAAGGATAACCTGGCCGCGAAACTTGAGCGCGAGCAGGTGCTGGCGCGAGCCCTGCCTTCCCTCTCACTGGAGATCCTGTCACTGCTCAGGGAGCACGAGCGTCTGGGGATTTCAGAGCTGGAGAATTTGACAGGGGCGAACAGGAACACGCTGAAGGTGCGGCTCAGGGAGTTGACGGCAGGGCAGCACATCGCCAGGCACGGCAGGGGTAAGGCGACTTCGTACACGCTTAGTTCGCCCGGGTCCTGAGGTCACTCCAGAGAAGGGGTTGACGCACCCGACCCAGGCCGAAGCCATATTAAAGGCAAATGCATTTGCATTTAGTATGGCTTCTTCCGGTAACCTCTTGTTCACTTAAGGTCGAATAAGACAGATAAGGGTAAGTCACGAAGGGGATGCGCCCCGGGCAGATGAATCGGGGAGTTATAGTGGAAGAAAAGGCCCTCCAGCACATAAGCCACGGGGACGACCTTCCGGTGATCCGCGCCGCGGCGCGGGCCTGGGCTGAGGCCACGACCGACCGCACCTTGGACCGTCGCGACGATCTGGTAAGCGACAAGTCGAAGGTCGTAACCTCCTTCTTCGTCTTCAGCAGTAAAGACCCGGCGGAAGTCAGGGCCCCGGATGTGAAGGAGTGGCAGTCCAAGATGGAGGAGCAGGGCATCACCGCTTCGACCGTCTACGTGCGTACTTCGATGCTCTCCTCTTTCTACCGTTGGGCGATGGCGAACACACCGCTGGGACAGCAACTGACCTCCAATCCCATCGCCCTCGCGCGACCGAAAAAGCCGAAGCCCTACCGGGCCAGGCAAACCAAGTCGCTCCTGGACGACGAACTGCGGGCACTCGTCGCCCATGTCAAGGCTAAAGCGGCCGAGCCGGAGAACGTCGCGGCCAAACGGGATTACGCGCTGCTCCAGTGGTACATCAAGACCGGGAGGAGGCGCAGCGAAGTAATCTCTCTGCGCGGCTCAGACGTGCAGGTGAGGGAACTGGCCAGAGACGGCTCGAAAGAAGAGGTGCTGATCGTGCGCTACCGAATAAAGGGCGGTCGGTATCTCATGACGGAACTGCGTGACGCGGCGGTGCGTGCGGCGCTCTTCGATTATCTCGGCGCATGCGGCCGTCTCGAGGTACTGAAAAGCGAGCGACCTCTCTGGACAAGGCACGACCGTGCCGGAAGACCTGGCGCGCCGCTCACCTCGCATGCCTTCGTCAAGAACCTGAAGCGCTATGCTAAAGAGGCGGGCCTTGAGCATATTCATAATCACATGACGCGCCACACGTTCGCGCGGATGGTGAACGAAGAGACGGGCTCTTTGGTGGAGACACAGGAGGCGCTGGACCACGAGGACCTGGCGACGACCCGCATCTATCTGGAGAGCATAGCGATCAAGCGGGATAAGTTTAGTGAGCGAATCTCGAAGCGCATAGACAGTTAAGACGTGAAACTGCTCGAGTGGCTGCGGGTCGGGGGCGATAGTCTCGTGCGTCTCTCACCTCGCTACGGCGACGCTCGTACGAGCCTGCCCCGGAGCGTACTCCCGGGCTGAGATCCTGACCTCCACACGCCTTCCCATGTTGTTGAGAATCCGTAGCAGGCGGTCGGTAGAGAACCCCTTCAATTTTCCTCGCAACAGCGCGGAAACCTTGGCCTGATCGACACCGGCGTGGGCAGCCGCCTCAGTCTGGTTCCACCCCTTGGCTTGGATGATCTTCTTTATTTGGAGCGCGAGTTGGGCCTTTACCAGCCGCTCTTCCGGGTCGGGCAGCCCAAGATCAGCGAAGACGTTGCCGCTACCTTCGGTGATCTCAATCTCCTCTTCGTGAGCAGTGACCTTCTTCGTGGCTTCTTTCATCACTTCTTCCTCCGCTCCTTTTCACTCTGCACAACCGCTTTTAGTCGCGCCTCAATTCGCTCTTTGTCTTCCTTAGGCAGAGCGCGCCCTTTCTTCGACTTCTTCTGAAAAACGTGCAGGACCCAAGACCCTGTCCGCGTACCGCACGGTGTAGACCGCCCGAAATGTGTCGGTGTTATGGTCGACAACGATCTCCAAAACCTGCGCTCCGAGCCCTATGAGCGGCTTCGCCGAGGCGGGCGTGACACCCATCTGAACCTCGAATAGGTCATGCCCGACTTCGTCTTTCACCTCTTCCGGCAGGGCACTCAGATCCTTCAGCGATGGTCCGACTTGAGAACACTGGTTTAGGGAGAGGGAGGCTCACGGACGCAGTATGCCACTTCTGGCATAAAACAGCAACTACTTATTGTCAACTTCCGGTCAGTTGGCATGATGCCGATCGGTATAATATTAGTTGGCATCATACCGATTAGCGTGAAGGCGCGACGGCGACCTGCACCATCCGCAGCCGGATTTCCTGAATCGGGCGGTTTGCTTCAGACGGAAAACCGTCCCCGCCTAAAACTAATCGGTCCCGGAAAAGAAGGGAGACGTGTAGCGTTTACACGTCCCTCTTTTTTCCACCTGCAGCAAACATAACGCGTCTTCGAACCCTCGGTCGCCGCGATCCACCAACCTCAATTGCTCTGGCACGCCCGTTGCTTAAACAAATATCAACAAAGACAAGCGCCAAATAACGGCCTTGTAATCAGAGAATTAGGAGGACACTATATGCTACCCGAATCTACCCCGCTTGAAATTGTCCGGCTTCCTTTAGTGAAGCTGGAAGTGCCCGTCTTTTACCATGATCTTTTCTTCGCTACTGGAGTCCAGGTCTTCAATTACCCGCCTGATCCGATCATCTGCGTCCGCCCTCTCGACCGAGGACACAAGCGCTTCGAGATCATCACTGGTGTCGAACTCTACATTCTCTTTCACGAGCAAGGTAAGGAGACCATCCCGGCTGTGATCACAGATATGACGGATGGGGAGGCGCGGGTATACGCCACGGACCACGCGCTCAGAACCGCAGCCCAGTCGGAGCGGCGAAGTGTTGTTCAAATGATTGTCGCAGCCCGTGACAACGCGGAGCACGGCGGCGTGTGGAGCGTCGATCGCTTGACGGGGCAGATAGGCATTAAGAGATCCACCTACACACACGCCTTAAGTTCGATCAACTATGTCTGTTTTGAGCTGATGAGAAAGTTCCCCGTAGAGACCGAAGGTCTCGGCATGGCTGAACTCGTCGCCAAGGCCGTGCGGGAGGATTTCATGTCGCCCTTCACCAAGCTCTACCAGGGCGGCATGTCTGTCAATAAATTTTACAGAGAGTATTACATGGCGAGCGACCTCGCCCGCGAAAGGAGCCGCCAGCAGCAGGAGGCTAAAGCCAGTAAAAAGCCAGAGGTCAAGGCGGTCGAGGACACTGCATCCGGCGCTAAAGTAATACAGCTCGCGAGACCTGGTTCTTCGCCCGACTCACCGACGTCTGACTCACCGAACCAGCTAATGCTGGAGGGCTTTATCAAGTTCGCGCAGTCCCTTGCCCGGCGTCGCGAGGAAACGGGCGCGTCACCAGAACGGGCGGAAAAGGATGTCACGCAGCAAATCTCAGATTTCTTAGGTAAACACCAGCAGTTAGAAGGCGAACTGCTGCATTTCTGTAACCTGATCTTGAAGCACTTGAAGAAACAAAAGGGGCCCTCGTCACTCAAAAGCAAACAAGGTAAATCGAAGATAGCAGAAGAGGAGGTTGTGGAGACGCCGAAGCCATCGCCGAAATTTCCTCTGATTGATTCTATTCAGGTGGCTGTCTGATCTGTCGGTCGGTCGGATGGTGAAGGTAATTCACGACAACCCCCATCTGTCTTTCTGAAGCTGGAAGGAGACCGTTTGCGTCTCCCCATATACATCAAATTGTCCTGGGGCGACGGTTAGGGTCTTCGGGATTCTCATTCAGGGAAACGGGTGTTTTTACAGACAAGGACTGGCAATAAACGCTACAAAAAATGGGCGGGCGGCAAATTTTTATCTGGGCATTCAGATACCAGATATGGGTACCTGCTATCACTCCCGCCTGAAAAAATTCTCAGGGGAAATTATGCCGAAATCGAAAAAGACAAAGCCGATTTACGTGAGAGTGTCGACGGAGGAAAAGGCTCACCTCGAAGAGATGGCAGCCATCTGTAATCTCTCCCTCTCACGCTTCCTGGCCGTGTCAGCTCTCGGCGCAGCGGCGCCGTCGAAAGAGGTGCTCTTACGTTGGGATATAGCGCTCTTCCAACTCCGCCGCACAGACCTCACTCTCCGGGAGATTAAAAAGGTCCTCAAGAGAGAGAGGAACTGGGTGGCCTACGAAAAAGTGGTGAACACGCTCCTTGAGGTGGACGCGGCGCTAAAGGCGCTCGGCTCCGCGTGGTCAGGAAATTAGGAGGAAGTAGGGATGGCGAACGCTGTCTGCAAAGTTACCGTGCACAAAAGAGGCGGCGCTGACAACTTACCTTATATCCTCCGCGAGGAGGCGGCGAAGGACCCGGCAGCTCAGACAATCGAAGACCCGCAGAGAGAACGCGCGCCTGACCTCACACGGCAGGGGCAGGCCCATGAGCACGCTCTGGAGCACACGCGACAACTAGAGCTTTCCTTCACCATCGAGCTGCTTCCGCTTGAAGAGGAAGGCCTAACCCTGGACGATGACCCCATCTTCACTTGGAATGTGCCGGAGTTCGTGATCGGCGACCCATACGGGATCGAGTGGTGGGAAGAGGAATCGAAGCGCGAAGATAAGCAGGGACAGGAAAAAGGGCGTTTCCGCGGCGACGAGATCGGAGCTGGCAGGCAGCAAAGGCGCGAACTTACGCTCGAAGAGAAACGGCTGAACGTGGAGACCTATTTCGGGCTGCACGCCGATTACGAGGAGAGCCGCGGCGGGGTCTCACACTACCGAATCATCATCACGATTAACCAACTAATCTCCAACAGGCAATTCAAGCGAGTGATTCTGCCCTTCCTCAGTGAAGCCTTCTCTTTGAACGGGGCGGTCGTGGCGTTACATAGGAACACGGGCGAGAAAAAGACTCACGCACATGTCCACACCGATTCACGACAGTTAGATGGCCGGCGAATCGACCTTGGCCAGCGCTACTTCAAGCTGGACGAGATCTGGGCCAGGACCTGCGCCAGGTATTTTAAAGACCCCGGCATCCACGACCGTCACATGGAGAAGAAGAAGGAAACACGAGAGTGGAAGGAACGATGCAGGATCGCCAAGGAGAGGAAAGAGCCATTGCCGCCGAAGCCGGACCGCGAGGCCGACCACCACGGAACCAAATACGCGCGCCCCTTCAATGACCGTTGGGTCGGGCGGCAGATCGCGAAGGAGAGTTTAGCGAAGAAGAAGCTGGAATATCTGGTAGTCACCAAAGCCCCGAAGAGGGAGATTCGCGAGGCGCGGAAAGAAGCGATAAAACAATCCGATCTCCTAAAGCAGGTGCTCGAAAGGCGTAAAGAAGGGAAGAAGGGCGCGAAGGACTACGTGCCAGCCGCCGTGGTTACGGTAAAGGAGGCGGAAAAAATTGAACAGTACGAGCGCGGGATTAAGACGGTCCACACCAGGGAGATGTCCGGCCATATCGCGAAAGTCACGGACAACTACCTGAAGGCTCTGAGCGAGAAGGATCTCATTATGGCGGCGGTCAGCCCGGAAGTCGGCGAGGCTCATGCCGGGAGGATTTTAGATCTCACGCTCGGGGTATTGAAAGAACACAATGTGAGCCTCGAACGGACCGAGTGGTCGGAAAGTACGTTTAAGTCGGAGGCACGGGAGGCGCTTCAGGAATTCGCCAAGGAGAGCATTACAAAATCAAAGGGGTGGCCAGCCGAAACTCCCGAGACACACATAACAGAACTTCTTCATAATGTGCGGCCTACTCAGCCTGCGGCAGTGTCTCACAAGGAGACGGAACTGGATGCCCGCCAGATAAGGGTACGCATGGTCCTCGCCGGGGCGAATGAGCTTATTGAGAAGCACGTTCTGGAAAACATGCTCAAAGGGGAAAGGTTTGGCTCGCTGCGGAAAGGGGACGGCCGTTTCGAAAACGTAATCTTCGACCTCAAGAGCCTGGTCTTCGAGCACTGTGTCAAGAAGAGATCCTCGCTAGAGGAATTGAAGCTCACGGAAAAGGGTTTGACAGAGACTCTGGAGAAGTATGTTCTGGGGTTCGGTAAAGGATATATGCCTCCGCCATTCGCCGGCGGCGCGCGCCTCAAGGAGGTCGAGCTGGAAGAGAAGAGGCTCAGGGCGAGGACGCCGCTCAAGCTTGCGCACGCGCGTTCATACACACGAGAATTGTCGGACATTATTGCTAGGGAAGGGCACTCGCACTTAAACCCGCTCGCCTCGCAAGACACGAAGACCTCCGACTTGGAAGCTGCGCGTCTCCACGGAAGGGCCGTACTATCCGGGCTCCGGCTGGACGCGGCGGAGCGCGAGGCGGAGCGGTACAAACACTACTCAATATTGGAAGAGAAGATAATGGTGCCGGATCGTTACAATAACCTGATGACCTGGTCGCTCGCCCAAGGGAAGTTTTTTAACGCGACGCCGGGGAACTCTTTGAGAGATAGGCACTGGGGGTCAGCGCCGCAGGTGACGGAGGCCGTGTCCGATGCCGAAAGGCGTGTCATTGAAGAGCTGAACGTCAGGGAGTTAGCGGTACGAGTGACAAGCTGCGAATTTGATCACGCCTCTAGCGAGTTGGCGGGCGCCGTAAAGGAATACTCCTCCCGCGGTCTTAAAATACCTGGGCCAAGCTTCACCGAGGAGCAGTCACTTGAAGCGGAGGAGTTGATCTACAAAACCTGGAATACGGATGCGCTTGAGAAACTGAGTCGCGACGAAGAGTCGCATGGCCTGCGTGAGGCGGCCGAGCGCGCTGGCGCGCGCTTTACACTTGCACTGCTCTATCAGGGCGAAGACCGGGAGAGGCAGCGCGTGGGGGACCAGATGGTCATCGAGAAAATGAGGACTCTCCCTAAGGAGAATCCCTTCAAGGCGGAGCTACAGGCTTTTCTCAATTACAGGCAGGAGGAGAGGGCGTGTATCGAAAAATTTGTGCGGGCAGCGGGGCAGATCTCGGAGCATCTGCAGCTCAGGTGCGAGGTCGAGTTAGGCGAGCGCGCCCCCGTCCTCTTCCGGACTAAGGAGGCGGAACTGGTGAAGGAGAAATTGCCCTCTCTTGAACAGCAACAGCGCAAGGATCTGACGAAAGATCTGAACAAAAATTCGTTCATCCAATCCACAGAGGGCGGGATTGAAAGTGCCAAATTCTCAGACATCTCACCAACGGACTACGGCAAACATCTGGAATGTGACTTGGCGAGAGGCTTTGAGGAGGCTCTTGTACTGGTGCTTTAATCGAACCTTTTCAGCCCCTGCGCTTGGGCTTAGGTTCGTACTTGCTTCTCACGCCTCCACTCTTCGGGACGCTGGGTAATTTAGCAGGTAGGTCAAGCTCATCATCCACTAACACGTCTATCCATACTCCGGCCGCTCGCGCATAACTTAGAAGAACCGGAAGGGGTGGCTCACGCGTTCCTAACTCATATTTAGATATAGCGCTGCGGAACAACTGATCAGAAAAACCTAGCCGATCGAGCATCTCACTCTGAGATAACCCTAATGCGGTGCGGATCTGAAGAATCTTTGCGGCCAGCCGAGACGGTTTGGGACGCGAAGAACTGCCCATTAGGAGCCACCTCCTAGTGGGCAGTTAAGAACTATTTGATATTTACATTTAGACCCAAATGGGTCTAAAATTTGATGATACTTAAGTGTCGCCAGGAGCCTTTCAAATCTATGCTCCGCGGCGATCAGCATCACCCGTAATGTGGAGTAATGCTAAGCATGGAAGTCGCCAGAGCCTTTCATCGTTAAAGCGCTATAAAATATCAGAGGTGCGAAGCCATTGCTATTCAAATCGTCCTAGGCATTCGGTAATCAATCAGATGGATATTCAATGATGTTCGACAGATCCCGCCAAGCCACTGACTTTTACAATGACGGCGCCCGTTGTCTTCGAATGGGGCAATTCGCTGAAGCTATCACAATGCTTCAGATTTCAATCAGCCTTAATCCAGAGAAACCGGACGCCTTCGCTGCGTTGTGTCTCGCCGCGCATGAAGATTCCCAACACGATCTCCTGTACGCTTCTGTAATGAGGCTGTTCGATCTGCCGGATCGGGCGGCAGTCCAGAGAGGCACGGCGGTTAATTATTACGATAGCGGATTCTACCTGGAAGCAGTCACGTGCGCTTTAGAGTCCCTCACCATTCGCCCTGACGAAGCTTTGGGAAACTACATATTAGGGCGTTCATACTTGGCTCTGAACATGTTCGCGGAGGCAGAGAGGGTGCTCGGGCGCGCGCTCGAACTCGCGCCGGATTTCAAAGTCGTTGAGTCACACCTTACATGGCTGAAGACTTATCTATCTATTCCGGAGTGCGAACGCATACCGCTTCTTGAGACTGACCGTTCTGTGCCGATGCATCAGCATCCTTTGGATATTCGAGAGATGGAGAAATATCCGTTTGCTGCGGATTCCCTTAAAGACCTCTTTGGCAAGTAACATTGCGGCAGAAGCTTCAACGAGGTAAATCTATAAAACTATTTACTCTGATGATTGTCTTGAGTATGATGCGCCCCGGATGGTGCATGAATGCAACGATGTATAATTAATAAGACACCTTGATTACGCTGAGCGGAACGGGAGAACTTTGTCGATGATGAGAGTATTTCCCGACATCGAAACCTTACCGTCGGATCAAAATGCGACGGCTGCAATCTCCTCATTAGAGTCCCGGAGTGACGAGGAATTTCGCGACCTGGCCCTTTCGGGAGATTGGGGGCGTGTGCTAACCATCGGCGTGGTCGTAGAAAAGAATGGCGAGGAGCTGCACCGGGGACTCCTGGGGCGCGAGCGGCAGACAATGATGTTTCACCTGGACGAGGCGCGGACTCTTCGCGCCTTCTGGAAACTATTGAGGGGCTTCAACACGAAACGTGATCTGGTCGTCGGCCACAACATCTTCGATTTTGACCTGCTGTTTCTCTATAAGCGGAGCATCATTCAGCGCGTCCGCCCGAGTGTGAGTCTCTTATTCGCCCGCTACCGCTCGCAGCCTATCTTCGACACGATGTATGAGTGGGAGAAGTGGCGTTGGAGTCGAAAGCACATTTCACTGGATGAGTTGGCGCGCGTCCCGCGGGCACGGCACTCCGCCCAGGGCGGGCAGGCCGCAGGAGTGATCGGTGCCGCGAGGCCGCCGCGCACGAGGGGTGGGCGCGGCAGCCTCGCTTCTGAAATTCCCGTCACGTGCTTACCATCTGAATCTCAAAGCATAGCAAGCGTATCAGTGATATCTCACTCATCTACGCTCTAATAGCTCCACATATAAGTATTCACCCTGAAAACCTGGTTGCCTGCCGCCGCAGAAGTGAGCGGCATGCAATAACAGTGAAGAACTGCAAACATGCGTTCAGAAAAATGCTCGCGAGATACGCCGGGCGGGTAAACTACAGATTTACGGGGAAGAGAAGTTGTGGCGCTAACTTGGAAAATACTCGTCGAACGTGAGCCTCGGCTCGCCGACCTGCGCCGCAAGGTAGAGGCGGTGGTTGACAGCGGCGAGGGACGCGTCTCGCGCCGCCCAGTGGTGGTACGGACATTTCAAACCCCGTATGATGCAACTCGCCGGTGACCTGGCAGAGAGGGAAGACTCCGTCATCCGCTCCTCGGAAAGCTACGATCTCGCCTACCGCACTCTGTAAGACCTTCTGCCTCCCTGCCGTCATGAAGGCGGGTGTTACTGGGGGCCTTAGAAGTCGGTCAGAGAAGGGAAGTGAGTGAAGGGATAAAGGATAATGCCGGCTTCACATTCTAGCACTCAGCTCGCGAAACTATGGGTCGCGTTTTCTGAGGTCAAGGACAAGATCGACAACGAGGCAATCCCGCTCGGCGTGCATTTAGGCATCGAAGACCCTGAACTGATGCAAGCACTTGAGAATTTGAGCGAGCGCATCGGAAAATATTTTGAGTACTGGCGCATTGTCGCCGAAGCCCGTAAAGATAACAGATAAAGATAGCCCTAGGGAGGAGTTTATAGTCTGCTCTACTGCCGCTCCTTTTCTAACCTTCTATGATCGTCTCAGACTAGAGACTGAGCGTTAGATTCTCACTTTCTGAAGTTGGAGAATGTGGTAATGTACGCCGCCGCGCAATCCGACCACACGATGAGCCCCGAAGATTTGACGGAAGACGTTTGCCGTATTGTTACTCTGGCTCAGGCGAAAGATGGGCGCCACTTCGGGTAAAGGTTTAATCCTCACAGTTGGAGACTGGATATCTCTGGAGATGCTCGATGAATAGTAGACCTCTTGCAAAAGTCGGATTCGGCGAAGATATCACCCGCTAAATCATTGGCTTTTGTGTTCGGTCAAGATGACTTTTGCAAGAGGTCTATTGTATTGCCTTCTTTATCAACGGCGCGATAGAGATACTTGCATTGAGTTCCAACTTTAATATACGTCTCATCCACTCTGTACGAAGCGCCAGCGAGTTTCAGATGTGGACGGATTCTCTTGTTGATTTCAGGAGCATACTGCTGTACCCATCTCCAGACAGTTGTATGATCTACCGTGAGGCCACGCTCACGCATCATCTCTTCCAAGTCCCGATAGCTGAGTTGATACCTGCAATACCATCTGACGCACAGGAGAATAATCGTAGGCTCGTAATGACGCCACTTGAATAATGATCTATCTTGTTTCAAGAGTATGATTCCCAACGAGTATTAATCGAGTTGAAGAGGAATTATAGCCAGAGAAGTAATTTCTGCAACACAGCCTCTATCTGTAGCTATCCTGCGCAAGTTGATAGAGAAGAAGGGAGCGCCCTGCCTCTTCTACGAGTTCGGGACATTATTACAGAGCGATGCATTATTAGCTTAACCTGATAGATATGAAAACCAACGTATTTTGGGCATATTTCGCTCATAAAAGTTAAGCTATCAATGCATCAATCAGTAAAAGAGATTCAGGAATCGTATAACCCAGTCTCGCAGACTTCGGAGCTAAAAGTTCTCGCGCCGGTTTATGAGGCAGAAGTTTTGGTATTAGATGAGCTGGGTGCTGTAAAGCCAACAGAGTGGGTGCGCGACACTATGATGCAGATCATAAATACGCGCTACAATAATAGAAGGCTCACGGTCTTTACTACGAACTATGTGGACGAGCGCAAAGCTATTTCCCAGGAGACTCTTGAAGATCGCATTGGGGCACGCCTGCGCAGCCGACTCTACGAGATGTGCAGGACAGTTATAATTGACGGCGAGGATTACAGGCGAAAGTTTGATACACCGTAATATGGCGAAGAGTTCGAAGAAAAGCCAACTCGTTAAGAGAGATAAAAACCTCAAAGGTTATTCGACTTTTCTAGGTGAGATCACTGAACTGCTGGAGTCGGCCAGGCATGCTTCTGCGCGCGCAGTTAATACAGTGATGACGACAGTCTACTGGGAGATCGGTAGACGAATCGTCGAGTATGAGCAGAAGGGCGAGGCGCGTGCCGCTTACGGTGAAAAGCTGCTGGAAAGTTTATCGGCTGATCTAGGTAAACGATTCGGGCGCGGCTTCGGCCTCATCAACCTCCGGCAGATGCGTCGGTTTTACCTAGAATGGCCCGATCCTCAAATTCGTCAGACAGTGTCTGACGAATTTGAACATCTACAACGTGCTAGCCAGGCACTCTTCCCTTTACCTTGGTCTCATTACGTCAAGCTTCTCACGCTCAAAACTCCGGGAGCGCGTGCCTTCTATGAGACAGAGGCCTTGCGTGGCGGCTGGAGCGTTCGCCAACTGGAACGGCAGATTAACTCGCAGTTCTACGAACGCACTGCACTCTCGCATGATAAGGCCGCGATGCTGAAGAAGGGAACTCGTCGGCAATCTGAAGACATGGTCACGCCGGAGGAAGAGATCAAGGACCCGTTCGTGCTGGAGTTTCTAGGCTTGAAGGACGAGTACTCGGAGAGCGATTTAGAGGAAGCTTTGATCAAGCAGTTGGAGAATTTTTTATTGGAGCTGGGCGGAGACTTCGCCTTCGTTGGCAGACAGAAAAGGTTACGCATCGGTGATCAATGGTTCCGAGTTGACTTGCTTTTCTTTCATCGACGATTGCGCTGCCTCGTCATCATTGATTTGAAGCTCGGCGAATTCACGCACGCCGATGCTGGCCAGATGCACCTTTATCTCAACTACGCGCGTGAGCACTGGACGCGAAATGATGAAAATCCGCCGGTGGGATTGATACTATGTGCTGAGAAAAACGAGTCGGTCGCACGCTATGCACTTGAAGGGCTTCCTAATAAAGTGTTGGCTGCGGAGTATCGCACCACACTACCTGATGAGAAGATGCTAGCCGAAGAGCTGAATCGCACGCGTAAGTTGATCGAGGGCCGCGTAACTCGAAAGCGTAAGGCGAAAGTTACAAATGATCAATAGAAATTCCAGAGAGGATCTTACCGATGATCTTTATGACCACCTAGTCTTGCGTATAATCTAAGTGTTCAAGTGTGAGATGATGTGAGCGTGCCATGTAGCATCGCCGCTTTGTCCGCCAAGTATCATTTCCTTTCGCGGATGTTTTGAAGAAAAACCTTTGTGGCATAGAATGAACTTGCACGATGTGTGTTTGTGCCAGCAGATTGGCTGAAAAACCTTTAAATTCTCTCCCTGGCTTGTAAATCAAAGATATCAGAGCAACCTCTTTGTTTAAGCAGGACTGTAACTGGGTGCATGTTGTTAGTTATTTGCAGGACATGATGAGCGGGGACGCGCAACATTCCAAGTCAATCAGCGCAATGCTCGATGAGGACGGCGGAGTGTTGCTGGACGCCGAGCGGGGAATCTGTTTCAGCTTGAATCCGGTGGGCGCTGTGATTTGGAAAGCGCTCCAGAATGGCTCTGGTCGGGAGCAGATCATAAGCATGTTGTGCGACAAGTTCGGTGAAGCCGATGGCGGGCAAATTGCTGAGGACGTGGATAACTTCCTCGAAGAGCTTAAAAGTAAAGGTCTGTTTTGAAAGTAGCTGAAAGGGAATATTACGGTACGAAAGAGTTTCGGTTCGACTGGCTAGCCATTCGCGCCTTCATGCTCCTCTTATCTGTAGACTTCAAGTTGAAGGCGATGGGTTTTCGTAAGCTCCATTCGTCGGTTAAGAATTATCCGGTCTCAGCCCGAAAACCTAATACACATACTGTGGCTCGCATGTGCGAAGCGGTTGATAAGGCATGTATCTGGTATCCAAAACAAGCATTATGTTTGCAACGCTCGGCAGTTCTCACGTTTTTATTGCGTCGTGAAGGGGTTGACGCGCGGATGGCGCTTGCAGCTCGCAGGATGCCGCTCAAAATGCACGCATGGGTTGAAATAAATGATGTAGTAGTTAATGACGACGATAAGGTGCAAGATTACTACAGCGTCATGGAAAAGATTTGAACACTGAACTTGGTTTGTAGCCAGCAATTATGAGCGCACACGGCGGCATCTTTCATCTTGACGGGGCGACGGTGACGCCAGACCGTCTGTCAGTATTGAGTAGAAGCCTTGACCGCCGCGGGCCGGACGGCGGTGGCATTTACTCCAACGGCGCACTCGGCATGGCCCACCGCGCGTTCCACACGAACAGAGCATCGAAACTGGAAAGCCAGCCTTTGACCTCGCGCTACGGCCACGTCCTAACGTGGGATGGTCGCCTAGACAATCGCGAAGAGCTAATAGGCAAGCTCGGCGACACCATCGAAGATGTTCGTACCGATGCAGCCCTAGTTCTTGCGGCTTACCTACGGTGGGGGATGGACTGGTTTGCTAAACTGATTGGCGATTGGTCCCTGGCACTCTGGGAGCCTAAGAAGAAGACCCTACTCCTCGCGAGAGATTTCCCCGGGAATCGCCCGCTCTATTATCGAATCAGTAAAACTTCCGTCCTCTGGTCAACCGAACTCGAAACTTTTTTAGACCTTGCCGTTGACCCGCCACGCTTGAATGATGCTTACCTGATGCGCTTCCTCGCCTTCAATCCCGAAGTCGGCGACACGCCCTACATGGATGTGTCGCCGGTGCTACCGGGTCACGTCGTTTCCATTCGAGACGGTGCGGTTGAGGTGCATAAAGCATGGGAACCTGACCTTGCGGCTGAAATCAGGTACGGGAGAGATTTAGAATACGAGGAGCACTTCCGTGATCTCTTCTGGGGAGCTGTCCGCGGACGGCTACGAGCACAAGGAGTGGTCTGGGCAGAACTGAGCGGTGGGCTTGACTCGTCTTCTATTGTTTGCGTGGCGGACGAAATACTGCAAGGCGAAGCAGTCGAGAGCGAGAGGGTTGAAACCTTCTCCGACATCTACAGCCAATCGTCCTCCACCGACGAGCGCGAATACATCGGCTACGTGGAGAAAAAGCGGGGGCGACGGGGACAGCACCTTGAGGAGAGTGAATATCAACTGTTCCTCCCCGGTGAAACTATAACTTACTTCAGCCGACCACAGCCCAACCTTGGTCGTTCTACTAAGCTCGCGCTTCTCATGGCACAAAATGGAGCAAGAGTTTTGCTCAGCGGTCAGGGGGGCGACGGCGTGATGTGGAGCATGGAGCGTCCGTGCCTTGATCTTACCGACATGTTAGCCGCCAAGGATCTGCGGAAGTTACACGCTCGCATCAAAGCCTACAGCCTCCACACGGGGCGCACCTACTGGGACCTTTTCTGGACGGATGCTGTTAACTCGCAGGCCGCACGGTCAACTTCTGTCAGCAGTCGCAGAATGGCAAATGATCCTTGGATTAACTGGAGCCTGTTCACAAAGTGTCAGCGAGAGCAGACTGTAGACACCCTAGCGGCGATGGACTCTTCGCTGCCAGCTAGCCGCAGAATTTCGTATAAACTCATCTCCGATGCCATTCGCATCCTCTCCCTTCATCATTTTCGTACCTGCGGAATGATCGATGCTTCATACCCTTACTTGGATCGGCGGCTCATTCAATTCATGCTCTCCGTACCTTTCGAACAGAAACTCCGACCGGGGATTACAAGGTCTCTCCACAGGAGGGCTGTGAGGGGCGTACTACCTCAGGAGATTCTGGCAAGGCGGGGTAAAACGGGTGCCGAAGAGTGCCTGTGTCGCGCCTTGGGTCGAGAGTGGCAAGCCGTCCAATCGTTATTCGGCCCAGACGCAAGAGTAGTTCGACGGGGTTATGTTGACCTGCCGAAACTTTTAGCGGCGATGAATGAGGCGCGCGACGGGAGACACCCGGACGTTTATTCACTCATGCGTGTGATTTCGCTGGAGGTGTGGCTGCGCGGGCTTGAGTTGCGAGTGGCTGTGCAGCCCGCCGAGGATATGAAGGCTGACCTTGCGTGTGAAGCCGCTTTCAGCCTCGAATCTTAAAAGAAAGGAGGAAGAGCAATGACATATCAACGTCCAATGATCACTGAAATCGGGAAGGCTCAGCATCTGATTCAAGGTGCGGGGAGAGATCAGACAGATCCCGACAAGATGAGTTGGAATATTGTGTGTGGTGAGGGCGGTTTAGAGGGCGCCGCATCAGGGTCGTCTTTCTTAGAAAGCATGCTGAACTTGCTCGGCATGCTGTTCGGCTAAGACATTCTCAGCCCACATACTCAGGGGGCGGACGTATAGCATTCAGAGGGAAACTTCAGTTACCCGATTCTGCATGGTGACGCTCCGCCCTTTGTTTAATCCCGACAAGTCCGGGACCGCTAGCAGCCTCCACAATCTTCGTTTCATTCCGGGTCAACCATTGTGAGGAGTAGAAGCCATAATACAAAACACCTCTCTGATCTAAGGCGCTTCCTCGCCTTCGCGCGCCCCTACCGGGTTCGGTTCGCGCTGGCGCTAGTTTGTATTATCGTCGGCGGTGTTCTTCATTTTTTGTTTCCTTATCTGATTGGCGTCTTAATCGACGGCGTGTTCTCCAACCAACGGACGGCTTACGGCAATAATACGATCCTCCTCTTGATCGCGGTCATAGTGGGCGGTGCCGTGGCTGATTTCCTCAGGGCATATCAAACCTCTTACCTGAGCGAGCGTATTGTTTCGGACTTGCGAGAGCATCTGTACGACCATGTGCAATCGCTTTCAATGTCATATTATGACGAGCACCGGACAGGCGAGGTGATGTCGCACATTAGCAACGACGCGGCGGTGGTACAAAGCACGTTGAGTTCCGGTATTCTTAACTTCCCGCAGCACATCTTCACGCTCACGCTCGGTGTCGTCATGATCTTTCTGACGGATTGGCATCTCTCTTTATATCTGGCCTGCGTGCTCCCGCTTCTGATAGCAGTCTCGCTGGCCTTCGGTGGCCCCCTGCGGCGACTCTCGCGGAAAATCCAAGAACAATTCAGTGCGTGGCTGGTCGTTGTGGAGGAGGGACTTTCTTATCAGCGGATCGTCAGGGCATTCGGGCGCAACAAGTATGAGGTCGGACGTTTCACGAAGACGGTCGAAACTTATTTTCAAACCATCACCCGCCGCGCCCGCGTCGAGGCCTCCTTCGACGCCGTAATAACGATGACAATCTTCGCTATCCTCGCGGGCTTGTTTTGGGTAGGCGGGCGCGAAATCATGCTTGGGCGCTTGACGACAGGAGGCTTAGTTTCATTCATCGTTTACGGAACGTTTCTTATCTCCCCCCTCATGGGGCTGAGCAGGCTCTATATAGCCTTGCAAACCTCTCTGGGCGCGGGCGAACGCATACTCGCACTGCTGGAAATAACTCCAGCAGTTAAGGACGCGCCCGGCGCTTATGAGCTACCGAACAATCTGGGGGCGATTGAAATAACTGACCTTACTTTCTCTTACGGAAGAGACGGTGCTGCTGGTCGGCCTGTTCTTCGTAACATCAATCTGACGATCCCGCAGGGCAAGATGGTCGCCGTCGTCGGACCTAGCGGAGCAGGGAAGACCACACTCATCAACTTAATCGCACGATTCTACGAACAGCAGTCGGGCACAATCGCCATCGCGGGCCATAGCATCGCCGACATCACACAGGACTCCTTGCGGATGGCTCTGGCGGTCGTACCTCAGGACACGGTTTTATTCAACGGGACCGTCCGCGAGAATATTGCTTACGGCAAACTCGATGCTTCGCAGGAGGAAATAGTGGCGGCGGCACACGCTGCTAACGCTCATGACTTTATCTCTCAACTTCCTGACGGGTATGAGACGATGGTCGGCGAGCGCGGTGTCAAGCTCTCCGGCGGTCAGCGCCAGCGGATTGCCATCGCCCGCGCGATTCTTAAAAACCCGCACTTCTTAATACTCGATGAGGCGACGAGTTCGTTGGACAACGAGTCAGAGAGGTTGGTGCAGGATGCGCTGGAGCGGTTGATGAAGGGGCGCACCACTCTCGTAATAGCACATCGTCTGACCACCGTCGAGCGGGCCGATGAGATTGTCGTTTTAAAGGACGGCGAGATCGTCGAACGCGGCACACACAAGCAATTACTGGCAAAAGGAGGGACGTATTACCGCCTCTACACAAGAAGCTTGATGGATGAGAATTCGCTTGCCGAAGATCAGGAGCAGATAGTTTAGTCGGGATGGCTGTGTCAACATCAATTCTAATAATAGTCGTGACAGGTAATAGTCGTGACAGGTCAGCCAACGTGCCCGTCTAAATACTTACCCCACTGCGTTGACGCCCGATAATTCGCATTACGTTCAATTCCTGCTCAGGTTGTAATCGTACGGTAGCGTGTATGTGCCCTGCGGGGTGCCCGAGCCGCTGAATGTGCGTTTCTCGTATTGCAGCCGGGAGAGCGTGTCGTAGCTGTAATCTACTGTACCCATGCCGTCTGTCATCTGTGTGCGGTTGCCAATGGAGTCGTAGGAGTAGCCGACACTGGCAGGTAAGGGAATTGAATTGGAATCTCTATTGAGACTGTTCCTTGTGGGGCATTAATACGTTCGTTGCAGATTGTAGTTATGGCACGCTCGATCATGTCCGTGTTCGTTGAAACAGCATATTTTGGAACATCGTCACCGCTGCTTCCTACCTTTACAGGGTCTTTCTTCTTTAGGAGCCTAGTGAGGAAGGTGGACGCTTTTTAATCCACCTCCTCACTCTCATTATCTCGAATATGAGATTCAAAAACTTAAGGCTCGTTGCTGTTTGCCTGATTGTCGTTGCGTAGTTCATTCTCGGTCTGCTTTATATGTTTGATTGCGTCCAAGATGTCACTCCTTCTTTTCAGCCGCTTCAACTCGTCAGTCGAGTCAATCAACGTGGTGGCAGCTTTTGCCATATCGTCGAGCATTGACCTCTCAATGAGGGCACCAGAGCCGAGATTAATGTTTCTTATCCCACCCGTCGATTCATACAGAGCCAGGGCGTAGCGCGTATTTCTCCCTCCTAATTTTGCCGGAAGAGAAGCGGTTACACCTAACTGCGCGACGGCTAAATCCGCGCTCCCCACCACGCCCGGCTGGAACTCGGCGTTATTCCCCGGGTGCGGTTGCGGTTTTGGCGGATTCACCTCCGACTCGCGTAAACTGGCGCGCACTGTTGCGGGGATACGATAATAGAAGCCGCGCTCCCCTGTATCGTCAAAATCTGCACTCTGTACTACGTTGGCGATGTTGCTGCTTCGTGCAGTCGTGTCCATCACGATGCGTAAGATACTGTCCACTAGATCCGTATGTTTCGAACAGTCATCGCCTCCTCCCGCAAACTTCGGGTTTATCTGCACGCCCAGGTCGTCAGCCGTGCGCTCGCAGATACCCTTCCCGCGCGAGAATGAGAAGAGCGTGGCATCCCGGTAAGTATTACTGGCGAAGTCCGCCGGGCTGGGTCTGTACTGAAAAGTGCCCGTCCAGGTTATGGTGTTCGTCGTGCCCAGGAAGTATTGATTGGTATAGCCCGTGATGGTTTCATTCAAACCCTGTATGCGTGCTTTCAAAGCATCAACCGAAGCCTGCGCGCTCGTCGCGTCGCTGAGGAGGTCATCTCGCTGCTTCTGCAACTCCTGAATCCGCTCGTAAATCTCCTTCGCCTGCTTGAATCGCTCGTGCTCATCATAGTCCGGGCCTTTCCATCTGGTATTCTCCAGGCTACCGCCCGCCCGAGTGCCGCCGCTGTCATCTCTGGTGAAGTGCCAGGGGTAAACGTGACCTTTAAACCTTCTAGCGCCTTCTATGACGTTGTCGTTGACCACGCCGTCGCGAAAATCGCCGCCGACCTCTATATGTATTCTGTTCCCACTTTGCGACCATCTGCCGCCGCTCTGAACGGTTCCATCATGCAGCGTCATCTGAAGTTGACCGCTAGGCAAGAACTCGAAAGTCTCTACGAGCGGGATTCCTTCAAGCGAGAGATAACTTGCCCTCTGCGCGGGCGTCAGCGTGCGTATGTACGCCTTTTCTGCGGGCGTCGCAAGCATGTAAGGCTCCCTTTCATTAGGCTCAAGAGTCTGAAAGAAGAGCCTCCCTTCTTCGCCCAAGTCGCAGTAGAAATTTTCTAGGTCTGAACGCTTGAGGCTATCATAAAATGCTATCTCACCGGGGTCCGTGATGCCGTTGCCACTGTTGTTACAGCGAGATGGAGTCGCAGCCCGAGGTGGGCGATTGCCGCCTGCGCCGCCAGCCGTATCGCTGATATTTTCCTGCGCTATTCTCAGACCTAAAGGCGAAGTCGGCGGCTCGCGCCGCGCCAGTATGGGCGCGAAGATTGAGGCGGCTGCGGTGGCTGCGCCTATGGTAACGTCTATGGCATCGTTCTTTACCTCGCCGCTCGCGCTCTTCACAGCGCCGCTCTCGCTCATCTCCACCATTAACTGTTTGGTGACGAAGAAGCCGCCGCCGCGCTGCGTGTCTAACATGAACACCTCAGCCGGATCTGGCTCGCCGCTGGTGCTAAAGGTTGGTTTCTCTAAACTGAATGTAACCTCGGCTCTTTTATATGGCTCCTCTGCGGCCTTGAAAACGCGAGGCTTGCCAAGAAAGAAAAGATCGGCGAATTCCCAGAAATCGCCCCGCTGTACGATCTCCCTATCCACCGGCACGCTTAGCGTGACCACAGTGCGCGGCAGAGCGTAAAAGATGCCGTTCATCTTAGGTCTTCTGTGCGCTTGTGTAGTCGCATTGCTGTTAACGTTGCTGACCTTGGTCACAACAGTTTTAGTTTTGAAGCAGCCACTTAGTAAGAAAGAAGTAATCAATAACAAGACAACCGCCGCGCGCTTATCTGTAAGCATGGTTGATACTCCTTAACAAGAGAGTTTTAGAGGGGCAGGGTGCGACATTGCTATAAAACTGCAATGTCGTAATTCGGAACTGGCTTTTGCCCTCTACTCCTTAACGTGTCAAAAACCGAAAATATCTATCATCGAGTAACGACGTTTCGTAAATTTAAGTGGTTAGACATTGTGCGGGCGGTAGGTTCTGTAAAGACGAACGGCTGTAGACCTTCCTGAAGTAGCGCAACTACATTAAGAGTTCTTAAAAGGAAAAAGTTCCTCAAGTGCCCTGATAGTTTATAGACGTGTCTGGTGCGTTTGATAGTGAGAAGAATTCGATTACATCTTAGCAAAGGCTGCGCTCACTTTTTGTGGCGATTGCGAGGGAAAGTGAGCCACTAAGAGATAGTTACCGAATTGCAGAACAAAATAAGGTTAGAGATTTTAGCTTGCCCTGTGTAGATCAATGGCTTAGCAAACTTTCTCAACCTTACTTTTAGCCGCAACCCGGTATTAAATAGATAACGAGCGCGCGAGAGAATAAGCTTAGAATGAGATGAGTAGAGCGCCATTTAAGATCAGGAAGCCTACACGCGAGTCGACCGAAACGGGTGAAAGAGGCGGGGCGGCGGCGGCACAGCCCAGCCATGAAGGTGACCCGTGGCTCGCCAGGATCGTAAAGCTGGTCCCGTCAGAAGTGATCGCCGTTTACCTGGCAGGTGCTAGCGCGGCAAAAACATGGCTAGGGAACTGGGCATTCGTCTGCTTAATACTTGTAGTGATAGCTCGCGCGCTGGGAACGAAAGAGGGCAAACAACCCGTACAGTGGCTTGGGGTAATCGTATCTTTCATCTCCTTCATCATCTGGATCTACGCCACTGGCGGTTTTATCTTTACATGGAAGCTCCCGGCTAACATGGAGGGGCTTGCGTCCATAGCGGTACTCGTTTGGACGTTCCTTGTTCCCTTCTTTTATAAAGGCGATTAACTTAAGACACGAGATGTTAATTAGCTTTACGTCCAGAGGGAAGAAGCAAAGTCATGCGTGGCCAGCATGTAGATGTAGTCCCAGTCTATTTGGCCGGGCCATAAAATTATGCGGTGCCAAGTGAAGCTTTTCCCAGACAATGTTCTACTTGAGGAGATCGAAGATGCAACTGCCTGAACTTATAGAATCAACTCGCAAGCAAATTGATCCATCAGGAACACTTTCAGCCATTGGCGGCGCCCCTCCCTCCGGCACTAGCCTGACTTTTCTGATGCAGCAGCAGGAGCAAACAGAATGGTGCTGGGCGGCTACGGCTGTTAGCGTATCCATCTTTTATGATACTCATAGTTCTTGGACGCAGTGCAAGGTGGTCAATGCCGAATTATCATTATCCGCGTGTTGCAATAACGGCAGCTCAACTCAATGCAATCAACCTTGGTATTTAGATAGGGCGTTACAGCGAACCAGTAATCTGAATTCGATGAGTTCCGGGGCTGCCACTTACAAGACCCTTAACACGGAGGTCGAGAACAGTCATCCGCTCGGCTGTCGTATAGGTTGGAACCTGGGTGGCGGCCACTTTGTTGCTCTGCACGGGTACTCGAATAAAATAAGCGGGCCAACGACCGAAAACTGGGTGGACGTTGCTGATCCGTTTTACGGGTCGTCCAGCATGCTTTACGACAACTTCCGAACCAAATATCAGAATGCAGGCACTTGGACTCATAGCTACTCTACTAAAGCTTGAGTTGAAAGGTAGGCTCATATGGGACTCAACCTTCCGCCACCGCCGAAAAAAGGCTTGGACATTATACGCGACGCATTAGGCTCCTTGGTCACTCAACCAGAGAGTGCCGCATACGCCATGGCAGCAGAAGGGACTGAAAACATAGTAACGGCAGCGCCGCACAAGATCTATTTTGTAGGGCTTGAGGATATCGCAGCAGGCCGTGTCTTGTCCGCAGCGAGGTTCGTCGGATGGCGTTACATCATTCTTAGCAGGGACGATCCTAGAGCCGCTGCTGAACTCAGCGTTGATGATTCGGGCGGGAACTTGGAATTTTCTCAAGTCAATCAAGGGCCATACGTCGGCAGCACCATCGAAGGATTCAGCTTCGCTGAAGGGCTGGACGAAGTTCAAACAAACGACTACGAGGTGCGGTTAATAAAGATACCGGCGCTTTATATTATTGGACTATGGCTACACGGCCAGGCGGGAGAAGATCTGATTATTCCATTGCCGCCAACACGGCCCGAACTGCATCCCTTAACTACCTACTCTGAGGAGGACTTTAAGGCGGCGATTCAAGGAGCGGCAGCGCGTCGGCTTGAATTTGACGAGACCGAGCAGTCATAGCAGACGGAGTGCGCATGTAAGGCGCGCGTGAATCTGTCGGAAGATCACTATTTCAGGAAGTAAAGAGCATTCTCAGTTAAGGCACGCTCTGACAGCTATTCAGTCTTGCCGCGTAAAAACTTATCTATTGGAAACGTAATGAATATACTGGAAGCCCGAATCTCATGGGACTCCCCATACGCCGGTCTAACAAGCCACTTTTCGGGCTGCGAACTTTTAGGAGAAAAGGCGATGCCACGTATCTCGCACGGCGATATTATAACTCTTGAGCAGGTGCAGTCTGCCATAGAGGATATTAACTGGATCAACGCAAGCGGCGGAGCATCTCGCACTACGCCTCCTGTTCTGACCCGTTTCAATTATATGTTCCCTAGCTTGCAGAAAAACCCTGCCCACCAGCACAAGACATCCCCTCAGACCGTGAACTATCTCATCGAACTCGGTAAGACCATGCTTGACCCCGGCACCGAGCGAGACCCCAGAACCGACCAGCCTCTAGACTCTGACATTCCGTCGGCCTATACCTACTTTGCTCAATTCGTGGATCACGACATCACCCTTGAGGCCGTCACGAAGGATGTCAAATTAGATAGTAGTCTCAAACCCTGGTCGCTTAAGAAGGTGCTTAGAAAGATCAAGAACACGCGCAAGGCTACGTTAGACCTTGATAGCGTTTACGAACCAGCTTTTTATAAAGGTAAGTATTATCCCGTGCCGCGCGACGGCGACAAGATGGTGATCGGACGGGCCGTCACGAGTGGCCCAGTACCGAATCCGCCCGGAACAGACATCAATGATAGCGATCTGGCCCGCGAAGACCCTCACCCTGAGAATCCATCTCTCGATCGTGCCGCAAAAATTGGGGATGGCAGGAACGATGAGAATCTAATAATTTCCCAGTTACACTTGGCATTTCTTCGCGCTCATAACGCCATCGTTGATCAGCACTATAATTTTAAGGGCGCGCGCAAGCTTCTTCGACGGCATTATCAATGGATTGTCATACACGACTTCCTGAAGCGAATCGCAGACCCAAAAATAGTGAATGGCTTCCTGTCTGGTTCTACGAAGAAGATATATGTTCCGGCGGACAAGGATTTCTTCCTGCCGCTGGAATTCACCGTCGCAGCATATCGCTTCGGACACAGCATGATCAGGCAAACCTACAATTACAACATTTCTCAGGATAAAGTGGAAATCTCTGATCTCTTTATGCCCCAGGCCATGGACGAGTACACAGGGATTCTTCCAAGTTGGATTATTCAGTGGAAAGGATTTGTGGAGGGAGGAGTAAATGTAGCTAGGCTCATTAACACGCAACTGTCGAATGCGCTCTTCTCAGTGCCGAATGCGCCTGGAACTTCTATACCTAATGAAGCTAATTTAGCAGTACGAGACCTGCTGCGCGGTTATCTCTTAAGAATTCCGACAGGACAATCGGTTGCACAAGCTCTCAATCTTCCCGTCCTGTCTCCGGCGGATATTCAGGATGTTGCGGCGAATGACAAGCAGTTGGAAGTGCTGCGCGGCGATTCTGGATTCTTAGAGCGCACGCCGCTTTGGTTCTACATTCTGGCCGAAGCGGCACGTTGGGGGAATGGTCGCCTCGGCCCTGTTGGCAGCACGATAGTCGCGTCAGTGCTAATAGAGTTGGTGCTCAGAAGCCCGGACTCTTTTTTGAAGAAACCTAAATGGTCACCGACGCTGGGCAAAACAGAAGGACAATTCAATTTGTCAGACCTTCTTCATCTCGCAAAGGTTTTACAGCCAAGCGAGCTTATCCCGAAAGGAGAAAATCATGTCAGTTAAAGAGAAAATTAACGCAAAGAGGGAAGCAATTCTGAAAGAAAAGCAGCAATTTCCCAATGGGCCATTTCAAATAGCTGATGAAGTGCAGGAAAAAGCTATGAAAGCGATGGTCGGCGGCCAAACCAGCCCTGATTGGGAGGTTTATATGAAACTTTTCACGTCCGATACGAAGGAATTAGATCGGATGATACCCAAGGATAACCACAAAGAGCATAACAGACAACAGGCCAGAGCCTATCTTGTCCGCAACGGAATGTGCGGTATAGGCACAACTTGGCATCTTGCTGATAACGTAACTGACGTGTTGGATTATTGACCCGTCGTGCAAACTTGTAGGCCGTGACACCTTAACTTCTCTTAGCGCAAAATGTTTCGAGACCATCGGGTGCAGACATCTATAAACCGTCTGTTGCCTGTCCTCGATTCGTAGCTTCTCATGATTCTCTCTAGGCAGAGCGAGTTCCATGTCTTGCAGCATGGTTTCTCCGGTCGCAAAGCTATCTGAGCATGATCGCTAATCTTAATTCCGGTCATGATGCGTCCCGCGCTCTGTCCGCGTCTGAAAACGATAGGTGGCGGAAGCTTTGTGCTGGCTATCTTCCTGTAGACCCGGGAAATTCTATCTGGAGGTATAGCCGCGCGCCGGGCAAGGATGACCCAGACCAGGGTTGGAAACTACACATCTCGGCGACAATACTTACTGCGAATAGGGTTCTTGAAAAGATCGCCCCGTATCTGAAAGGCTGCGGAGCTTTGTTCAAGGCCCCTCGCTCGCTTCAGGAACTGCAAAAGATTAATTCCGGGCTGCACTACGGATACAGCCAGATAGGGAAGTTCATCACTGTCTATCCAAAGTCCGATAAAGAAGCCGTATCATTAGCAAGACATTTGCACAAACTCACACGCCGAATGCGCGCCCCGGCAGTACCTTTCGATTTAAGGCTTCAATCGGACAGTTGCATCTATTATCGTTACGGCTCGTTCTCTCATCTGGAAATTGAGAACGCAGATGGCACTTGTACACCAGCCATGCGTGGCAGGGACGGTGAACTCGTTCCAGACGAGCGCTACTCAGAGACGGCCATGCCTGACTGGGTAGCTAATCCTTTCGGGCGCGAACAACCTCGCGCCCGGAATAGTTCGGTCGAAAGTCCGCTCAAAACAACCTTCCGAGCTTTTCAAGCCTTGGCCCAGAGAGGGAAGGGGGGTGTCTACAAGGCTCTGGATTTTAGTGCACATCCGCCGCGTCTATGCATACTGAAAGAGGGGCGTAGCGATGGCGAGATTAATTGGGATGAACGTGACGGTTACTGGATGGTGAAACATGAGGAGCAAGTCCTGGCCTCTTTACAGGCTGCTGGCGTTGAAGTGCCCGCCGTTCAATCTTCTTTCGAGTCGCAGAATAATTACTACCTGGTTACTGAGTTCATAGAGGGGGAATCTCTACAGGAGTTCTTAGTTAAAAGAAAAAGGAGGCTACCTGTTTCCAGAGCGCTCAACTACGGGATTCAGCTCTCCGCGCTTCTCTCTCGCATACATTCCGCCAACTGGGCGTGGCGCGACTGCAAACCAGCCAATCTCATCCTTACGAAAGATGGAAAATTAAGGCCCGTGGACTTTGAAGGAGCATGCCGTCTGGAGGAGCATGGCTCTATGATATGGAGCACGCCGACGTTTATCCCCCCAGAACATAAGCGCGGAGAGAGCCAGCTATCGCGAAAGTACGATGATCTTTATGCTTTAGGTGTGGTGATCTATCTGCTGCTGACAGGCCAATTGCCGGAATCGTCGTCACAGGTTCCGGTTAAGAAGCTGCGACGAAACGTGCCGCAGAAGGTCTGCGATCTCGTTGAGGAGCTTCTTCATGATGACCCGCGACGGCGACCCGGCGCGCAGAACATCAGGCGGAGGCTGGCAGCCGCCATCAGTGGAATGTAAGTCGGACGAGCTTACGTGGATGGGTTAGAGGGCGGGAGGTGTAGACGGTGAACCAGCTCTATAAATCGCGTGTCTGAATGTAGATTTTTGAACATAGGGTCAATAGCCAGGTAAGCGAAAGGCGCGAAACGCTCGTCCGCTGCCTTATTCAGCCAGACAAATGCATTGTCAAGATCACCGAGTCCGAGATAAATCATCGCGATCTCCTGCGAAGGGACGTAAGTATTTGGTTGTCTGGACAAATTCAGCATATCGTCTAAAACCTTTAACGCCTCTGCCCTTCTGCCCATGACGCCGTAGGTGTAACCGAGTCCAGCTCCCCCCAAAGACTTATTTGTCTCATAAACTCTTTCAAATAGTTTGGCGGCCTCCTGATGCATGCCTCTTTGTAGGTACACGTAAGCGTGAGCGTACTGGCCGTTCAAATAATCTGGTTGTTCGTCGAGTAGCTTGTTGAAGCAGGCGTCCGCTTGCACATATTGCTGTGCATAGTAGAACGATCGGCAATAATTAAGTCCTGTGGCGGGAGAGAACGGATCAAGTTTTCTAGCGATCTCGCTTTGGGAGATGGATTCACGCTGCCGTCCGGTTATCGCAAGAAGATTCGAATACCAGATGTGCGCTGAGGCATAGTCAGGATTTAGAGCCTATCCCAAAACTAGCGAGTGCGTAATTGAACCTGTATGTTTTGTTTGGATGGAACAAAACAATGGCTCGCAAACGCACTCTTCAAACAATATGGCATATCCCCGACGATTTGTGGAAGAAG
>Ga0193747_1000091_pt1 | contig 47588 bp, 36 predicted proteins | sample L1m2metaG_FD_143048 | JGI IMG/M metagenome (GOLD analysis project Ga0193747, IMG submission 143048) | Soil microbial communities from a riparian zone of the East river system, Colorado, United States - L1m2 | ecosystem: Environmental > Terrestrial > Soil > Riparian zone | place: USA: East River... | reverse complement strand
CTCCGCGTGCAAGTCGGGCTCGCGGCCCTCGTCGCATTCCTCCCCTTCGCGCACGAGCAGTTGGCCGACATGATCAGGCGCTGGACGGTGTTGCAACTCGCACTGGCCGGAATCGCCGTCTGGACGTTCGCCTTGTCGACCTGGCTCGTCGGGAGGAGGCTGCTGTGTAACCCAGCGTGGAAGCCCCGTTGGGATAGGGCCAAGCGCGCTCCCCTGCTGTTCTGGACCCTGATCGCCCTGGCCGTCGTGCAGGTCGCCCTGCACATCGCCTTTCGCGGAAACTACCGCATCGGCTGGGGTCTGGCGGTTCCCGCCTCGATCATGGCCGCCCTGGCACTCCTCGGCTGGCTGCTGCCGGATGCCGTCGCCGAGGACGAAGAGGCACCAGCTCAGGCGCTGTCGCCAAACGACCCGTCCCCCGGTCTTCCGCGTGCCCTGGCCGCGCTGGCGATGACCGGCTTCGGACTGAGCGTTCTGCACGCGTCCTTCGGCTACTCGGTCTACGCGCAAGCGTGGAGTTGGGATGCGACGCGGCTCGTCGCGCTCGGTCTGGTGCTTGCGGGCGCAGTGATCGCGGTGCCCGCCGGGAGAGACCCGCTTGTCGGCGGCGTCGTCGGGGCCGTCGCGGGGATCGTCCTACTCGCGGTGGCTCAGAGCGGCGAGCTCGCTCCATCGATCCTCGTGGTCGCGGGACTCTTGCTCGTGCTGGCCGGCTGGCGGCTGTACGGCGCGCTGAACAAATCGTGGCTACCAGACATCACGACAGGGCGGATGCTCGTGCTCGGCGCGGTATTCGCAGCCTGTTACGCCGGGATCGTCATCTGGCCGCTCGAAGCCGGTGCGGCGTTGGGTGGCGTCGGCATCCTGCTCGCGTTCATGACCCTGCTCGCTTGGGTGGGGGCGCTCGTCGTCTGGGCGACCCCGGCGATCCCGGTGCCGCAGGCGCTCAGGGCCGCGCGCATCAGCCGTTTCCCCATCGTCGCGCTGCTGATCGTCTGGTTCCTGGCGGCTTCGTGGTTCGACGGCGGCGCGTACCACAATGTCCGACTGAAGGACGCGCAAGCGGCGGCACAAGGCACAAATCTCGATTCTGCGTTCGCGTGCTGGCTGCGCAAGAACGGCCTCAAGCAGGACGGATGCAGACTGGACACTCGTGCGACTGGAAAGCAAGGTAAGGCCACCCCGCTCATCTTCGTGGCGACGACGGGCGGCGGCATTCGCGCCGCGTACTGGACCAGCCTCGTCCTGGACTGCGCCTTCGAAGCCGCAAAGGCCCCCGACGCGTGCCCGAACGGCGAGCACGTCGCCGACCTCGCGAAGAGCGATCGATTGTTCGCGCTGAGCGGGATCTCCGGAGGCAGTCTGGGCCTTGCGGCATACGCCGCCTATCTCGCACAGAAGCAGGCGGGGCCGCCCGAACCCGGGTGGGTGGCGAAGCGCCTGGGCGGGGATGCCCTCTCCGGATCGGGCGCCTGGTGGCTCTTCGTCGAGATCCCACGTGTCTTTCTCCAGTTCCGAAGCCCGACCGATCGAGCGGCGATCCTCGAGCGAGGCTGGGAGAAGGAATGGCCGAACGGCGAGCTCGGCAAGGGCCTGCTCGAGCTCTGGCGAACGGACCGGCACACGCCTCTGCTCCTCCTCAACGGGACGAGCGTCGAGGACGGCTGTCGATTCGAGACCTCCCCGCTGGACGCAAACGTCGAGACGAACGGGGGAACTCCCCCAGGATGCAAGTCGACCGAGCCCTTCGACTCGGGCCACGGCTTGCCGGGGACAAACGTCGCTCACCGGTCGACGCTCCCCGCCACACGTGACCTCGTCGACCTGCTCTGCCACGACACGAAGGACGTGCGCCTCTCGACGGCGGCGCTGCTCTCCGCGCGCTTCCCCTTCGTCAATCCCTCGGCCCGCGTCGAAGGACGCTGCAAGAAGTACACGACGACCAAGCCGGTGGCGTACGTCGTCGACGGTGGCTATCTCGACACCTCCGGTGCCTCGCCGGTCGTCGAGCTGATGAGCCGGCTCCAGCCCCTTGTCGATCGTTGGAACAAGGATCATCCAAAACGCTGCGTCGCACCGGTGATGATCCAGATCGACAACGGCTTCAGCGCCGGGATCGCCGGGACCGCGAGGCGAACCGGGGAGCTGCTCGTCCCGCTCAAGACGGTCTTCGCGACCCGCGGCGCCCGAGAGGCCGAGAGCCGGATCAGCGCCGCGCTCCTCTTCTCGGGACACCAGCCCACGCGGTGGGCGCACTTCGTCAACGAGGCACATCCCGGCCCGAAGGCGCCGCTCGGCTGGACGCAATCGCAGGTCTCCGAGCGCGAGCTGACGTCTCAGTTGACGCAGGAGCGGAACAGGGACGCTTTCAAGACCGTCAGGAAGTGGCTGTCGGGCGACATAGCCTGCCCGGCGACTCCCTGACGCGGCTACCCGTACGCCTACAATCGCTTGGGTGACTTCGCCCGAGCCTGCGGTCGCTCCCACGGCCGAGCCGAACCGCGCGCGAACCAAAACCTTGGTGCTCAAGTTCGGCGGCACCTCGGTCGCCGATCCAGACCGGCTCAAGGCCGTCGCCCAGCGCCTCGGCGCGGTCCGACAGGCCGGAAACCGCGTCGTCGCCGTGCTGTCGGCGATGGGCCACACGACCGACGAGCTGATCGAGCTCGCGCGCCGGATCTCGCCGCATCCCAAGCCGCGCGCGATGGACATGCTCATCTCGGTCGGCGAGCGCATCTCCGGCGCGCTCGCCGAGATGGCGCTCCACGACCTCGGCCACGAGGCCGTCTCGCTCACCGGCTCGCAGGCGGGCATCGTCACCGACACCGTCCACGGCAAGGCGAAGATCCTCGACATCCGCCCCAAGCGGATCCACGAGGCGCTCGACGCCGGGAAGATCGTGCTCGTCGCCGGCTTTCAGGGCGTGTCCACGAGCTTCGACATCACGACGCTCGGCCGAGGCGGCTCCGACACGACGGCCGTCGCGCTCGCCGCGGCGCTCGGGGCGGACGTCTGCGAGATCTACACGGACGTCGAGGGCGTCTTCACCGCGGACCCACGAATCGTTCCCGAGGCACGCAAGCTCGAGCTGCTGTCTTTCGAGGAGATGCTCGAGATGGCCTCGTCCGGAGCTCGCGTGATGGCAACGCGGGCCGTCGAGGTGGCGCGAATCCACAACGTCACGCTCCAGGTACGGTCCACCTTCAGCGACCGTGAAGGAACCTGGATCCGGGAGGAGGACGAGTCGATGCTCGAAAAAGCGCTCATCTCCGGTGTCGTCCACCAGCGCGAAGAGACCGTCTACCGGGTCTCGGGGATCACGGCCGCACGGCTGTTCGGCGCGCTCGCCGACGCCAGCGTGAACGTCGACACGATCGTTCAGACCGGAGACGAGATCGTCTTCTCGGCGCCGGTCGAAGACCGACGCGACGCGGAGGCGGCGCTCCAGGGCCTCGGCATCGAGTACAGCTCGCGCGACGACCTGGGGAAGGTCAGTCTCGTCGGGGCCGGAATGAAGAGCCATCCAGGCGTCGCCGCGAAGACGTTCGCGACGCTCGACTCCGCCGGAATTGCCACGCCGCTCGTGACCACCTCCCCGATCAAGATCGCCTGCCACGTCGCCAGCACCGACGTCGACCGCGCCGTACAGGCCCTGCACAAGGCGTTCGACCTTGCCTGAGCCGCGCATCGGCGTCGTCGGGGCGACCGGTGCTGTCGGCACCGTCACGCTGGAGTACCTGCGCGAGCGCGGATACACGGACGTGCGCGCCTTCGCCTCCGCGCGCTCGGCGGGGACGCAACTCGGCGACCTGACCGTCGAGGAGGCGACGCCCGAAGCCCTCTCCGCCGGAGACCTGGACCTCTGCCTCTTCTCGGTCGGAACAGCAACCAGCCGGCAGCTCGTCCCCCACGCCGTCCGCGGCGGTGCGATCTGCGTCGACAAGTCGTCCGCGTACCGCCTCGAGCCAGGTATCCCGCTCGTCGTGCCCGAGGTGAACGGCGAGCGCGCACGCGAGCACGACGGCATCCTCGCCAACCCGAACTGCTGCACGATCCCGCTGACGAGCGCCCTGAAGCCGCTGCACGAGGAGGCCGGACTCGCGCGCGTGCAAGTCGCCACCTATCAGTCGGTCTCAGGTGCCGGCGCGCGCTCGATGGAGCGCCTGCGCGCGACCGAGCCCGGCGAAGCCGACCTGGCGATGGACTGGGACTTCGACGGAGAGGAGTTCGACGAAGAGGCGAAGCTGCGCGGGGAGACGCGCAAGGTCCTCGAGCTGCCTGAGCTTCCGATCAGCGCGACCTGCATGCGCGTGCCGGTCATGATCGGCCATGCGGAGTCGGTCTGGGTCGAGACCGAGGAGCCGCTCGATCCGGGTCGCGCGCGCGAGCTGCTCGGCGCGGCGTTGACCCTCGACGACTTCCCCACACCGGGCCGGGCGGCCGGGCGCGACGACATCCTGGTCGGCCGGATCCGCCGCGACCCGACCGTCGAGAACGGGCTCGCGTTCCTCGTGGTCTGCGACAACCTGCGCAAGGGCGCCGCCCTGAACGCGATCCAGATCGCCGAGCTCGTCTTGGAACGCGTCGCGGCCTAGCCGCCGGGCTCGACGGCGGCGCATCAGGACTCGCGGGCTTGCCCGCGTGTCCGTCTGCGTTCCCTTGCCGCGACGCTAGAATTCTAGGGTCGGCCTAGGGCCGGCGTGGTGCGGGCACAGGCTCCGGGAAGAACGCCTCCTTTACGACCTGCAAGACCTTCGAGCGCGTCCCCTCGACCACCGGCTGCAGACCGCCGAGCTCGAGCCGCACGAGCTCGACGCGGCCAAGCGTGCGAACGGTCGTGAAGCCGAAGTCCGAGAGGAAATCGCGCGGGAAGATCGTCTTGTGCACGCGGAAGCGCTCGTAGTTCGACTCGCCCTCCGGATAGCGGTACGCGAACGTCTCGAGCGCGCTCGCGCCACGATCCTTCGAGTCGCCGATCGCGGCGAGGAAGAGCGACTGCATCACCCAGGGGCTCGACTCCGCGACGAGATAGGCGCACGTGACGAGCACCGCGTCTGCCGTCGGCGGCCCGGCCGGCAGCTCGGCCGCCCGCGGGAAAAGCTCCGACGGGCCGTACTGCATCGAGCCGAGCACCCGGCCGTCGTCGTCGTAGTAGACCGTCCCCCACGCTCCCCAGTCGTCCTCGGCCTTCGCGATCCAGCGGTCCTTGTCAACCGTGCGGCCGGAGCGTGACTGCCACCAGATGCAGCGATGGCAGACCGTGGGGGCAGTCGGAAGGGTCGCGCCGGTCAGTCCCGCCAGCCGCGAGGTCATCGGGCGATCTCGTCGATCGTCACGTCCACGGTGGCCAGGTCGACGTCGGTCATCCTCGCCAGATACTCGCGCACCCGCCGCTGGACACCGCGCCCCAGCTCCGGGATCGACGCATCCCAGTCCACCTCGAGGTGCAGCTCGATGCTGACGCGGCCGTCCTCGCTCGTCACCCGAACCCCGCGGTGGCGGTGCAACGTGCTCTCGACGAGGCCGCGCACGCCGGGAACCTCGCGCGCGGCGTCACCCGCGTAGCTCGCGAGGATCTCGCTCGAGATCACGGCGTGCCCCTCCACCTACAGTGAGTGTAAGACCAGTTCAGTGGCCTCGGGCCGCGCGAAGAAGCGGAACGGAACGAAGGTCGTGCCGAGCCCGGGCGAGACGTGGAGCGTCGCCGCAGGCCGCTGGTAGAGCCCCTCCACGTACGTCCAGCGAACCTGCGAGAGCCGAAGCTTCCCGGACCCGTACGGCACGGCGATCTGCCCCGAGTGGAGATGGCCCGCGAGGACGAGGTGGAACGCGCCGGGAGTCAGCTTGTCGATGACGTTCGGGTAGTGGCAGAGGAGGATCCGGAAATCGGCATCGCGGTCGGCCAGCCGCTCTGGCAAAGCCTCCCCGCGCCGGTAGGTCGACGGATCGACGCCGGCGATCTGGAGGCGGAGGCCGCGCAGCTCGACGATGCGCGACTCGTCGCGAAGCAGCGTCGCGGGCTCCAGGTCGCTCAAGACAGCCGGCTTGGAGAACGGATCGCGGCTGTCGGCGAAGTCATGGTTCCCGAGCACGGCGTAGCAGCGCGGCAGTCCGGCGACGAGCAGGCGCAACCGCGGCTCGCCGCTCGGCCGCGAGAGCAGATCGCCCGTGATCGCCACCAGATCGGGGTCGCGCTCGCGGGTCCAGTCCACACCGCGCTCGATCGCGCGCCGCGAGCGCGAGGGAACGCCGAGGTGGAAATCCGAGAGATGCACGATCCGCAGGCCTTCGAGCGCCGCCGGCAAACCGCGCACGGGCGCGTCGAGCGTCCGCAGGCGCACCCAGCCTGCCTCAAACCAGCCCCAGCCGGCCGCTCCGGCCGCAGCAGCGCCCAAGCCTGCCAGCGCGCCGCGGCCTCTCACGGCCGGCTCAGATTTCGAGCTTCTCGAGTACCGGGTCGACCGGCACGACGTGGCGCTTGAACTTCAGCTCCGACTCCTCGATGCCTGCGGCGACTCCCACGAGCTGCGACAGGTGGAGGATCGGCATCTGGAAGTCCTTGCCGGTCGCCTTCTTCAGCTTCGACTGCCACGCGTCGAGCGAAAGATGGCAGAGCGGGCACGGCGTCACCATCGCGTCGGCACCCGCCTCGCTGGCCTGCTCAATGGGCTGGATCAGCTCGCCGAGCGCGGTCTCCTCGCGCGCCTGGATGATCGGGAAGCCGCAGCACTTGATCTTGGCCGGATAGTCCACGGCCTCGCCGCCGCAGGCCTCGATGATCCGCTCGAGCGACCACGGCCGATCGGGATCCTCGTGGCCGAGCAGCTTCGACGGCCGCAGGATCTGGCAGCCGTAGAACGGCGCGACCCGGAGGCCCTTGAGCCCCTTGTGCGCCGCCTGCTTCAGCAATTCGTAGCCCGGCCCGTCCGAGATCTCCCAGAGCAGGTGGCGCACCTCGATGCTGCCGGTATAGGCCGGGATGCCGACCCGCTGGAGGTTCTCGTTCACGCGGCCGAGCAGCTCCGGATCGCCCTTCAGCATGAAGTCGGCCTGGCGCAGATTCAGCGTGCAAACGTTGCAGATCGTGAGCAGCGTGTCGACGCCCGTGGCCTGGGCGTAGGCGAGGATGCGCGCGTTCAGATGGAGGTAGTAGTCCGGCTCCGCTTCGTGGATGTCGCCGGCGCCGCAGCACGTCACCGACTCGAGCTCCTCCAGCTCGAGCCCGACGAGCGGCGCGAGCGCGCGGGTCGAGGTGTCGAGCTCCTTGGCCGAGAGCGACGCAAGGCAGCCCTTGTAGTACGCGACCTTGCGTGCTCCGTTCGCTTCCTCAGCCCTCGGCATGCGGTGGCTCCTCTCCTGGGGTCGCCTCGGGGCCGATGCGGCTCGCTGGGACGCTGTCGGGGTCGGACGTCTCGTGCAGGTACTCCATCCGCGCAATGCCGCGCTCGCCCTGGACGATGCCGGCGGCCCCGTCGCGTCCCTGCTCGTGCACGAGGTCGTAGAGCTTGCGCGACTCATCGACGTCCTGCGCCACGTGCGGTGGGATCGGCGGCGGGACCTTGCCCTTGAGCGCGAGCGTGATCGCGAAGCGCGTCTGCTTGATCGCCGACACGATGCCCTGCGTCTTCGGGACGAGTTCCGTCTCGCGGAGCCAGCCGGTCGTCTTCGCCGACGCGACGAACCACTTCGCGTGCTTCGCGCCCATGTCACGGTCGATTCCCTCCTTGACCGACTCGGCGCCGAGCTTCGCGATCGAGTCGCGCGGATCGACGCCCTTCGGGCAGCGCTCCGTGCAGAAGTAACAGCGCGTGCACTCCCAGATCCCGTGCTCGCTGTTCAGGTCCTCGAGGCGGTCGACGCCGGAGTTGTCGCGCGGGTCGCCGACGAACCGGAACGCCTTCGCGAGCGCCTGCGGGCCGAGGAACTCCGGATCGGACTCCATCGCATTGCACTCCGAGACGTAGCAGCCGCAGTTGATGCAGAGCGACTCCTTGTGGATCGGGTTCATCCGCTCCTGCGAGACGATGTGCTCTTTGCCGTCGGGCGGCGCCTCGTAGCCGGGCTGGAGCCACGGCTTGACCGAGTGGAACTTGTCCCAGAAGGGCTGCATGTCGACGACGAGGTCCTTGACGATCGGGAGGTTGCCCATCGCCGAGATCACCGGGACGTGGCCGGACTGGACGATGTCGTACATGCGTGTCTTGCACGCGAGCACGGCGGCGCCGTCCATCCGCATGCCGCAGGAGCCGCAGATCATCATCCGGCAGCTCTTCCGGTAGGAGAGGCTCCCGTCCTGCTGGTCCTTGATCAGGTCGAGGACGTCGAGGAGCGTCACCCACTCGGGCGCGTCGACCTCGTACTCCTTGAGCGCGCGCTCGCCCGTCGCCGAGTCGTAGCGCCAGATCTTGATCGGGACTCGCATCGTGCGCTCGGCTTCGACCGCCGCCATTAGTGGCCCTTCCGGTGAGATTCGTGGATGCTTGCGTCGCTAGCACCAAGCGATGCAAGGACGCAGGGAACGCTCGGGCTGGACAGCCCGGGCGCGACTGAGGACGCCGCAGCGCGCAGCGTGATAGCGGGGCAGGCGCCGCGGGATCTCGCCGGGAGGGTCACCTAGTACGTCCTCTCCTGGGGTTGCCACTTCGTCACGTTGACCGGCTTCCAGTCGAGGCGAGGCGCACTGTTCTCCCACGAGACCATCGTGTGCTTCATGAAGCTCTCGTCGTCGCGATCGGGGTAGTCGTCGGGGCGGGCGTGGGCGCCGCGGCTCTCCTTCCGGGCGATCCCGCAGACGACCATGCACTCGGCGAGCTCCAGGAGGAACTCGAGCTCGAGCGTCTGCGTGAGGTCGCTGTTGAAGAGGTCGCCCTTGTCCTCGACGACGACGCGCTCGTAGCGCTCGCGGAGGCCCGCGACGATCTCGCCCTGGCGCTGCATCTGCTCCTCGCGACGGAAGACGCCGAAGTTCTCGTGCATCGTCCGCGCGAGCTCGTCACGGATGCGCCAGGGACGCTCGCCGTCGTTGCGGTCGAGCAATGCCTTCAGGTCGCGCTCTGCATCGCGCTCGGTCGACTCGGGCACCTCGATCGTCGTGTTCGCAAGCGCCCACTCGGCCGCATGGCGGCCCGAGCGCTTCCCATAGGTGATCGTCTCCATGAGCGCGTTCCCGCCGAGCCGGTTCGCGCCGTGCACCGACACGCAGGCGCATTCCCCGGCCGCGTACAGGCCCTCGACGTTCGTCTTGCCCCAGAGATCCGTGTCGACGCCGCCCATGTGGTAATGCGCGCCGGGCCGGACGGGGATGGGCTCGCGAATCGGGTCGACGCCCGCGAAGACCATCGACAGCTCCCTGGTGCCGTGCAGGCGGTCGAGGATCTTCTCGGCGCCGAGATGGCGCAGGTCGAGCAGCACGTTTCCGTCGATCCCGCGGCCCTCGTCGATCTCGGTCTGCTCGGCGCGCGAGATCACGTCGCGCGACGCGAGCTCCATCGCGTTCGGCGCGTAGCGCTTCAGGAAGCGGTCGCCCTCCGAGTTCAAGAGATAGGCGCCCTCGCCGCGACAGCCCTCGGTGATCAGCACGCCGGTGGGCGCGAGCGTGGTCGGGTGGAACTGCATCATCTCCATGTCTTTCAGCGGCACGCCCACACGCATCGCCATCGACATGCCGTCCCCGGTGCAGGCATAGGCGTTCGTCGTCCCGACGTAGAGCCGGCCGGCGCCTCCGGTGGCGAGGATGATCGTCTTGGCTCCGATCGTCTTCAGGCCGCCGTTCAGGAGATCCCAGCAGATGACGCCCTGGCAGCGGTCGTCGTTCATGACCAGGCGCCAGGCGAAGTACTCCTCGTACACGAGCAGGTCGCGCTTGACGACCTGCTCGTAGAGGACCTGGAGGAGAACGTGGCCCGTGATGTCGGCCGCGTAGGCGGTGCGCGGCGCTCCTGCGGCGCCGAAGGGGCGCTGCGCTATGCGGCCGTCGTCGGTGCGCGAGAAGACCGCGCCCCAGTTCTCGAGCTGGTACACGTCGTCGGGCGCCTCGTTGCAGAGCACCTCGATCGCGTCCTGGTCGCCGAGGTAGTCGGAGCCCTTGACCGTGTCGTAGGCGTGCGACTCGGGGTCGTCCTCGGACGCGTTCCCGAGCGCCGCGTTGATCCCGCCCTCGGCCGCGCCGGAGTGGCTGCGGGTCGGGTGGATCTTCGAGAGCAGGGCGACGTCGGCGCCCGCATCGTGCGCTTCGATGGCCGCGCGCATGCCTGCGCAGCCGGCGCCTACGACGAGAACGTCGTGCTTCGCCTCCAACGCTACGCGTCTATGTCACAAGGAGATGCCATACGGATCCGAAGCGTTTCAACTCCGTACAGGCAAGCTATCGGAACGTGCAGTTTCTCTGCGTCAGACGCGGGGGCCGGCCGCCGCGATGTTGCTCGCATCGGCGGCGAAGCGCTGCTCGAAGTTGTCGCGGAACATCCGCGCGAGCTCGCGGGCCTTGCGGTCGTACTCGTTCGGATCGCGCCACGTGGAGCGCGGGTCGAGGAGCTTCTGGCCGACGTCGGCGACCGAGACCGGCACCTCGAAGCCGAAGAGGCCGTCCGTGCGGAACTCGGCGCCGGAGAGCTCGCCGGAGAGCGCGGCCGACAACAGCGCGCGGGTCGCGGCAATCGGCATCCGCTCTCCCACGCCGAACGGCCCGCCCGTCCAGCCCGTATTCAACAGCCAGACCGGCGCGCCGTGTTCGTCGAGCTTCGCGGCCAGCATCCGCGCGTAGACGAGCGGCGGCTGGGGCAGGAACGGCTGGCCGAAGCAGGTCGAGAACGTCGGCTGCGGCTCGTTGACGCCGATCTCCGTCCCGGCGAGCTTCGCCGTGAAGCCCGACAGGAAGTAGAAGAGCGCCTGGTCGCGGTCGAGCCGCGCGATCGGCGGCAGGATCCCGAAGGCGTCCGCGGTGAGGAAGATCACCGAGCTGGGATGCCCCGCGCGCTTCGCGGGCAGCGCGTTCGCGATCTGCTCGAGCTTGTAGGCGGCGCGCGTATTCTCGGTCTTCGCATCGTCGTCCAGGTCGACGACCCCACGCTCGTCGATCGCGACGTTCTCGAGGATCGTCCCGAAGGTGCGCGTGGTCCTGTAGATCTCCGGCTCGGCCTGGGGCGAGAGGCGAATGACCTTCGCGTAGCAGCCGCCTTCGATGTTGAAGACGCCGCTGTCGCCCCACCCGTGCTCGTCGTCGCCGATCAGGGAGCGTTCGGGGTCGGCCGAGAGCGTCGTCTTCCCGGTCCCGGAGAGGCCGAAGAAGATCGCGACGTCACCCTGCGCGCCGACGTTCGCCGAGCAGTGCATCGGGAAGACTCCCTCCAGCGGCAGGCGATCGTTCATCACGGTGAAGATCGCCTTCTTGATCTCGCCCGCGTAGAACGTCCCGCCGATCAGCACCTCGGCCCGGCCCGGGTGCAGGACGATGAACGTTCCGCTGCGCGTGCCGTCCTCGTCGGGAACGGCTTCGAGGCCCGGGGTGTGCAGCACGAGCGCGTCCGGCTCGAAACCGTCGAGCTCCTCCTCGTCGGGCTCGATGAACATCGTCTTGGCGAAGAGCGCGTGGTAGGGGTGATCGGTGATCACGCGGACGTTGATGCGATGCGCGGGGTCGGCTCCGGCGAACGCGTCGACCACGTAGAGGGAGGGTTGCTCGTCGAGCTCGGCGGTGACCTTCTCGCGCAGGCGCTCGTACGAGTCCTCGGCGAGCTCCTGGTTGACGTCGCCCCACCAGATGCGATCCTCCGAGCTCGGCTCGCGGACGACGAACTTGTCCTTCGGCGAGCGCCCAGTGTGGAGTCCGGTGTCGACCGCGAGCGGGCCGCCCTCGGCGAGCTGCCCCTCTCCGCGCAGGAGTGCATGGCTGTAGAGGACGGAGGTGCTGGGGTTCCAGTGGACGTCACCGTCGGCGCTGAGACCGTGCTCGGCGAGCCCTTCGCGGCGCTCGATCTCGGTCATCGCCATACGTGCCTCCTTCCCCGCACGGGGGCAATCGTATTCAAGACCGGCCGCCGAACGACGGAGGGCCCGCTTCGTCGGCGGGCCCTCCAGTCCTTCGTTTCGACGCGTGCTAGCCGAAGACGGCTACGTAGTACGAGTGGTCGGTGAGCACACCGGCCGTGTTGAACGTCTGCACGTGGACGTGGCTCGTGTCGTTCGCCGTCGAGCAGACCATGCCCTCCGCGGTTCCGCCGCACGGGCCTCCAATGGTGGAGTCGCGACTGGTCGTGTCATTGCCCGCGAAAGCCGAGGTCGCGAGGATCAGCTTCGTGTTCTGCGCGCTGCCGAAGTCCAGGAAGTAGTTGCCCGGCGAGTGCGAAGTCATCGAGATGCCGCCCGACTGCGCGACGATCGTGGAGTCGGCCTTCACGAGCGCCCACCTGATCGACGCAGAGCCGGACGCCCCGGCAGGCCCTGTCGGACCTCTCGCACCGGCGGCGCCGGGAGCGCCGGGGGCGCCGGGGGCGCCGGCGGGAAGCTGGCCCAGCTTGAAGTCCTTCGCAAGCAGCGAGCGATCCTTGACCTTGATGGACGTCACAGCGTTGGCCTTGAGCTGCGCGTTTCCGACGCTGTTTCGGGGCAGCGCCTGGATGGCCGCGTAGCTCGTACCGGTCAGCGCCGCGATCAGCGCGATACAGGCGATCGCAATCGCCGGGGATGGAAGTCGAAGCTTCCGGTGCATGGGTTTCCTCCTCATTCGGATCAGCCTTGAGGTTCTGGCGAAACGACGGGAATCCTCGCCGCCGCATGTAAGCGTTGCCCCTGGCGACGGTTAGGGAACCCGGGGGTGCCTTGTAAACATTCCCCCCGAACCTGCCGGAATCAAACCTGCCAAGCCTGCCCGCGGAGAATCGGCACCCGTTGCCCGTCCGCGGTCATGCCCGTCACGTCGACCTCGGGGCCGCCCACCATGAAGTCGACGTGAATCTGGCTGCGGTTCAGCCGCTCGCGATCCGCTTCGCCGGCCCCGTAATCCAGCGCACCGCCGAGCGCGATGTGACTTGCGGCGTTCTCGTCCAAAAGCGTGTCGTAGAAGACCGTCCCCAGGGGCCCGATTCGCCCCGCCTTGTCGACCAGGGCGACCTCGCCCAGCCGCGAGCCTCCTTCGTCGCGCTGCGACATGGCCTGGAGGGTCTCTGCGCCACGCTCCGCCTCGATCGAAACTGCTCGTCCACCCTCGAACCGCACGGTCAGCCCTTCGATGATCTGACCCGACGTGAAGAGAGGCTTGGTCGCGCGGACGACGCCTTCGACGCGCTCGGGATCGGGAGACGTGAAAACTTCCTCCGTCGGCAAGTTCGCCATGTGCGCGACGCCGTCGACAGTCTGGCCCCCTCCGCCGGTCCACTTCGAGCTCGGCAGCAGCCCGATGGTGAGATCGGTGCCCGGCCCTTCGAGATGCACCGCATCGAAATGGCGGTCGTTCAGCCGCCCGGCGGCGCCGACGAGCTCAGCGTTGCGCTCGGTCCACGCCGCGATGGGATCGTCCTCGTCCAGCCGGCAGATGTGGATCACGTCCCGCCAGAGCTTGGCGAGCGCCTCGTCGGGCTCGGCGTCCGGGTAGACCAACTCGGCCCACGCCGGCGTCGGGCAGGGCGCGATGCACCAGTTCACCGTCTCGTCGTTGATCACGGTCAGGTACTCGGGGACGGACGGATACCGGTCGCGGCCGACACGTTCGGGATCGAGGTCCTCGAAGAGGTGGGGAGCGTCGGGCCCGCTCAGGGAGATGATCGCGCCCCGCTCCTCGCCGAGTTGGAGTGCGCGTTGGCCATGCCAGGCGGGTGTGAAGTCGAGCGCGTCGTCCGGTGCGTGGAGCACCCGCTCGCGCTTCATCCACGGGTCGTAGTGCAGGTAGTCGACGAACTTCGCACCGCGCCGGTAGGCCGCCCCGGCGATCGCGCGCGCAAGTTGCTCCTTGCCTGGACTCGCGGACAGCTCGACGATCTGGCCGGGCTGGACATTCGCGCCGAAGCCGGCGATCAGCTCGGCGAAGCGGTTAATCGGGGGTTCGCTATTTGACATAGGGCGATCCTATTCAGCAGGAGCGAGTCGTCGCAGCCGGAAACCGTCCCGGCTATGAACGCGACCGATCGCTTCCTCGACAGTCCCTCGCTCTCCGACGCGACCCGCCGCGCGTACCGCTTCGACGTTGAGGAGTTCGTGCGCTGGCTCGAGGTACGGAAGCTGGCGCCCTCGGACGTCGACACTCGGTGCTTCTCGGAATACGCCGCGCATCTTGCCTCCTCGCGGAGTGCCGCGCGCCGGCTCTCGCCGGGCACGATCGCGCGCAAGCTCGCAGCCGTGCGCTCGTTCATGCGCTTCACGCTCGGCCCCGCGCGCGTGCCCCAGGCGTCGTTTGCTCCGCGGAGGCGCCGGCGGCTTCCGGACGTCCCCAAGCAGGCGGACGTCGAGAGTGCGCTCTCTGGAGCCGAGGGCGAGGGCCCGCTGGCGCTGCGCAATCGAGCCCTGCTCGAGCTGGTGTACTCGGCCGGGCTGCGGAGCCGCGAGGCGGTCGACCTCGACCTCGGGGACGTGGACTTCGAGCAGGAGCACGTCCGGATCCGCGGGAAGGGCGGCAAGGAACGCGTCGTGCCGCTCGGCGAGGAGGCTGCCCACTGGGTCACCCGCTACCTCCACGAAGCCCGGGACCAGCTCGTACGCGGCGAGGAAGAGGCGCTGTTCCTCTCCGTCCGCGGAAAGCGGCTCGACACCTCGACGCTACGGCGGCTCCTCCCCCACCCGCACCGCCTCCGGCACGCGTTCGCGACGCACCTGCTCGAGGGCGGCGCCGACCTGCGGACGATCCAAGAGCTGCTCGGGCACAGCTCGCTCTCGACGACGCAGGCTTACAGCCATGTGGACGGAAAGCGGCTCAGGAAGGTCTATGACAGCTCGCACCCCCGAGATCGCACCTGAGGTCGAGGCGTTCCTCGCCGTCTCGGCGGCGAGGCTCGCGCCCCGCACCCTCGACGCGTATCGCCGCGACCTCGCCGGCTTCACGCGGCTGCTCGGGCGCTCGCCCGCGGGCGCGAGCGTCGAGGACGTCGAGCGCTACCTCGCCTCGCTCCGCGCGGACGGCGTCGCCGGCTCGACGATAGCCCGTCGCACCGCCGCGCTCCGCTCCTTCTTCCGCCATCAGGTGCTGATCGGAGCGCGCGGCGACAATCCGGCCGCGGACGTACAGCTGCCTCGCCGCACGCGCAAGCTTCCACGCACGCTCTCGCCCGGCGAGGCGCTGCGCCTGATCGAGGCCGCGAACGGGACCACACCTCGGTCGCTACGCGACGCGGCCCTCGTAGAGCTGCTCTACGGAGCCGGGCTGCGGGTCAGCGAGGCCGTCGGACTCGAACGTGGCGACGTGGACACCGACCAGCGGCTCGTCCGCGCGCTCGGCAAGGGCGGGAAGGAGCGGCTCGTTCCGATTGCACGTCAGACCGCGGAGGCCGTGACGCGGTATGTGTCGCGCGGCCGCCCACACCTCGATCGCCGCCACCGCCCCGAGCTCTTCCTGAACGCCAGGGGCGGGGCACTGACGCGCGCCGGGGCGTTTCTGATCCTGCGCAAGCTGGCCGAAAAGGCCGGTCTCGAGCCGGAGCGCGTCCATCCGCACCTCCTGCGGCACTCCTTCGCGACGCACCTGCTGGAGGGCGGCGCCGACCTGCGGAGCGTCCAGGAGATGCTTGGCCACGCAGATCTCGCGACGACCGAGCTCTACACGCACGTATCCGATCGGCGGCGGCGCGAGTTGTATTTCCAAGCGCATCCGCACGCGCGGCGGCGCAAGGTTTTGACCCAGCCTAGCCAGGCAAGAAGCGAGGAGCCATGAACGTCGATCCGCACGTCACCATCGCGATTCTCACGATCGGCGTCGGCTACCTGATGACGCAGGCGGGCCTGCAGAAGAGCGCACTCGAGCTGAAGCGCCGGCGCAAGATCTGCCCGTCGTGCGGGCGCGAGCGCGTCGGTTCCTGCGGCTGTTCCTAGTTCGGGCGGGTCGACCGGTCATTTCAGACGGCCGCGCGAGCGAAACTCGCACGTCCTGATGTCGGCACCGCAAGCGGTGCCTTGGTGCGCCTGCTCCTAGCGCAAGTTCTGTTTCTTCTGTAGCGCCGCGGCCACCTGCTTTGCCGTGCTCTGCAGCTTCTCGTCCTGGCGGTCGTCCTCGGCGAGGCCCTTGAGGAGGACGATCGTCTCGCGCTGCGGGGAGCCGTTCTTCAGCACCACGACGGCGAGCCGGCGGACGGCCTCGTTCGGATCCGTCGTCGCGAGCGTGTGCAGGAGCGCGCGCGAGGAGTTGACCGCGCCCGGGCTGTCGCGCGAGAGCTGCTCGAGGGAGACGAGCGCGGAACCGCGGCAAGCCGGGCTCTCGTCCTCGAGGCCGCGCCGCAGCAGCTCCAGCTTCTGCCGGAAGCGGAACTGGCCGATGCCGCGGTACGCAGCCGCTCGCTCGCGGTAGTCGGCACCGCGCGCCGCCGCCTCGAGCTCGTCTTCCCACTGTCGCCGGAGATCCGCGAGCTCGCGCTCGGCCCCACGCTGCGCCAGCTCGTCGGCCTGCGCGGCAGCTTCTGCGAGGTTCATGCGCGCTACGAAGCGACGGGCGCGACGCCGATCTCGGACGCCGGGCGCGGAGCGGGTCCAACGTACTGCGCCGAGGGACGGATGAGCCGGCCGGTCTTGCGCTCCTCGAGGATGTGCGCGGACCATCCGGCGACGCGCGCGCAGCCGAACATCGCAGGCGTCAGGTCGGGAGGGATCTCGGCGGTGTCGAGGACGACGGCCGACCAGAACTCGACGTTCGTCGGGAGCGGGCGGTCGGGCTTCCGGCGCTTGAGCTCGGCGAGCGCGGCCTGCTCCAGCGCGTCGGCGACCTCGTAGCGGTCCGATCCAAGCTCCTTGGCAGTGCGCTTGAGCAGCGTCGCCCGCGGATCGTCGCCGCGGTAGATGCGGTGCCCGAAGCCCATCAGCCGCTCGCCCCGGTCGAGGAGGTCCTTGACGTACTGCGCGGGATCGCCCAGCTTCTCAGCTCCTTCGAGCATCGGCAGGATCCGTGCCGGCGCGCCGCCGTGAAGCGGGCCCGAGAGCGCCCCTACCGCCGCCGACATCGCCGCGCCGCAGTCCGCGCCCGTGGAGGCGACGATACGCGCGGTGAACGTGGAAGCGTTGAGCCCGTGCTCCGCAGTGCAGATCCAATAGGTGTCGACCGCCTGAGCGTGCTTCGGGTCGGCCTCGCCGCGCCACCGCAGCAGGAACTTCTCCGCAGCGGTCTTGCCCTGCGCGACGACGTCGTCGGGGATGGGGTCGGTGTTGCCGTCCGCGACGCGCGCGGACTGGGCCACGATCGACATCGCAATGGCAGAGAGACGCGCGAGATCGTCGCGGGCGTCGCCGGGCTCGATGTCGACGAGCTTCTCGAGCCCCCATTCGGCCGACAGGTGCGCGAGCGCAGACTGGAGGTCCGACGGTGCGTTCCCGGTCAAGTTCGCCGGCCGGAACGGCTCGGGTTCCGGCATCCCGGGCTCGAAGCTCTGGTCGACGAGCAGGCCCCAGACCTTCTCGTACGGGTAACGGCCGACCAGCTCTTCGATGTCGACGCCGCGGTACCGGAGCGACCCGCCTTCTTTGTCAGGCTCCGCGATCTCCGTCTGGAAGGCGACCACGCCCTCGAGCCCAGGCCTGAAGTCGTTCACATCGCTGAATGTACCCGCATCCGTCCGGTCTAAGCCGTGCGCACGGGAAACTCGCGCCGACGGGGACCGATGTAGTCCGCAGCCGGGCGGATGATCTTGTTATTCGCGTGCTGCTCCAGCACGTGCGCCGCCTGCCCGGCCACGCGGCTGCACTCGAAGAGCGGCGTGAACAAGTCGTTCGGAATCCCCAGGTACCGGTAGAGAGAGCCGCTGTACAGGTCGACGTTCGGCCAAAGGCCCTTCTGCTCGTGTACCTCGCGCTCGGTGGCCTCGGTGATCGCGTACCAATTGGGCTCGCCGCCCTCATGGGAGAACTGCTCTGAGAGGCGCTTGAGAATCCGCGCCCTGGGATCGGTGGTGACGTAGACCGGGTGACCGAAGCCGAAGATCGTCTTTTTGCCCTCGAAGTAGCTCCGCACGCCCTCGGGGACGGCTTCGATCGAGCCGAACTCCTCGAACGTCCGCATCGCCGCCTCGTTCGCGCCGCCGTGCGTAGGCCCCTTCAGCGCGCAGATCGCGGCCGTGATTGCCGAATGCATGTCAGCACCGGTCCCCGCAACGACCCGCGCAGCGAAGGTCGAGGCGTTCAACTCGTGCTCGGCGTGGAGGATCATCGCGACGTCGAACGCACGCGCCTCCTGTTCGCTCGGCTGGTCGCCGCGCAGCATCGTCAGGAAGTTCTCGGCATACGAGAGCGACGGATCCGGATCGACGGGAGCGAGCTTCTGGCGTTGGCGGTGGTGGCGCGCGACGATCGTGGGCAGCTGCGCGATCAGCCGGGCCGCCTTCCGCCGGTCGTTTTCGCGGTCGGTGGCGTCCTCGGCCGGGTCGTCGAACGAGAGCAGCGAGACGGCGGTTCGCAGCATCTCCGTCGGCTTGGCGTCGAGGGCGTTGCCGTCAACGAGCGTGCGCACGTTGGCGGGAAGCTCGCGCTGCGCCAACTCCTCAGCGAAGGCCCTCAGCTGCTCGGAGTCGGGCAGCTCGCCCTCGAGCAACAGGTACGCGACCTCCTCGTAGGTCGCGTGCTCCGCGAGGTCGGCGATGTCATAGCCGCGAAACATGAGGATTCCCTGCTCCGCGTCGATCGACGAAAGCGCAGTCTCCGCGACGACGACGCCGGAGAGCGCTACCGACTTCTTTGCAGGCTTCGCTGCCATCGCGCGCGGAACACTACCCCCGCTAGAGTCCGCTCCCGTGGCGCACAGAGTCATTCTCGTCCCCGGCGACGGCACCGGTCCCGAGCTCACCGAGGCGACGCGCCGGGTGCTCGAGGCGACCGGCGTCGAGTTCGACTGGGACGTTCGGCACGCCGGCACCGACGTGATGGATCGAAACGACGGGAACCCGCTTCCCGAATCCGTGCTCGACGCGATCCGCGAGACGGGCGTCGCGCTCAAGGGCCCGATCACCACTCCCGTCGGCGGCGGTTTCCGCTCGGTCAACGTCGGCCTGCGCAAGGCGCTCGACATGTACGCGCAGATCCGGCCCTGCAAGACCTATCCCGGAGTGCGCACGCGGTTCGAGGACGTCGACCTCGTCATCGTCCGCGAGAACACCGAGGATCTCTACGCGGGGATCGAGTACGAGCAGGGGACGCCGGATGCCGAGGAGCTGATCCGCTGGATCGAGTCGAAGGGCGGCAAGCTGCGCTGGAACGACGCCGGCATCTCGATCAAGCCGATCTCGGTCACGGGCACACGCCGGATCTTCGAGTTCGCCTTCGACTACGCGCGGCGGAACGACCGCCGGAAGATCACGGCGGTGCACAAGGCGAACATCATGAAGTTCAGCGACGGACTCTGGCTGCGCGTGGCGCAGGAGGTCGCAGCGGAGAACACCGACATCGAGTTCGAGGACCGCATCGTGGACAACATGTGCATGCAGCTCGTCCAGCGCCCCGAGGAGTACGACATGCTCGTCCTGCCGAACCTCTACGGCGACGTGCTCTCCGACCTCTGCGCGGGCATGATCGGCGGGCTCGGGCTCGCGCCCGGAGCGAACTACGGCGACGACGCCGCGGTCTTCGAGCCCACGCACGGCTCGGCGCCGAAGTACAAGGGCCAGAACAAGGTCAACCCAATGGCGCAGATGCTCTCCGGGATGCTCATGCTGCGCCACCTCGACGAAAACGCGGCTGCCGACCGGCTCGAACGCGCGATCGCAGACGTGATCGCGGAGGGAAAGAGCGTGACGTACGACATGAAGCCGTCCCGCGACGATCCGACCGCGGTCGGGACGAGCGAGGTCGCGGACGCGATCGTCGAGAAGCTCGAAGCGAGCGTCCCGGCGTGAGCGGTCGCCGCAAGGTCACCATCGTCGGCGCCGGCCTGACCGGCCGCACGACCGCACAGGAGGTGGCGCGCCGCGACTACGCCGACGTCGTGCTCACGGACATCGTCGAGAACCTCCCGCAGGGCATCGCGCTCGACCTGAACCAGGCGGGAGCGGTACTCGGGTACGAGCCGAGCGTGGTCGGCACGAACGGGTACGAGGAGACCGCGGGCTCGGACGTGGTCGTGATCACGGCGGGCGTCCCAAGGAAGCCGGGAATGAGCCGCGACGACCTCGTCACGACGAACGAGAAGATCGTCTCCTCGGTGACGAACGCGGCGATCGAGCGGTCGCCGGACGCCGTGATCATCGTCCTCTCGAATCCGCTCGACGCCATGTGTCACGTGGCGAAGAACGTCTCCGGCTGGCCGAAGCAGCGCGTGGTCGGGCAGGCCGGCGTGCTCGACACCGCGCGCTTCCAGGCCTTCGTGGCGTGGGAGACCGGCGCGTCGGTCAAAGACGTGCACGCCGTCGTCCTCGGCGGGCACGGGGATCAGATGGTCGCCGTCGTCTCGACCGCGACCGTCGGCGGCGTGCCGCTGCGTCAGCTCGTGCAGGAGGATCGGCTCTCGGCGATCGTCGAGCGGACGGCGAAGGGCGGCGGGGAGGTCGTGAGCCTTCTCGGCACGTCGGCCTGGTACGCGCCCGGCGCGGCCGTCGCGCAAATGGTCGACGCGATCGTCCTGGACGAGAAGCGCGTCCTCCCGTGCACTGCTTACCTCGAGGGCGAGTACGGAATCGACGGCCTCTACATGGGCGTGCCGGTCAAGCTCGGAGCGGCCGGGGTCGAGGAGATCGTCGCGCTCGACCTCGACGCGGGCGAGCAAGCGGCGCTCGAGGAGTCGGCGGCCGCGGTTCGCGACGTCGTCGGCGTCCTCACTTCGTAGCCCATGGATCTCGGGCTCCGCGGACGCACGGCCATCGTCTGCGGCGCGTCCGCGGGCATGGGGCTCGCGATCGCCGAGGCGTTCGTGGAGGAGGGCGCGAACGTCGCGATGTTCGCGCGCCGGCGCGACGTGCTCGAGCGCGAGGCCGAGCGGCTGGGCGCTCTGCCCGTGCGCGGTGACGTCACGACCCCGCGCGATCTCGAGCGGCTCGTCGAGAAGACGGTCGAGGCCTTCGGCGGGATCGACATCCTGATCAACAACAGCGGCGGCCCGCCCCGCGGTGCCGCGCTCGGCCTCGGCCCCGAGGCCTACGAGTCGGCAGTCGAGCTGCTCCTCCTCTCGGCGATCCGGCTCACGAACCTGTGCCTGCCCCACATCGAGGCCGGCGGCCACGGCCGGATCGTGAACATCACCTCGAGCACCGTGCGCGAGCCGACCGACAACCTCGTGCTCTCGAACGCGGTCCGGCCGGGCGTGATCGGCTGGGCGAAGACAATCGCCCGCGAGGTCGGGCCGAAGGGCATCACCGTGAACTCGATCGCACCGGGCCGCATCGACACGGAGCGCATCCGCGAGGTCTATCCCGACGGCCCGAACGAGGACGACCTGAAGACGATCCCGCTGCGGCGGCTCGGCACTCCCCGCGAGATCGCCGACGTCGTGTGCTTCCTCGCCTCCGACCGCGCGTCATACGTCACCGGATCGGTGATCCAGGTGGACGGCGGTCTGACGCGGGGCCTTCTTTGAGCGGAACGTCGCTCCGACGCATCGCCCTCCTTGGAGCCGGCGGCGCCGTCGCGATCTTCGGCATCTTCGCGCTGCTGCTCGTCCTGCCGTCGGGCAGCTACATCTTCCTGCCGGATCGTGCCCATCCGGTCGCGCCACTCGTGAGCGTCAAGGGCGGCCACGACCCGAAGGGGCCGGGCGGGATCTACTTCGTCGACGTCTTCGTCCGGAAGGCTTCGCTGCTCGAGAGGCTCTTGCCGTCCGTCCGGCCCGACGGCGGACAGGTCCACCCGGCGTCGGACGTCCGGGCCCCGGGGGTCTCCGACGCGGCCCGCCGGAAGGAGGATCTCCGGGACATGACCCGCTCGCAGCAGATCGCAGCGGCGGTCGCGCTGCGTGCGCTCGGCAAGCCCGTGGCCGCGACGCCGGTCGGCGCATTGATCGAGGCCGTCGACCCGGCGGCGCCGGCGGCAGGGAAGCTGCAGCCGGGCGACGTGGTCGTCTCGGTGGACGGCCGGCGGGTGCGCGAGCCCTCGGATCTCCAGCGCCTCGTCGGTGCGCGCCCACCCGGGACGAAGCTCACGCTCGGGATCCGGCGGGGCAGCGACCAGAGCACCGTGTCACTGGTGACGGCCCCGAACCCGGCCGGCTCGCGGCGCTCCCGAATCGGCGTCGCGGTGGGCCAGGCCGCGAGCATCCACCTGCCGGTCCCGGTGCGGATCGACGCGGGCGCGGTCGGCGGCCCTTCGGCCGGCGTCGCCTTTGCGCTCGACCTGATGGAGGAGCTCGGCAGGGACGTCGACCGCGGGAACAAGATCGCGGCCACCGGCGAGCTCGACCTCAGCGGCAACATCCTGCCGATCGGCGGTGTCGAGCAGAAGACGCTCGGCGCGCGCCGCGCACATGTGGACGCCTTCATCGTCCCGGCTGGGGAAAACGCCACGGTTGCCCGGCGGAATGCGCACGGGTTGAGGATCATCCCTGTGCGGAACTTTCAACAGGCGTTGCAAGCACTGGCAACACTGCCGGCCAAGGCATAAAGATCCTGCATATTTATGGTTTTGAATCTGCCGTAAAATGCGGCACTTTCAGCAGCCATGCCCCTTGAAAGCACGTACGGTAGCCGCGCATGATGCCGCTCTGATCGTGCTGGCCGCGACGTAGCAAAAGGGGAACATGAGCAAGGGAACCGACGCAAGCTGCAGCGATTGCTTCTTCCGTCGCGCGGGCCTCTGTGCCCTGCCCGGAGACACTCCGTGCCCGACCTTCAGGCGCGCACGGGGAGGCGCGATCGTCCCGCCGCAGCAGCCGAGGCTCGTTCCGCGGGTCGCCGGGCTCGGCGCTCGGACCTGTTAGACAGCCGCCGCTGAAGGAACAAGGGCGGCGAGGCGCGCGACGCCCTCGTCGATCTCTTCGAGCGACACGAAGCTGAAAGCGAGCCGCGCCGAGCTCTCGCCGCCGCGGCCTCCTGGGAAGAATCCCGGCCCGGCCTCGAACACCACCCCGGCCTCGCGCGCACGCGCGAGGAGCTCGCTCGAGTCGACGCCTTCGGGAAGGTCGAGCCAGAGGAAGTATCCGCCCTCGGGCCGGCTCCAGCGCGCTCCCTCGGGCAGCTCGCGCTCGAGCGCGGCGAGCATCGCGTCGCGGCGGGCGCCGAGCAGTCCGCACACGCGCTCCAGATTCGGCTCGAAGTTGCCGCGGCGCAGGAACTCGAACACCGTGCCCTGCGAGAGCAGGACCGGCGTGATGTAGGTCGACACGGCGATCGCCTCGAGCTCGGTCTCGAGGGCCTGCGGCAGCACGAAGTAGCCGACGCGGATTCCGGGCGCGATCGTCTTCGAGAAGGAGGACGAATAGGCGACGAGCTCTCCGCCCTCGAGCTCGAAGAGCGACGGCGGGGCCTCCCCCTCGTAGCGGACGAGGCCGTACGGGTCGTCCTCGAGCACGAGCAGCTCGTGCTTCCGCGCCAGCTCGACCAGTCGCCGGCGCCGCTCGGTCGACAATGTGCGGCCGCTGGGGTTCTGGAAGGTCGGGATGGTGTAGAGGAAGGCGGGCCTCGGGCCGGCGCTCAGCTCCCGCGCGAGCGCGTCGGGATCGAGCCCCTCGTCGTCCATCGCCAACGGAACGACGTCCACGCCGAGCGAGGCGAGGATCTTCAGCGGCCGGTCGTAGGTCGGCCCCTCGACGAGCACGCGGCCGCCGCGGAGCTGCTGCGCGAGGAAGACGAAGCCTTGCAGCGACCCGTTCGTGACCAGCACGCGAGCCGGATCGACCGCGTGACGGGCCGCGATCCACTCCCGCAGCGGCGCGTAGCCGCCGACCGGCCCGTAGGAGAGGAGCGTCTTCCCGTCGCGCTCGAGCGCCGCCTTTGCGCAGTCGGCGAGCTCCTCGACGGGCAGGCACTCGGGAGCCGGGACGCCGCGCGCGAACGAGATCGTCTCCATGGATGCCAGTGTAGGACTAGCCACCGGTCGATACGCTCGGTCAGCTCGCAGGCTCGACGGCGAACGCGTAGACGTTTCCTTCGAGGTCGGCCCCGAAGACCGACCCGCCGACGGAGATGAGCGGCGCCACCGTCGGCTCGTCCGTGGCGTAGCTCCAGAGCAGCTCCCCGCTGCTTCCGTCCAAGGCCGCGAAGCCGCCGTCGAAGCCTCCGCCCACCAAGACCACGCCGCCGACGACGATGGGCGGCGCCTGGCTGCCGCTCCCGAACGCGGCGCGCCAGACGATCGTGAACGTGCAGTCCACCCCGGGCCCGAGGGCGGCGACGCCGTACTTCCTGCCGCTGTCGCTGTCGGTCATGAAGACCTGCGAGTCGTAGATCAGCCCGCTGACCGGGTCGTAGCTCGGAGCGCCGACGAAGGGCGAGGAAGCATCGCCGAGGCCCACCGCCGCGATGGGCCCGGAACCGAGGGCACGGCGATCCCAGATGTACAGCGCGCCGGCCTTGTTGTTGGCCGCGGCGAGGGGCGGGCAGACGTCCGGCTGGAAGAGGAGCGGCGCGGCACCGAAGTCGGCGTCACCCCTGTTCGGAACCGTCGCCGGTCGATTCCAGTCGAGCACCGTCTGGAGGTCGGGCGTGAGCGCGACGACGCTGTCGCCGTACCCGCCGTCGTCGACCAGGCAATCGCAGTCCGCCGAGTACACGGACGAGTTCCCGACCGCCGAGTAGACGACTCTCCCGTCCGGCTCGGCCGACACGCCGCCCCAGCCCCACAAGCCGCCGAGGAAGCCGAAGCCCGGGACGGCGTCGAAGGTGCCCGCAGGCGCGAGCGACCCGAGGTCGATCGCGACTAGGCGTCCGTCGGCGGCGACCTGCGCGTCGTCCGGTGCGTCGCAGTACGACGCAATCGGGACGTACAGGCGGTCCTGGACGATGCGGAGCCCGCCCCAGACGTACTCCGTCGTCGGTCTGTCGATCACGCGGATCGGAAAGCCGGCGGCGTCCTCGCCCGTGGCCAGGTCGAGGCCGCGCAGGAGCCCATCGGCGCCGATCACGTAGAGCCGGCTCCGCTCCAGGTCGATTGCCGGGGTCGACGCGATGCCGTAGTCGCCGCAGACTCCGGTGTCGACGGAGCCGAAGGTGCGGGTCCAGACGAGGCTCCCCGTGCCCGCGTCCAGCGCGGAGACGGACCCAGCCCAGGTGGCGACGAACACGAGCCTGCGCGTGATCCCGCCGGCGTCGATCGTGGCGGCGAGCGGCGAGGCCGTCACCCGATCGTCGACCTTCGTGCGCCATTCCAGCGCGAGGCGGCTCGCAGTGCGCGGCCCGAGCGACCGCGAGAACACGTGATTCGTGAGCTGCGCATCGTGTCCGTAGCTCGTCCAGTCCGGGTCCTGGCCGTAGGTCGTCCGGTGGGCCGCGTCCACGGGGCCGCTCGGACGCACCGCCTTCGCGTACGCGGCCGGCGACGCGGCGAGCAGGGTCAGCACGGCGGCCGCAACGACGAAGCGCACCGACGTACGCTATCCGGCGACGCGCTCGGCGACGAGCTGGGCGACCTCGGTCGGCGTCGTGCCGACCTGAATCCCGGCAGCCTCGAGCGCTTCCTTCTTGCCCTGCGCGGTGCCGGACGAGCCCGAGATGATCGCGCCCGCATGGCCCATGGTCTTGCCGGGCGGTGCGCTGAAGCCGGCGATGTACGCGAGCACCGGCTTCTGCATGTGCTGCTGGACGAACTCCGCCGCCTTCTCCTCCTCGTTGCCGCCGATCTCGCCGACCATCACGACCAGCTCGGTCTGGTCGTCCGCCTCGAACTTCTCCAGGACGTCGACGAACGAGGAGCCCACGACGGGATCGCCGCCGATGCCTGCGATCGTCGAGTTGCCGAGCCCGAGCTGGGTCAGCTCGTGTCCGATCTGGTAGGTCAGCGTTCCCGAACGAGAGACGAGCCCGACGGCGCCCTCCGTGAAGATCTCGGCCGGGATGATCCCGACGTTCGCCTTCCCCGGCGAGAGCGCGCCGGGGCAGTTCGGGCCGAGCATCGTGATCCCCTTCGGACGGATGTACGTGTAGACGCGCAGCATCTCGTGCGCCGGCAGGCCTTCGGCGATGCAGATCACGGTGCCGATCCCCGCGTCGACCGCCTCGTAGATCGCGTCGGCGGCGAACTTCGCCGGCACGAAGACCATCGTCGTGTTCGCGCCCGTCTCGGCCACCGCGTCGGCGACCGTGTTGAAAATGGGCACGCCCTCGACGTCGGTGCCGCCCTTCCCAGGCGTGACGCCTGCGACGACCTGGGTCCCGTACGACTTGTTCCGCAGCCCGTGGAACGAGCCTTCGCGGCCGGTCAGGCCCTGAACGACGAGCTTGGTGTCCTTGTCGACGATGATGGCCATTACTTCTGGGATCTCCGCGCGCGGAGGAGGATCTTCGTGTCCGTCCAGGCCTCGCCGTCGGAGGTCATCCGGTCGTCGAGCAGCTTCCGGACGCGCTTCGCGTCGTCGCCCTCGCAGCCGGTGCGCGCGAGCCAGTCCTCCAGCGGATGCGTCTTCTCGAAGTACTCGACGAGCTCGACCTCGAGCCCGGCCGCCTCGAGCATGTCCCGCCACTCGGCCTCCGAGTAGCTCCGGATGTGCGTCGGGTCGCGGAGCTTCTCCGCCTCCTCGTGCTCCTCGCTCGAGTAGAGCGTGTCCTCGATCACGACGAAGCGGCTTGCTACGCGGGCGAGCTCGGCGACGGCGCCGCGGACGTCGGTGAAATGGTGCGGTGCGATCCGGGTCACGACGACGTCGAAGCTCGCGTCGTCGAACGGGAGATCCTCCGCGCCCGCGATCACGTCGGGACGCATCCCGGGCGAGGCGTCGAGCGTGACGACGATCGCCCCGCGCTCGCGCAGGCGTCGCGCGACATGGCCGCCGCCGGTCGCGACGTCGAGGATCTTCGTCTCCTCGCTCGGCTCGCACCACTCGACGAGTAGGTCGAGGTCGTCGCCGCTCGCGTGGTCCGGGCTCTTCCGGTACGCCTCGGCGCGGTCGTCCCAGACGTTCGTCACTTGGCGAGCGCCACCGCACGCCGCGCCCCGTCGAGCATCGTCGCCTCGGGATGGACGTTCGGGCGGTTCGCCTCCGCAAGGATCCTCCGGCCCTCCTCGGCATTCGTTCCGTCGAGCCGGACGACGATCGGCTGGGAGATGTCCATCCGGTCGAGCGCGGCGAGGATTCCGCGCGCCACCTCGTCACAGCGCGTGATCCCCCCGAAGATGTTGAAGAAGATCGAGCGCACCTGCGGGTCGCGCGTGATCACCTCGAGCGCGTCGACCACGCCCTCTGCATCGCCGCCGCCGCCCAGGTCGCAGAAGTTCGCCGGCCGCCCGCCGACGTGCGCAACCACGTCCACCGTCGACATGGCCAAGCCGGCGCCGTTGCCGAGGATCCCCACGTCCCCGTCGAGCTTCACGTAGGTGACGCCCTTCTCGCGGGCAAAGGTCTCGAGCGGATCGACCGCCTCGACGTCGTGCATCTCGGCCACGTCGGGATGCTTGTAGAGCGCGTTGTCGTCGACGGTGAACTTCGAGTCGAGCGCCTTGACCTCGCCCTGCGGCGTCACGATCAACGGGTTGATCTCCGCCAGCATCGAGTCGGTCTCGACGAAGCACCGGTAGAGCTTCTCGACGATGCCGAGCAGCTGCTTCTGCTCCCCCGGATCGTCGATGCCCGCGCCGTAGATCAGCCGGCGCGCCTGCCAGGGCTGGTAGCCCTCGAGCGGGTCCACGTGCAGCCGCGCCAGGGCCTCCGGAGTCTCCTCTGCGACCTGCTCGATCTCGACGCCGCCCTGCGTCGTCAGCATGAACAGCGCCTGCTTCTGGCCGCGGTCGAACGTGACCGAGAGGTAGTACTCCTTGGCGATCTCGGAGGCGCTCTCGACCCAGAGCTTGCGCACGACATGGCCGTTGATGTCGAGCCCGAGGATGCCGCGGGCCTTCTGCTCGGCGTCGTCCGGGTCGTCGGCGAGCTTGACACCGCCCGCCTTCCCGCGCCCGCCGGTGAGCACCTGCGCCTTGACGACGACCTGTCCGCCGATCTCCTCCGCAGCGGTGCGAGCCTCCTCCGGCGTGGTCGCGAGTCGGCCCTCCGACACGGGGATCCCGAAGCGGCGGAAGAGCTCCTTGCCCTGATACTCGTACAGATCCACGGCGCGGGCGAGTCTACTGAGACGCTTCGAACAGCGGCGTCAAAGCAGCCGCGGTTTGTAATAGTCCTGCCTTCTGTAGTCAGGCAAGAGGGGAGAAACAGTGATCAGACGCCTTACGACGCGCCTTTGCGTGCTCGCCGTCATGGCGATCGCCGGTGCCGCGTTCGCCTCGGTCGCACAGGCCGAGAACTACGTCATCCTCTACAAGGGCCAAGCCGTCCCGGCCGACGCCGCGGCGACGATCCAGAAGGCGGGCGGCACGCTCGTGTACAGCTACGGGCAGATCGGTGTCGTCATCGCGAACTCGACGAGCTCGAGCTTCCGCGACAACGTGCTGAAGGATCAGAAGATCGAGAACGCCTCGGGGACGAGCCTCTACGGCGTCCGTCTGCCGGACGTCGAGTCCGCGCAGGACACCTCGGGGGGCGGAGGAGACCTGCCGAACGCTCCCGCGACCGATGCGGACAGCCTGTCGCCGCTCCAGTGGGACATGCGGCAGATCAAGACACCGCAAGCACATGCGATCACCGGCGGTAGCCCCGCGGTCCTCGTGGGCGACATCGACACCGGGATCGACTTCCATCATCCGGACCTCCGTGCGAACATCGACGTCGCCAACAGTGCCAACTGCGTGAGCGGCGCACCGGTGGCGGGTCTCGCGGCGCAGGACGACAACGGCCACGGGACGCACACGGCGGGCACGATCGCCGCGGCCTCGAACGGCTTCGGAATCGTGGGCGTCGCGCCGAACGTCCGGATTGCCGGGATCAAGGCAGGGAACAGCGCCGGGTTCTTCTTCCCGGAGGCCGTGATCTGCAGCTTCGTCTGGGCGGCGACGCACGGTGTCGACGTCACGAACAACAGCTACTTCGCCGACCCGTACCTCTTCAACTGCCGGAACGACCCGGTCCAGCGGGCGATCTGGAAGGCGGAGCAGCGGGCGATCATGTTCGCGCAGCAGAACGGCGTCACGGTCGTGGCGGCCGAGGGCAACGAGAGCGAGGACCTCGCGCACCCGAGCGTGGATGCGACGAGCCCGGACAACACGACTCCCGTGCCGCGCGAGGTCACCAACGCGTGCGTCGTGATCCCGGTGGAGATCCCGGGCGTGATCGGCGTCACCGCGGACGGGAACGCCCGGCAGACCGACAGCAACGGGAACCCGACCGGCGGCTACCTGAAGTCGTTCTACTCCAACGTCGGCGTCGGCGTGACGCAGCTCGTCGCGCCAGGCGGCGACTCCGTCTTCGGGCGCACGCCCGAGGCCGTGAACGGCCGTGTCCTGTCGACGTATCCGCCGGACAAGCCGTGCACGCGGAGCGTCCACGAGAACATCGGCGATCCCGAGGAGCCGACCGTCGTCTACTGCTACCTGCAGGGGACCTCGATGGCGTCGCCCCACGTGGCCGGCGTCGCGGCCCTGATCGTCAGCCGCTTCGGAAAGCTCGACAGCCCGAACGGCAAGATGAGCCACGAGCGGGTGAAGGCCTATCTCGACCAGACGGCCGACCCGCAGCCGTGCCCGACCTTCCTCCCGCCGACGTACGAGAGCTCCTTCGGCGTCGGAACGGAGAGCGGTCTGTTCTACCCGTGCCAGGGCGGCCCGGGCTACAACTCGTGGTACGGTAACGGCCAGGTGGACGCGCTGAACGCCGTGCTGCACGACCCGTCGAGCTAGCTCGAATCGACCGCGAGGGGCCGGCACCGGCCGGCCCCTCCACCGTCACTACACTCGGCGCGGTGGACACGATCGTCGCGGACGAGCTGCGCAAGCGGTACGGCGAGATCCAGGCGCTCGACGGCGTCTCGTTCGCCGTGCACGAGGGCGAGGTCTTTGCACTGCTCGGCCCGAACGGCGCCGGCAAGTCGACGACGGTTCGCGTCCTCACGACACTCACGAAGCCCGACTCGGGATCAGCGACTGTTGCCGGGCACGACGTCGTCCGGCACCCGAACCGGGCCAGGCTCGCACTCGGCTACGTCCCGCAGGAGTCGGGCGTCGACCGCGAGGCCACCGGGCGCGAGAACCTGATGCTGCAGGGCCGGATCTACGGCATGCGCGGGCCCGAGCTGAAGCGGCGCGTGGACGAGCTGCTCCAGCTCGTCGGGCTGGCCGACGCGGCCGACCGGATCGTTCGCGGCTACTCCGGCGGGATGAAGCGCCGGCTCGACGTCGGGCTCGGACTCGTCCACCGGCCGACCGCCCTCTTCCTGGACGAGCCGACGACAGGCCTCGATCCCGAGGCGCGCGTGGCGATGTGGGAGGAGGTGCAGCGACTCGCGGCGCAGGAGAGCCTCACGATCCTGCTCACGACGCACTACCTCGAGGAGGCCGACCAGCTCGCCGACCGGCTAGCGATCGTCTCGCGCGGCCGGATCATCGTCGAGGGGACGCCGGAGGAGCTCAAGCGCGGGCTGCAGGGCGAGCTCGTCACCGTCGAGCTGCAGAACGGCCGGGCGGCGGACGCCGTCGCGGTGGTGGAGCGCTTCGAGGGTGCCCGAGAGACCGCTGCGGACGGCCAGCACATGCGCACGCGCGTGCCGAGCGGCGCGCAGGCTATCCCGACGCTCCTCTCGGCCCTCGAAGGCGCAGGCATCGCGGTCGCTTCGGTTGCCACCTCGCGGCCCTCGCTCGACGACGTGTACCTCCACTACACCGGGCGCGACTTCTCGGCGGACGACGCGGAGGGCCAGGCGTGAGAGCGGCGCGCGACACGCTCTGGATGGTCATCCGCCAGCTGCGCAACCTCATGCGAGAGCCGATCTGGATCGCGCTCCTCCTGATCCAGCCCATGGTGTGGCTGCTGCTCTACGGCCAGCTGTTCTCGCGCGTGCCGAGCCTGCGCGGCGGCGCGCGCACGTACGTCCAGTTCCTCACGCCCGGGATCGTCGTGATGAACGCGTTCTTCGGCGGGACCTGGTCGGGGATGGCGATGATCACCGACCTCGACCGGAACGTCGTCTCGCGATTCCTCGCTACGCCGGCGTCGCGGTTCGCGATCGTCTTCTCCCAGGTCGTGCGGGGCGGCGTGATCGCGCTGATCCAAGCGCTGATCATCCTCGTCGTCGGCCTCGCCCTCGGAGTGCGCGTCCACGGCGGGGCGCTCGGCTGGCTGGTGGTGCTCGCCGCCGCGGCACTCGTCTGCATGGCGTTCGCGGGGATCTCGACGGCGATCGCGCTGCTCGTGCGCAAAGAGGCGACGATGATCGCGGCGGCCAACTTCGTCGCACTGCCGCTGATGTTCCTCTCGTCGATCCTGATCACCGGCCGGCAGATGCCCGCCTGGATGCAGTCCGCGGCGCGCTTCAATCCGGTGGACTGGGGCGTGAGGGCTGCCCGCTACGCCGTGCTCACCGGCGGAAACTGGGATCGCGTGGGTCTCTACCTCGCGCTGCTGCTCGGACTCGTCGCGGTTACGTCCGGCTTCGCGACGTGGACGTTTCGGTCGTACCAGCGATCGCTCTAGCTCGGCGAGCTTGTACAAGTTCGTCGCGTCTGTCAGTTTGACTGGATGCAACGCATCGTTTTGACCGGCGTCAGAACGGTTTTCGCCTTCGCAGCGTTCCTGCTGGTCACGGCGCTCCCCGCGGCGGCAGGAGGCCCGTCCGGAAGCGTCGTCGCCTGGGGCTGCGCACCGGCCGTCGACCTTGGACAGTGCGCCGTCCCCACCGCCGCGGGACGCGGCGTGACGGCCATCTCCGCCAGCCCGTGGTTCAGCCTGGCCCTGAAGGACGGCCGCGTCCTCGCCTGGGGTTGCGGCCCTGGAAGCTTCGACGCCGGGCAATGCAGCGTCCCAGCCGCGGCCTCGAGCGGGGTGACGGCGATCGCGGCAGGCACCTACCACAACCTCGCCCTGAAGCAGGACGGGGGCGTGATCGCCTGGGGTTGCGGGGGAGCCGCCTACGCCGACGACGGCCAATGCACCGTTCCCCTTGCGGCGAGAAGCAGCGTGACGGCGATCGCCGCCGCGAACTCCCACAGCCTCGCGCTGACGCAAGACGGCAGCGTCCTCGCGTGGGGCTGCCGCACTCAGAATGACGGGCAGTGCAGCGTTCCGGCCGAGGCGTCGAGCGGCGTAACGGCGATCGCAGCCGGCGCCAACCACAGCGTCGCCCTGAAGCAGGACGGCAGCGTCGTCGCCTGGGGCTGCCGCGGGATAATCGACTGGGGCGACTGCACCGTTCCCGCTGCGGCGGCCAGCGGTGTGACGGCGATCTCGGCCGGGCCCTTGCACGACCTCGCCCTCAAGCAGGACGGCAGCGTTATCGCCTGGGGCTGCGGCACCGTGACCATCGGCACCCTCGTCCTCTCCGGCGACTTCGGCCAGTGCGCCGTCCCCGCGGCAGCAGCAAGCGGTGTGACGGCGATCGCAGCCGGCTCCTTCCACAGCCTGGCCCTGAAACAGGACGGCAGCGTTATCGCCTGGGGCTGCGTCGGAAGCGACAACGGGCAGTGCAGCGTTCCTGCCGAGGCCTCGACCGGCGTAACGGCGATCGCAGCCGGCGGCTACCAAAGCCTCGCCCTGGCGCCGGCTCCGGACCTGGCGGCCCTCCTCGAGCAGCTCGCGGCGGAGGTGGCGGGCGTCGGCTCCGGCAACAGTCTCTCGGCCAAGGTGCAAGCGGCTCAGAGCGCGGAGGCGCGTGGCGGGACGACGAGCGCTTGCCATCTGATGGACGCCTTCAACCAAGAGGTTCGCGCTGAGAGCGGCAAGACGATCGACACTGTCCTGGCGAGCAAGCTCGTCGCCGACGCGACGAAGGTCGAGCGCGCACTCGGCTGTTAGCGGGGGCGCTAGGCGCTGCTCAGCACGCAGATCGTCTCGCCTGCTGCGACAGGCTGCCCGGGCTTGACGCGGAGCTCGGTCACGACCCCGTCGCGGTGCGCGGCAATCTCGTTCTCCATCTTCATCGCCTCGACGACGCACAGCACCTGGCCGGCCTGAACCTCGTCTCCCTCGGCGACCTCGACGGAGAGCACCGTCCCCTGCATCGGCGTGACGACCGCGTCGGCGCCGGCGCCGTGCGCACGGGCGCGCTCGCGCTCGCCTCGGCGACGCGCGAGCTCCGCGTAGGGCGGCTCCGCGGTCAGCACCTTGACCTCGAAGCGCCGGCCGTCGATCTCGACGGCGTGGACGCGCTCGCGCAGTCGTCCATCCGACGCTGACGCTACGCTTGTTGTCCCATGAGACAACTGGTCTTCCGCCTCCTGCGCCGCGCGCGCCAGCTCCTCCGATTCGACGATCCCCGCACAGGTCTCGCCGGCGACGAAGCACGGGTGCGAGAGCAGCGCGAGGTGGAAGCCGATCAGCGTCTTCGTCCCGCCGATCTCGAACTCGCCCAGAGCCCGCACCATCCGGCGCCGCGCGCTGTCGCGGTCGACGTCGTGGACGATCAGCTTCGCGATCATCGGGTCGTAGAGCGGCGAGATCTCCGTCCCCTCGACGACGCCGGAGTCGACGCGAATGCCGGGTCCCGCCGGCTCGCGGTAGCGGGTGATCGTGCCGGGCGCGGGCAGGAAGTTGCGCTGGACGTCCTCTGCATTGATCCGGCACTCGATCGCGTGGCCCGAGAACCGCACATCCTCCTGGCGCACCGAGAGCGGCTCGCCCGCGGCGATCCTGATCTGCTCGCGCACCAAGTCGAGGCCGGTGACGAGCTCCGTGACGGTGTGCTCGACCTGGATGCGCGTGTTCATCTCCATGAAGAAGTACTCCCCCTCGGCGGTCAGGAGGCCCTCGATCGTGCCCGCAGATCGGTAGTCGGCGGCGCGAGCCGCGTCGACCGCGATCTGCCCGATTCGCGCGCGCAGCTGGGCGTCCACCGCCGGGGACGGGGTCTCCTCCACGAGCTTCTGGTGCCGCCGCTGAATCGTGCAGTCGCGCTCGCCGAGGTGGATTGCGTTGCCGTGCGCGTCGGCCAGCACCTGCACCTCGACGTGCCGCGGGTCGACGAGGTAGCGCTCGACGTAGACAGACGGGTCCGCGAAGTACGCCTGACCTTCCCGCTGGGCCGCCTCGAACGCGCGCTCGACCTCGTCCGGGCCTGCGACGACCTTCATCCCCTTGCCCCCTCCCCCGGCGGCGGCCTTGATCAGCAACGGGTAGCCGAGCTCCTCGCCGAGGCGACGGACGGCGTCGGCCGACGGGACCGGGTCGGTCGTCCCCGGAATGATCGGAACGCCGGCCGCCTGCATCCGCTCCCTCGCGGTGGTCTTAGCGCCCATCAACTCGATCGCGGCCGGGGGCGGCCCGATCCACGTGAGGCCGGCCTCCTCGACCGCCCGCGCGAAGACTGCGTTCTCGGCGAGGAAGCCGTAGCCTGGATGGATCGCGGTCGCGCCGGCCTTGAGCGCCGCGGCGACGAGCTTCTCCGCGACGAGATAGCTCTCGGCAGCGGTCTCGCCGCCGAGCGCGAGCGCCTCGTCGGCGTAGGCGACGTGCGGTGCGGCCCGGTCCGCGTCGGAGTACACGGCGACCGAGCCGATTCCGAGCTCGCGAAGCGTGCGGAAGATCCGAATCGCGATCTCGCCGCGGTTGGCTACGAGTACGTTGGAGAACAGGGCCACCGGCCGCATATTCTCCTTGTCCGTGGGTCTCGCCGATCAGCTGACCGTTGCGCGCGTCCTCGCGGTTCCGTTCGTCGTCGCCCTGTTCGCGTGGAACTTCCACGGGCACGCGTACTGGGGAACCGCGCTGTTCGCGCTTGCGATGGCCACCGACTGGTTCGACGGGAGGGTCGCGCGCCGGCACGGCCGCACCTCGCCGCTCGGCGGCCTTCTCGATCCGATCGCGGACAAGATCCTCGTCCTCTCGGTCCTGATCGTCCTGGTCGGCTCCGGCGTCTTCGACGCGTGGATGGTCGCGGCTATCGTCGCCCGCGAGTTCCTGATCTCCGGCCTCAGGCTCGCCGCGATCGAGCGGGGAGTGGTCATGCACGCGCGCGACCTCGGCAAGCTCAAGACCTGGTCGCAGGCGATTGCCGCCGCCGTCGGAGGGCTCGCAGCCGCCGGCGCCTGGGACCACCGCGTGGCCTGGTGGACGCTGCTCGTCGCCCTCGTCCTCACCTGGGTGTCGGGCCTCGACTACGCCCGGGTCGCACCGGGCCTGCTGCGGGGCCGCGCTCCGGCCTGAGCAGGCGGAGACGCCGCCGCGGCGCCGAACCTAGGTGGGTGTCCGCGCTCCTCCTCGGTGTTCTCGTGCACGCCCGCCTCGCGCCAGGCGCTCGTTACGCGCGGCCTTGCGGCAAGCACGCGTGCCAGAGCCTTTTCGATCGCTTTGCGCTCCGCGGGCGACGGCTCGGGCGTGATCTCGAGCTTCACCCCCGCAGCCTAAAGGCTCAGCGCCGGCCGGACGATAGGGACGTCGTGAGTCGCCGCCTCCTCATTCTTGGGCTGCTTGCCGTGCTCCTGCCCGCTGCGACCGCCGCGGCGGCGAAGCCGAAGCCTGCCGCCACGACGTCCTGGGCCCAGCCGCAGATCGTCGCGATCACGGCGCAGGGAATCATGGGCACCGACCCCGCCACGTTCCGGCCGGACGATCTGCTCACGCGTGCCGCCGCTGCCGACCTCGTCGCCTCGCTCAAGCGCCAGCCGTCCGTAACGGTGTCGGCCCCCTCGCTGCCGGTCACGATCGCCGGCCTCGACTCGCGCCTCGTCAGCGCGCTCGCCCTCCAGGACGCGTCCGCCGCGTTCGCGACGGCGGCGAAGACGGCGGGCCTGGCGCCTCCTTCGCGGTTCGGCACGGAAGTGGTGGCACGGATCCTCGGCCTCCGCACGAATCATCCCGCGGCGCAGGACAACCTCGAGCTGCTCCCCGGCGACCCCGCCACCCGGGCGGAGGCGGCCTTCTCGGCCGCCAGGATGCTGAAGCTCGGCGCGCGCGACGCGGAAGCCCTTCGCAGCGCCGCCGCGACGTTCGCGCTGCCGGAGCTCACCGACTGGCAGAGGCGGATCCTGACGACCGCGGTCGGTCTGATCGGCTATCCGTACGTCTGGGCCGGAACGAGCGAGCGACCCGGCGCACCCGCCGGCATCCCGACCCGCGGCGGCTTCGACTGCTCCGGCTTCGTCTGGCGCGTCTACAAGCTGCAGGCTTACGCGGGCGCGCCGACGCTCCCAACCGTCCTGAAGGGTCGCACGACGTACCAGATGAGCGGTGAAGTGCCGCCAGCCAAGCGGATCGCGTTCGCAAAGCTCGCCCCCGGCGACGTCTTGTTCTTCGGCGCCAGAGGCCCCGGTTCCAAGCCGGCCGAGGTCAACCACATGGGCATCTACCTCGGAAACGGCTGGTTCATCCACTCCTCGGGTTATGGCGTCGCCGTCGCCAGCCTGACCGGGTGGTACCGCACACGCTTCGCCTGGGCTCGGCGCCCGCTGGCGGAAGCCGGGCTTTCCGCGTAGACGCTCCCGTTCAGGGACGAGGAATCCCCCGAACGGGTGTAGGCGGCCGTCACGCGCCTTGAAAGACTCGCTGGGTCAGCCGAGGGGAAGGATCGAATGACCCGTTCGAAGATCGTCGCAGTACGGCTCGTTGTTCTCGCGTTACTGCTCGCGGTGGCCTTCGCCGGCGCGTACGAGCGTTTCGCCTTCACGTTTCTAGACTGGTAGGCGGCGGATGAGGCGGCCGGTGCCACTGCGGTTGGCGCTCGTCGTCGCTCCTGTGTGCGCCGGAGGCGCGGCGCTCGTGATCGCTGCCGTGGTGTCGCTGGCCCAGGGCCTGCCCCCGCTGTCGATCCTCGGCGGCGCGGCTGCGCTCCTGTTCGCCTCGTTGCTCGCCGATCGCTTCCCCGTTCCGCTGGATCACCTCGATGCGAACGGCGTGTCGCTCGGCTTCGTGTTCAGCGTGTCGGCTGTCTTGCTCTTCGGGTGGGCGCCCGCGGTGCTCGTCGTGGCGCTCGCGCCCGCGGCGATGCAGGCACTCGAGCGCCGCCCGCGGGAGCGGATCGCGTTCAACGCCGCCGTCCACGCGCTCGCGGCGGGCGCAGGCGCGCTCGCAGCCTCGCCCTTCGACTCCCGCGTGGCACTGCCGCTCGTCGCAGCAGCCGGCGCCTGCACTCTGGCTCAGTACTTCGTCAACGTCGGGCTCGTCAGCGTCGCCGCGGGGATCGCCTCACGGCGACGCCTGACGGAGGTCCTGCACCGGAACGTCGGCTCGACGGCGCTGCCGTTCGGGTTGATGGGGTCAGCCGCCCTCGTGCTGGTCGTGCTTTGGCAGCGCTCGCCGATCTTCTCGGTCGCGCTCCTCGGCCCGCTCCTTGCCATCGCGCTCTACCAGCGCTCGCACCAGGGAGAGCTCAACGCGCTCAGGCTGGCGCTGACCGACCCGCTGACCGGCCTCGGCAATCACCGCCGCTTCCACGAGCGGCTGCACCAAGAGGTCGAGCGTGCCAAGCGGGACGGGGCACCCCTCACGATCTGCCTCCTCGACGTCGACGACTTCAAGCTCGTGAACGACCGGTGGGGCCACCCCGTGGGCGACCGCGTACTGGCTCAGATCGGCGCGCAGCTACGACGCGACGGCGAGGCGTTCCGCCTCGGTGGAGACGAGTTCGGACTCCTGCTCCCGGGACGGCACGACGGCTCCGCGTTCCACGCCGCCGAGGCGATCCTCCGGCGCATCGACACAACTGAGCTCGCCGGCGGGAACTCCGTCACGGCGAGCGCCGGTCTCGCGAGCTTTCCAGGTGACGCGTCGACGGGCGACGAGCTGATCCGGCTTGCCGACAGCGCGCTCTACGGCGCCAAGGGGCACGGCAAGAACTGCGCGCATGCGCATCGACCAACCGAGCGCGCGGAGCACGAATCCGCCGCGAGGCGGGTCGCCGTCTCCGTCTAGAGCGGGATGTTCCCGTGCTTGCGCGGCGGGCGCGGCTCGCGCTTCGTCAGCGCGGTCTCGAGCGCGTCGATCAGGACGGGCCGCGTCGTGCGCGGCTCGATCACGTCGTCCACGTAGCCGCGCTCGGCCGCGGTGTACGGATTGGCGAAGCGGTCCTTGTAGTCCTCGATCAGCTCCGTGCGTCGAGCGTCGGGATCCTCGGCCGCGTCGAGCTCACGGCGGAAGACGATGTTGACCGCACCCTCAGGCCCCATGACCGCGACCTCGGCGGTCGGCCACGCGAAGTTGAAGTCGGCCCGGATGTGCTTGGAGCTCATGACGTCGTACGCGCCGCCGTAGGCCTTCCGCGTGATCACGGTCAACTTGGGCACCGTGGCTTCCGCGTAGGCATAGAGGAGCTTCGCGCCGTGCCGGATGATCCCGTTCCACTCCTGGGTCGTGCCGGGAAGGAAGCCGGGGACGTCCACGAACGTCACGAGCGGGATGCCGAAGGCGTCGCAGGTCCGCACGAACCGGCCGGCCTTCACCGACGAGTCGATGTCGAGGACGCCGGCCAGCGACTGGGGCTGGTTGCCGACCACGCCGACCGGGTGCCCGCCGAGCCGCGCGAAGCCGCACACGATGTTCGTCGCGAACCGCTCGTGGATCTCGAGGAACTCGCCGTCGTCGACGACCCGCCGGATCACGGCCTTGATGTCGTAGGGCTTCGTCGGCTCGTCGGGGATCAGCGTGTCGAGCTCGGGATCCTGGCGGTCGCGCGGATCGCTCGGCTCGGTGTAAGGAGGCGGATCGACGTTGTTCTGGGGCAAAAAGGAGAGGAGGTAGCGCGCGTCGTCTAGACACGCCTCCTCGTCGGGCGAGATGAAGTGGGCGACTCCGGACTTGGCCGCGTGGGTCGCGGCGCCCCCGAGCTCCTCGAAGGTCACCTCCTCGCCCGTCACCGTCTTCACGACGTCGGGCCCGGTGATGAACATGTACGACGAGCCCTCGACCATGAAGACGAAGTCGGTGATCGCCGGCGAGTAGACCGCTCCCCCGGCGCAGGGGCCGAGCACGAGGCTGAGCTGCGGGATGACGCCCGACGACTGCACGTTCCGCCAGAAGATCTCGGCATAGCCCGCGAGCGACACGACGCCCTCCTGGATCCGCGCTCCGCCGGAGTCGTTGATCCCGATCACCGGGCAGCCGAACTTGGCGGCCAGATCCATGACCTTGCAGATCTTTTCCGCGAAGACCTCTGAGAGGCTGCCGCCGAACACGGTGAAGTCCTGGGAGAAGACGAAGACTTTGCGGCCGAAGACCGTCCCGTAGCCGGTGACGACCGCGTCGCCGTAGGGCCGCCGCTCGAGCATCCCGAAGTTCGACTCGCGATGGCGGACGTAGCGGTCGAGCTCGACGAACGACCCGGGATCGAGCAGCCGCTCGGCCCGTTCTCGAGCCAGGAGCTTGCCCGCCGCGTGGTGTCGCTCGACCGCCGCGCTGCTGCCTGCGTGGAGCGCCTCGTCGCGAAGCTGCCGCAGGTGCTCGAGCTTCGACGCCGTCGATTCGTCCGGCCGCTTCTCGGTCCGCGCCATTGCGAGCGGAGCCTACAACGCCCCGCCGCGCGGCCCCGGGCGCGCCTCTCCACGTGCCCCCAAGGGGGCCGAGACGCCCCCTGCCGGGACCGTACCGGGGATCGGGTGACGCGTCCGTGCCGGCTTCGTGCCGAGATCGACGTCCCCGCGCGCGAGCTAGAGTCGCGGGCGTGGAGCCGCTCGACCGCTCGGCGATCTGGCCGTACGAGGACGGCGAGCCCGGCGCCTACTACTACCAACGCTACGGGCACCCGGTGGGCGCCGAGGCCGAGCGGGTCGTCGGCGAGCTCGAGGGCGGGACGGCACTGCTCTTCCCATCCGGCGCGGGCGCCACCACAGCGCTCGTGCTCGCGCTGCTCGAGCCCGGCCAGTCGATCGCGATCGCGCGCGACGCCTACTACGGGACGAGCGTCCTCTTTCGCGAGCTCGAGCGCTGGGGGCTGCGATTCGTCGAGTACGACCAGACCGGCGCCCCGCCCGACGCGGCTGACCTGGTCTGGATCGAGTCTCCGTCGAACCCCCTGCTCACGATCCCGGACTTCGAGGCCGCGGCGCGTCACCCCGCGCCTCTCGTCGTCGACTCGACCGCCTCCACCCCGGTCTACCTCCGTCCGATCGAGCGCGGCGCCGACTTCGTGCTGCACAGCGCCACCAAGTACCTCGGCGGCCACCACGACCTGATGGCCGGCGCGGTGGTCTGCCGCGACCCTGACGCCGCGGGGCGGCTGCGCGAGTTCCGCACCCGCACCGGGATCGTCGCAGCGCCCGACGCGGCCTGGCTGCTCCTCCGGGGGCTGAAGACACTCGACGTGCGGATGCGCCGACACACCGAGTCGGCCACGGAGATCGCGAGGCGGCTCGACGCCCATTCCGGTGTCGAGCTCGTCCGCTACCCGGGCTTCGGCGGCCTGCTCTCGTTCGACGTCGCCGGAGGCGCCGACGCCGCGCGCACCGTCGAGACGTCGACCCGCGCGATCGCAAACGCGACGAGTCTCGGCGGCGTCGACTCGGTGCTCGAGACGCGCCACCGCTGGGAGGGCGACCGAGTGCCTGAAAACCTGATCCGGCTGAGCGTCGGCCTGGAGCCGGTCGAGGAGCTCTGGAGCGACCTCGAAACCGCGCTTGCGAGCGCGGCAAGCCGCACGTAACCTGCCAGCGCGTGCGCCAGGGGTCGCCGTAGGGAGACATATCGCAACACAGCTTTCGCGGCCGGTGAGCTCAGGAATTCGACGTTTCCCGTCGAAGAATCGTCGAACCCGCGCGCTCTCCGAACGCGCCTCTTCCACGCATCCCCTCGAGACGAAGGAGCATTCCCGTGGCGGCAGGTTCTGAGACCACCGAGCGAAGGCGTCGAGGCGCCCGCACGACGTCCGCGAACGGACAGTCGCGCGACGGCGCGCAGGCGAACGGCACAGTCGAGATCGCGACCGAGGACCTGGAGCGCCTCCTCGCTGCCCTGCGGGCGGCGCAGGCGGGCGAGGCGGGAGTCCGGCTTCCCGCGCGCAAGCGCGGCCTGGTCGGCGAGATCGCGACCGCGTTCAACGAGCTGGCGCAGACGCGCGAGCAAACGGCGAACGAGCTCCTGCGGCTCAGCCGCGTGATCGGCCGTGAGGGGCGGCTGACCGAGCGCGCACAGCCCGAGGGACTCACGGGGACGTGGAAGCAGAGTCTCGACTCGGTCAACGCGGTCATCGACGATCTCGTGCGGCCCACCACGGAGGTCGCACGCGTCATCGACGCCGTCGCCGAGGGCGACCTCTCCCAGAAGATGCAGCTGAAGATCGAGGGCCGTCCCGTCAAGGGCGAGTTCCAGCGCATCGGCCTGACCGTCAACACGATGGTCGACCAGCTCTCGTCCTTCGCGGACGAGGTCACGCGCGTCGCGCGCGAGGTCGGCACCGAAGGGAAGCTCGGCGGGCAGGCTCAGGTCAAGGGCGTCTCCGGCGTCTGGAAGGACCTCACCGACAACGTCAACACGCTCGCCGGCAACCTCACCGGACAGGTGCGGAACATCGCGGCCGTCACGACGGCAGTCGCGAACGGCGACCTCTCACGCAAGATCACCGTCGACGTCCGCGGCGAGGTGCTCGAGCTCAAGGACACGATCAACACGATGGTCGACCAGCTGCGCGCGTTCTCTGCGGAGGTCACGCGCGTCGCGCGCGAGGTCGGCACCGAAGGGAAGCTCGGCGGCCAGGCGCGCGTCGAGGGCGTCTCGGGGGTCTGGAAGGACCTCACCGACAACGTCAACACGCTCGCCGGCAATCTCACCGCGCAGGTGCGGAACATCGCCGACGTCACGACGGCCGTGGCCATGGGCGACCTGTCCAAGAAGATCACGGTCGACGTCCGCGGCGAGGTGCTCGAGCTCAAGGACACGATCAACACGATGGTCGACCAGCTGCGCGCCTTCGCGGCGGAGGTCACGCGGGTCGCGCGCGAGGTCGGCACGGAGGGCAAGCTGGGAGGCGAAGCGCGCGTCGAGGGCGTCTCCGGCGTCTGGAAGGACCTCACCGACAACGTCAACACGCTCGCGGGCAACCTGACGACGCAGGTACGGAACATCGCGGCGGTCACGACGGCGGTTGCTACCGGCGACCTCTCACGCAAGATCACGGTGCAGGCGAAGGGCGAGGTGCTCGAGCTCAAGAACACCGTCAACACGATGGTCGACCAGCTCTCGTCCTTCGCGGACGAGGTCACCCGGGTCGCCCGCGAGGTCGGCACGGAAGGGAAGCTCGGAGGCCAGGCCGAGGTCGAGGGCGTCAGCGGGACGTGGCGTGGCCTGACCGAAAACGTCAATTTCATGGCGACGAACCTCACCGACCAGGTGCGGAACATCGCCGAGGTGACGACCGCGGTCGCGAAGGGCGACCTGACCCAGAAGATCACGGTCGACGCGCGCGGCGAGATCCTCCAGCTCAAGAACACGATCAACACGATGGTCGACCAGCTCTCCGCCTTCGCAGCGGAGGTCACACGCGTCGCCAAGGAGGTGGGCACGCAGGGCAAGCTCGGCGGCCAGGCTCAGGTCAAGGGCGTCTCCGGCGTCTGGAAGGACCTCACCGACAACGTCAACACGCTCGCCGGCAACCTCACCGGCCAGGTGCGCAACATCGCCGAGGTCACGACCGCGGTCGCGAACGGCGACTTGTCGAAGAAGGTCACGGTCGACGTCAAGGGCGAGGTGCTCGAGCTCAAGAACACCGTCAACACGATGGTCGACCAGCTCTCGTCCTTCGCGGACGAGGTCACGCGCGTCGCGCGCGAGGTCGGCACGGAGGGGCGCCTCGGCGGCCAGGCTCAGGTGAAGGGCGTCTCCGGCGTCTGGAAGGACCTGACCGACAACGTCAACACGCTCGCCGGGAACCTCACCGGCCAGGTGCGGAACATCGCCGAGGTGACCACCGCGGTCGCGAAGGGAGACCTGTCCCGAAAGATCACGGTCGACGTCCAGGGCGAGGTGCTCGAGCTCAAGGAGACCATCAACACGATGGTCGACCAGCTGCGCGCCTTCGCGGCGGAGGTCACGCGCGTCGCCCGCGAGGTCGGCACCGAGGGGATCCTCGGCGGCCAGGCCGAGGTCGAGGACGTCTCCGGCGTCTGGCGCGAGCTGACCGAGAACGTGAACACGCTCGCCGGCAACCTCACGTCGCAGGTGCGCAACATCGCCGACGTCACGACCGCGGTCGCGACCGGCGACCTGACCAAGAAGATCACCGTCGACGCCAAGGGCGAGGTACTCGAGCTCAAGGAGACCATCAACACGATGGTCGACCAGCTCCGCTCGTTCGCGGCCGAGGTCACGCGCGTCGCGCGCGAGGTGGGAACCGAGGGCGCGCTCGGCGGGCAGGCGAACGTCGAAGGCGTCTCCGGTACGTGGAAGGACCTGACCGACAACGTGAACTCGATGGCGTCGAACCTGACGGGCCAGGTGCGGAACATCGCCGACGTGACGACCGCGGTCGCCAACGGCGATCTCTCCAGGAAGATCACCGTGGACGTCAAGGGCGAGATCCTCGAGCTCAAGAACACGATCAACACGATGGTCGACCAGCTCTCGTCCTTCGCGGACGAAGTCACCCGGGTCGCGCGCGAGGTCGGCACCGAGGGCATCCTCGGCGGCCAGGCTCAGGTCAAGGGCGTCTCCGGCGTCTGGAAGGACCTGACCGACAACGTGAACACGCTCGCGGACAACCTGACGAACCAGGTCCGCAACATCGCCGAGGTCACCACCGCGGTCGCCAAGGGAGACCTGAACCAGAAGATCACCGTGGACGTGCGCGGCGAGGTCCTCCAGCTCAAGAACACGATCAACACGATGGTCGACCAGCTCTCGTCCTTCGCCGCTGAGGTCACCCGCGTCGCCAAGGAGGTCGGCACCGAGGGCCGCCTCGGCGTCCAGGCGAACGTCGAGGGCGTCTCGGGCGTGTGGAAGGGCCTGACCGACAACGTGAACCAGCTCGCCGGAACGCTCACGGTGCAGCTGCGCGCGATCGCCGACGTCTCCACGGCTGTGACCCAGGGCGACCTGACGCGCTCGATCGCCGTCGAGGCCGCAGGCGAGGTCGCAGAGCTCAAGGACAACATCAACCAGATGATCTCCAACCTGCGCGAGACCACCGACATCAACGCGCAGCAGGACTGGCTGAACACGAACATGGCGCGCTTCAGCGGCATGCTCCAGGGCCAGCGCGACCTCGAGGAGGTCTCGCGGCTGATCATGGCCGAGCTGACGCCGCTCGTCTCCGCGCAGCACGGCGCGTTCTTCATGGCCGAGGACGCGAACGGCGGAGGCGGAGAGCAGTCCTTCCGGCTGATCGCGAGCTACGCGTACAAGAAGCGCAAGAACGCTGCGAACCGCTTCGCGCTCGGCGAGGGCCTCGTCGGCCAGGCCGCGCTCGAGCGCAAGAGCATCCTGCTCACGCAGGCGCCGGAGGACTACATCACGATCTCGTCGGGTCTCGGCGAGTCGCAGCCGGTGAACATCGTCGTCCTGCCTGTGCTGTTCGAGGACCAGGTGATGGCCGTGATCGAGCTGGCGTCGTTCGAGCCGTTCGGCGAGGTGCACCAGACGTTCCTCGACCAGCTCACCGAGACGATCGGCGTCGTGGTCAACACGATCATCGCCACGATGCGGACGGAGGAGCTACTGCAGCAGTCGCAGGGCCTGACGCAGGAGCTGCAGAGCCAGTCCGAGGAGCTGCAGGCGCAGCAGGACGAGCTCAAGCGGACGAACGTCGAGCTCGAGCAGCAGGCCCAGTCGCTGAAGGCGTCCGAGGAGCTCCTGCAGACTCAGCAGGAGGAGCTGCAGCAGACGAACGAGGAGCTCGAGGAGCGCTCGCAGCTCCTGGCCGAGCAGAACTCGCGCATCGAGGCGAAGAACCGCGAGGTCGAGTCGGCCCGCGTCGCGCTGGAGGAGCAGGCGGAGCAGCTCGCGCTCTCGTCGAAGTACAAGAGCGAGTTCCTGGCGAACATGTCCCACGAGCTGCGCACGCCGCTCAACTCGCTGCTGATCCTCGCGAAGCTCCTCTCGGAGAACCCCGAGGCCAACCTGACCGAGAAGCAGACCGAGTTCGCGAACACGATCTACTCGGCGGGTTCGGACCTGCTCGACCTGATCAACGACATCCTCGACCTCTCGAAGGTCGAGGCCGGAAAGATGGACTTGAACCCGCGCGAGGTGAAGCTGGCCGACCTGCGCGACTTCGTCGAGCGGTCGTTCCGGCTCGTGGCCGAGGACAAGGGCCTGGACCTCGGCGTCGAGATCGAGGGCGCGAACGTCCCGCCGACGATCTACACCGACGAGCAGCGGCTCCAGCAGGTGCTCAAGAACCTGCTCTCGAACGCGGTCAAGTTCACCGACAGCGGCTCCGTCAAGCTCCACGTCGAGCTGGCCGCAAAGGGCATCCAGTTCCACAGCAGCTCGCTGCGGAACGCAGACGCCGTGCTCGGCTTCTCAGTGCAGGACACGGGGATCGGGATCGCCGCGGACAAGCTGAAGCTGATCTTCGAGGCGTTCCAGCAGGCCGACGGGACCACGAGCCGCAAGTACGGCGGCACAGGCCTGGGCTTGTCGATCAGCCGCGAGATCGCCCGGCTGCTCGGCGGGGAGATCCACGTCACCAGCAGGACCGGCGAGGGCAGCGCGTTCACGCTGTACCTGCCGGTCGCGTACGAGGCGACGACGGAGGCACTCATCATCGACGAGCCCGATGCTCCGCCTGTCGATCTGGAGCAGCCCGAGCTCGACCCGAGCCTGCTGCTCCCCAGCGAGGTCGCGGACGACCGCGACGAGATCGACGAGGGCGACCGCGTCGTGCTGATCGTCGAGGACGACCCCGACTTCGCCCGCACCGTGCTCGGGATCGCCCGCGAGCGGGGATTCAAGGGCCTCGTCGGGCTTCGCGGCGACTCCGGCCTCGCGCTCGCGCGCGAGTTCAAGCCGGACGCAGTCATCCTGGACATGACGCTCCCGGGCATGGACGGCTGGACGGTGCTCGACCACCTCAAGCACAACCCCGAGACGCGCCACATCCCCGTGCACATCGTCTCGGGCGGCGACGGGCGGCAGAACGCCCTCCGCGCCGGCGCGATGGCGTTCCTCGAGAAGCCGGTGTCGAAGGAGACGCTCGACGAGGCGTTTGGCGAGATCTCGACGTTCATCGACCGCCACGTCCGGCACCTGCTCGTGGTCGAGGACGACGACACCCAGCGCGACGCGATCGTCGAGCTGATCGGCGGCGGCGACGACGTCGAGATCACGGCCGTCGCCTCGAGCGAGGATGCGCTCGAGGCGCTGGAGAAGACCCAGATCGACTGCATGGTTCTCGACCTGAAGCTGCCGAAGATGACGGGCTTCACGCTGCTCGAGAAGGTCAAGACCGACGAGCGGTTCGGGACCTTGCCGATCATCATTTACACCGGCAAGGAGCTGACCCGGAAGGACGAGACGCGGCTGAAGAAGTACGCGCAGACGATCATCGTCAAGGACGTCTCCTCGCCCGAGCGGCTGCTCGACGAGACCGCCCTCTTCCTCCACCGCGTCGAAGGACACCTGCCGAGCGCGAAGCGGCGGATGCTCGAGCAGCTCCACTCGTCGGAGGAGATCTTCCGCGGCAAGAAGGTGCTGATCGTCGACGACGACGTGCGCAACGTGTTCGCGCTCACGAGCGTTCTCGAGGCGAACGGCATGGAGGTCGTCTATGCGGAGAACGGACGCGAGGGCATCGAGGCCCTGCAAGCGAATCCCGAAGTCGACCTGGTGCTCATGGACGTGATGATGCCCGAGCTCGACGGCTACGAGACGACGCGCGAGATCCGCCGCCTGGACGGCTTCGGCGAGCTGCCGATCATCTCCCTCACCGCGAAGGCGATGAAGGGCGACCGCGAGAAGTCGATCGCCTCGGGCGCCTCCGACTACATCACGAAGCCGGTCGACACGGATCAGCTGCTGAGCCTGATGCGAGTCTGGCTTTACCGGTGAAAGTGCTGGCGCACTTTCACCGGCTCGGGTTAGTCCCTTCGCTTCGCTCGGGAGACTCGTGAAGTGCTGGAAGACCGCGCCGATGTGCGAGCTGGAGGAACTCCTGCACAGGCGCGGGACGAGCTCGAGCGGCTCGAGATCCAGTTGCTCCTGGAGGCGGTCTTCCGCCGCTACGGCTTCGACTTCCGCGAGTACGCCCCGGCGTCGCTGAAGCGAAGGCTCTGGCGGCGCATCCACGCGGAGAAGCTGACGACCGTCTCGGGCCTGCAGGAACGCGTGCTCCACGACCCGGCCGCGATGGAGCGCCTGCTGCTCGACCTCTCGATCAACGTCACCGCGATGTTTCGCGACCCGACCTTCTACGTCGCGTTCCGCGAGAAGGTCGTCCCGGTACTGCGCACCT
>Ga0193747_1000090_pt1 | contig 47815 bp, 48 predicted proteins | sample L1m2metaG_FD_143048 | JGI IMG/M metagenome (GOLD analysis project Ga0193747, IMG submission 143048) | Soil microbial communities from a riparian zone of the East river system, Colorado, United States - L1m2 | ecosystem: Environmental > Terrestrial > Soil > Riparian zone | place: USA: East River... | reverse complement strand
AGTCGCCGTCCTTCGAGGGCTCTCGCTTTCGACCGCCCTTGCCGTAATCCGTGGAGTAGAAGCCCGGCCCCTTGAAGTGGACGGCGACCGGGTGGAGGACGATCTCGAGCGGGCCTTCGCCGCAAATCTCGCACTTCTCGGGCGGCGGGGCACTCATGCTTTGAAAGAGCTCGAACCGGTGTCCCTTGGGACATCGATACTCGTAGATCGGCATCGGAAAAGGCTACCAGCGGGGGTTGACTACGCTTGCCGCCCGCGCCCGTGACACAGACCGCTCCGACAGTCTCCGAACGGCCCGCCGGCGCCCGCGCGCTAAGTGCCCGCCCCCGCGCACTCGAACTCGCCGTGCGCCAGCGCTGGTTCGAGCTCGGCGTCGCCCTCTGCACCCTCGCCGCGGGCGCGTTCGCCGCCATCCAGCGGTCGGCGTGGCCGCCGCACGAGGACGAGACTCTGGCGCTCTTCGTCGGCCGCGGCTCCCTGCACGACGTCCTCCACACCGTGCTCGGGGAACGCGGCGGCGCACCCCTCCACTTCCTCCTCGCGTGGGCGGTCGCGCACCTCGGCGGCGGGCTCGACTCGCTACGGCTCCTCTCGGCGCTGTTCGCGGCGCTGAGCGTCCCTGTGATCGCGCTGCTCGTCGCGCGGCTCGCAGACAGGACGACGGGGCTCGTCGCGGCGTTCCTCGCCTCGTGGTCGTGGGTCTTCCTCTTCGACGGCGTCTACGGACGGATGTACTCGCTCTTCCTGTTCACGAGCGCGCTGTCGTACCTCGCCCTGGTCGTGGCCCTGGAACGGGGCGGCGGCCGACGCTGGACGCTCTGGGCGCTCGCGGTGCTCGCCTGCGTGGCGACGCATCCGTATGGCGCACTCGTCCTCGCGTCGCAAGGGCTGTACGTGTTGCTCGATCGGCGGCGGTTGCGGGAGGCGCTCGTCGCGGGCGCGGCGGTCGTGCTCGTCGGAACCCCTTTCTGGCGGACGGATCTCGTCCTCGCCGGACGCTTCGACGTCGGCGTGGGCGGCGGCGGGAACAAGCTCGGCGCGCCGCTCCCGGTGCTCCGCTACCTGCGCATGGCCTTCGGCGATCTCTCGGTGGGGTACACGGCGGGCTCCCTCGTCGTCTGCGCGCTTGCGGTCGGAGGGCTCGTTCTGCTCCGGCGCGGCCGCCCGGCCAGCGCGCTGCTCGCCGTCGTCGTGTTCGTCACGCCGACGATCGCCTTCATGGGAGCGACTCTCGGCAGCTCGACCTCGCCTGAATCGCGGCATCTCGTCTTCACGCTCCCGTTCCTCAGCGGGCTCGTCGCCTGCGCGCTGGTCTGGCTCGCCCGGCGCCCCTCCAGCCTCGCGCCGATGCTCGCGGCGGCAGCAGTGTTCCTACTGGTCGGCGGCGAGATCGCCTGGGCGCGCCACAAGACGCCGCTCCTCTTCAACGGAGAGCCGGCGGCGGAGCTGACGGCGCGCGACGCGGCAGCGGACTGGCTGGCGCGAACGGGCAGGACGGACGACGTCCTCTTCGGGTACGAGCCTCTGTATCTCGGGGCGTGGGAGCGACGGCGCGAGCTGCGGCAGGAGGTCGTTCCGCGGGCCGACCCAGGCCTCGCCCTCGATGTGCTCCGCCGCGTCCACCGCCCGCTCGGCCGGGGTGTCTGGGTCTTCGACGCCAGCGACACGAACAACTTCACGCCGCGCCAGTCGATCGACCTCGTCTATCCGCAGCCGGCGACGGGCTTCGAGGCGCAGGCGTGGGGGCCCTACCTCGTCATCCGCACGCTCGGACCGACGAAGACCGTGAAGGGCTACCTCGAGGCGGCGACGCTGGCCCAGCGCGTCGGCAAGCGGCTCTACATCGGCGACGCGGACATCAACCTCGTCACCGTGCAGCGCGCGCTCGCACGCGAGACTCAGTCGCGCTCGCGCTCGACGACCTCTCGGTAGCACGGGGCGCCCTCGAACGCCGCGAGCCCCGCGGGGTTCTGGCGCTGCGGCTCCCGTCGGCGACGGGGGCGGCGCCTGCGCGCGGCGGCGATCGCGGCCGACGCGCCCAGCAGGCCGCCGAGCACGAAGGACTGCAGCCGGTCGCGCTTCCGCTCGCCGTCCATCCCGGCATCGTACGCTCCCCGCTGTGCGAATCTGCACGCTCGGAGACCTGCTGTTGGACGTGATCGTCCGGCTCGAGGAGCCGCTCTCGCGCGGAGCGGACGCCGTCGCGCGCACGCGCTCGGGCGCGGGAGGCCAGGCTGCGAACGTGAGTGCCTGGGTCGCGGAGCTCGGGGCGGACGCGCGCTTCGTCGGAAAACGCGGCAACGATACGGCCGGCGCGCTCGTAGCTCAGGAGCTCGAGCAGCGCGGGGTCGAGCTCTGCGGCCCGGTCGTCGAGGGCGCGACGGGCACGGTCGTCTCGATCGTCGGCCCGGACGGCGAGCGGACGATGGCCTCGGACCGGGGCGTCGCACCCGAGCTCCGCCCAGCCGAGCTCGAGACCGCCTGGCTCGCCGATTGCGACTGGCTGCACATCCCGGGCTACTCCCTGCTGCGGAGCCCGATCGCCGAGACCGCGGCGGAGGCGGCTCGGCTTGCTGCCGCGCGGGTCAGCGTCGATCTCTCGTCGTGGACCGAGATCCGAGACTTCGGTGCGGAGCACTTCCGGGAGCGCGTGGCAGCGCTCGAGCCGGAGGTCGTCTTCGCCAACGAGCAGGAGCTGGACGTGCTCGACGGCGATTTGCCGGGGCGTGTGCGGGTGGCGAAGCACGGGGCACGAGGCTTCTCCGTGGACGGCCGGGAGTTCGAGGCGCCGGGCGGCAACGCGGTCGACGCGACCGGAGCCGGCGACGCGCTCGCGGCGGGCTTCCTCGTCGGCGGGCCAGAGCTGGCGCTCGAGGCTGCGACGCTGTGCGTCTCGAAGCTCGGAGCCATGCCGTGACGTTGCTCGACGTCTCGGAGGAGGTGCGCGAGGCGCTCGCGCGAGGCGGGGCTGTCGTCGCGCTCGAGACCACCCTCGTCGCGCACGGCTTCCCCGCGCCCGATGGCGTCGAGGTCGCGCTCGAGTCGGAGCGTCGCGTGCGTGCGGCCGGCGCCGTTCCCGCGACGGTCGGGGTGCTCGACGGCAAGGTTCGCGTCGGGCTCGGCGAGGACGAGCTCGCGCGCTTCGGCCCCGAGGCGAGGAAGTGCGGGCCTCGCGATCTCGCCGCCGCGGCCGTGCAGGGCGCGGTCGGGGCGACGACGGTCGGAGGCACGCTTGCGGTCGCGCGCGAAGCCGGGATCCGCTTCATGGGCACGGGCGGCCTCGGCGGCGTCCACCGAGGCTTCCCCGATCCTCCGGATGTCTCCGCCGACCTGGGCGAGCTTGCGCGAACGCAGGTGCTCGTCGTCTCCGCCGGCGTGAAGTCGTTGCTGGACGTGCCCGCGACGGTCGAGGTGCTCGAGACGCTCGGCGTGCCGGTGCTCGGTTTCCGCACCGACGAATTGCCGCTCTTCTATGCCGCGCACGGCGGCCCGGCCGTCTCGGCGCGCGTCGAGTCGCCGGAGGAGGCGGCGGCGCTCGCGCGCGCACACTGGGAGCTCGGCGGCGCGGGGCTCCTCCTCGGCCGCCCGCCCGACGAGAGCCTCGCCGACGTGGAGCCGCTGATCGAGGAGGCGCTCGCAGTCGCACGGAACCGCGGCATCCAGGGCCAGCAGCTGACGCCGTTCGTCCTCGGCTTCCTGCACGACCGCAGCGGCGGACGCACGGTGCGCGCGAACAAGGATCTGATCGCGGCGAACGCCGGCCTCGCGGGCGAGGTCGCTGCCGCGGCCGGAGGCTTTTAGAGGTCCTTGCGGGCGAAACCGACGAGCGCGATCGCGGCGACCAGCCCCAGGTAGGCGACCGCCCAGACGCGCACCTGCCAGCCGCCGATGAACGCACCGCCGAAGGGCCCGAGCTCGAGCACGAACTGCGTCAGGCCCGTGGTGTCCGCAGTGATCTGCCGAAGCGCGTCCTGGTACAGCGCCTCCACCGGGACGACGTACGCCGCGATCTTCGACGCGTGCTGGAGCGTGTGCGAGTTGAGCGCGTGCCCGATCGATCCGAGCAGTCCGGCGACGAGCCCAGCGCCGAAGACCATGAACACTGCGATCCCATTTGCCGTCGCGGTCAGGAAGACCGAGCCGAGCAGCGAGATCGCCGCGATGAGCGCGACCGCCGCGGCGAGCTCGAGGCCGGGCGTCACGATCCGGTCCGGCCACCAGTGCCCGGTCAGCCCGGTGATCAGCATCGACGCGAAGTAGACGGCGAGCACGTACGGACCGGCGACGCCGACGGTGCCGAGGAACCGGGCGACGAGGAAGGTCGTCCGGCCGATCGGGCGCACGACGAGCGGCTGCAGGAGCCCGCGGTCGGCGTCGCCACGCACGGCGCCGAGCGTGAGGAAGATCGCCAGCACGACGCCGAGGAAGAGCGTCGCGAACATCGCGAGCCCGAAGATGAACGAGCCGGCGAAGTCGCGCGCATCGATCCCGGCCGGCTGGCCGATTCCGCTGAGATCCTTGAACGCGTAGTGGTTCCCGAGCCAGAAGAGCCCGAGGAAGCCGAGCGTCAAGAGCAGCACGACGGCGAAGACCTTGCGCCGCAGGGCCTCCTCGAGCCCGTAGCGGACGATCGTCCAGACCGCCTTCACGAGCTCTCCCCGCCCACGGCGTCGAGATAGACGTCCTCGAGCGTCGAGCGCAGCACCGAGACGCCGTAGACGTTGCGGCCGGCGGCGACGAGGTCGGCGACGAGCTGCGGCACGTCCTCGCGGCCGGCCGCCTCGTACATGAGCGTCGCCTCGTCCGTCTCGATCTCGACCCCGCGCGGGCGCGCCAGGTCGGAAGGCGCGCCCGCCGCGACGACCTCGCCGCGGAGCAGGATCGTGACGCGGTCGCAGACGAGCTCGATCTCGCTGAGCAGGTGGGAGTTCAGCAGGACGGAGATACCGCGGCCGCGGAGCCGCTCGAGTAGCTCGCGGACGGTTCTCCGGCCGACCGGGTCGAGCGCGCTCGTCGGCTCGTCGAGCAGGAGCAGCTTCGGGTCGCCGACGAGCGCCTGGGCGATTCCCAGCCGCTGCTGCATCCCTTTCGACATCGCGTCGACCTTGCGGTCGCGGGCGCCGGCCAGGTCGACGAGCTCCAGCAGCTCAGTGCGCTCGCGCTCGCCTCCGCGCGACCGCGCGAGGCTCTGGTGCAGGCCGAGCACCTCGTCCGCCGTGTACCAGCCGGGAAAGCGGAACAGCTCCGCGAGGTAGCCGAGCGCCGCCCGAGCCGCGGGGGAACCGGCCGGAGAGCCCAAGATGTCGGCGCTGCCACGGCTCGGACGCACGAGCCCGCAGGCGATCTTCACGAGCGTGGACTTGCCCGCGCCGTTCGGCCCCAGGAGCCCGACCAGCTCGCCCTGCTCGACGTCGAGGTCGACGCCGGCCAGAGCTTCGACCCGGCCGTAGCGCTTGACGAGTCCGCGGACGGCGAGGGCGGCGGCCACGTCCCGAGTCTAGGGCTCGGAAGTTAGGACTTGACGAGCTTGGCGTACGCCTGCCGCGACACGGGATAGAGACGGCCGCCCGCGTACACGCCTTCGGGGGCGAGGCAGAACGCTTTCGGCCGAGTCTCCGCTTCGGGTCCGGCCCACTGGGCGACGTAGCTCAGCGGGCACGACTCCGGCGCCGTCGCCTCCCGCGCGTTACGCCAGCGCGCGAACGCAAGCTCGAACGTGGGCGCGGCGGTCGGATTCAGCGCCTGGGTAACCCCGTTCCGAAGCAGGTGGACGATCGTCGTCGGCGCCTTGGTGAAGCGCTTGAGCCCGGCCGCCCGGCCCAGGTGCGCGGGCAGGTACGGCGCCGGGTGGTAGCAGGGCAGGTACGGGGAAACGCGGAAGATCGAGAAGCAGGCGATGCGAACGGCCGGGTAATAGCGGCCGGTCCCGACGGGAAGCTCGCTGCGCAGGAACGGATAGACGAGGAGGTAGCCGCCCCGCTTCGGGTAGCCCGCCGCCTTCCCGGCCCGCATGAGCCGGTCTCCGCCGCCGACGTCCACCGCTCGTCCGTCCGCACCGACGAAGATCGCGTGCCCGATTCCCTTCGCGCTCGCCGAAGGGACAAGCAGGAGCGCGACGAGCGCAGCGGTGGCGACGACTCGAGCCACGCCCCTATTACAGCGGAAACGCCGGCGCAGTTCCCTTATTCGACGGCGGCGAGAACCTCGTCGATCGTCAGCGCCGGCAGCGTCCGCACCTTCGTCGAGCCACGCGCGCCGAGCGAGACCGAGACGCGCGCGATCGTCGCCGCGTCCGGGGCCTCGACGATGTTGACGAAATCGACGTCGCCGAGTGTCGCCCACTGATGCAGCACCTTGGCGCCGAGCTCCTCGACGTCCTTGTTCACAGCGCGCAGACGCTCGGGATTCGACTTCAGGGTCTGGATGCCCTGAACCGTGAGCGTCGAGAGCAGGATGTAGGTCGGCACGATTCCTCCTCAGTCGGGACCCGAGCTTAACGCCCCTACCCGCAGATCGGCGAAGCTCGCGCACGACTTGCCGAACTCCCACCAGCCACTGACCGACGGCTTGACGAACGCCATGCTGCGGCCGTAGACGAGCGGGATCAGCGCGACCCTGTCCGCCACCGCGAGACGGTCCGCCTCGTGGAAGAGCTCGAGTCTGACGCGGTCGCTCCGCTCCTGCCTCGCGCGCTCGATCAGCTCGTCGAAGGGCGCGTAGGAAAAGCCGCCCTCGTTCGTCTTGCTGTCGGAATGCAGCTCGAGCCGCAAGTAGTACTCCGGGTCGGCATAGCCCGGAAGCCAGCCCCCGAGAGCGATGGGCGCGAGGTGCCACGGCGTGCCGAGATGGACAGCCTCGGCGTTCGTCCACCAGCGGAAGTCCACGCTGAGGCCGAGAACGTCCTCCCACTGATCGGCGACCGGGCGAAGGAGGTGTTCCCACTCCTCCAGAGCAGCGATCGCGATCTCGCCGGACACCCCGGAGCGGGCCAGCGCCTCGCGCGATCGGTCCGGGTCGAAGCGGAGCGCGATATCGGGCGTATGGCCCTGGAGCGCGGGCGGGACGAGACCGCCGTTCGCAACGACGAGGTTCGCCGGAAGGGTGGCCTGGAAACGTTCGCGGTCGATGCTGTGGGCCAGCGCTCGGCGAAGGTCGATGTTCGATGTGACCGGGTGCGAATGGTCGAATGAGAGGTAACCGGTCCACGCGGCCGCGCCGAGCTCCACGTCGGTGGTCACCTCGGGCATGACGTCCGCGATCCTCGGCGTGTACCGCGCGGCAACCATCTCGTAGGCCCCGCCGCCGTAGTCTCGGATCGCGTCGGCGACGTCGGTCCGGATCAACTCGATCCGCGACACATTCCCGGGCCGGCTGCCCGCGTACAGTGGCTGCCGCTCGAGCTCGAGACCCTCGTCGGTTCGCGTGACCTGGCGAAAGGGGCCGCTCACGACCTGGAGCTCGGGGCTCGTCCACGCATCGCCGTCGCGCTCGATCGCATGCCGGGGCTGCGGGCCTCCGTCCGGACGGTTCATGACCGACATGAAGTAGGGCGCCGGGGCGACGAGCCGAAACTCGACCGTGCGATCGTCGAGCGCCCGAACGCCGATCGAGTCCGCGTCCTGGTTCCGGCCGAGGTAGTAGTCCTGGCCGTTCTCGAGCACGAAGTAGATCGCGACGGAAGAGCCGGGGCTCGTCGGGTCGAGGACGCGCTTCACCCCGTACTCGACGTCGTGCGCGGTGAGCGGCTCGCCGTCCGACCAGCGCAGGCCCTCGCGAAGGTGGAAGAGGTAGCGCAGGCCGTCGTCCGAGATCTCCCAGCGCTCGGCCAGCGACGGCACGATCGTCCGCTCTGGCCAGGCCTCGACCAGGCGATCGAAGAGCTGCATGCAGAGCTGGATGTTCGGCCAGGCGATCGCCGACTTCGGGTCGGGATCGTCCGGAAGGTACGACGACGCCACGCGCAGCGTCGCGGTCGGCTCGCCGGGCCAGGGCTCGGGCGGCCGCCACTGCTCGAATGCCGCCTGGTACGTGCTGTTTGCCTCCTCGAACCGAAGCGACGTGTGCAGCGCGAGCGCGAGCTTGAACAGGACGAGGGCCGCCTCCTGCGAGCGGTCGCGCTCCTCGAGCAGCGGCAGCAGCGCGCGGTAGTGCTCGATTGCCTCGTCGAGCGCGTACTCCTGGCGGGCCTTGTCCCCGGCGCGCGTCAGGTAGGCGATCGCCTTGTCCCAGTCCTGAGCGGCCAGCCAGTGGTGGGCGAGGAGGCCGTACGCCTCTTCTTCGGCTCCCGCCTGGCGGCCCTCGAGCCACTCGGCCGCCTTGCGGTGAAGCGACCGGCGAGTGCCGCCGACGAGGGTCCGGTACGCGCCCTCCTGGATCAGAGCGTGCTTGAAGCGGTACTCCGGTTGTGGCCACCGGCGCTCCTCGCGCACGAGATCGAGCCGCTGGAGCGACTGCAGCACGGCGCGTGTATCCCCGTTGCCCGCAACCCCTTCGAGCAGCGGCAGCCCGAAGTGGCGTCCGAGCACCGACGCCGCGACGAGAACCTCGCGCGCGGCCGGGTCGAGCCGGTCGATGCGGGCCAGGACGACCTTCTCCACGGTCGGGGGGAGCTCGACGGCTGCAACGTGGTCATAGCGCCAGCCGTCGTCGGCCGCGACGAGCGCGCCCGCGTCGACGAGCGAGCGCACGAGCTCCTCGAGGAAGAACGGGTTGCCTCCGGCGTGCTCGAGCAGCCGCGCGCGCAGCTCCGCCGGCAGCGTCTCGGGGCCGACGAGCCCGTCGAGGAGCTTCGCGCCGGCGGGGCCGGAGAGCGCCTCCAGCGGGAGCGAGCACGTCCGGTGCGGCAGCTCGCGCGCGGCAAGCTCGTGGATCCGCCACGACGGGTGGTCGCGCTCGGGCCGCTGGCTGAGGATCAGGAGCACCGCCGCGTCCTCGGTGAGTGGCACGAGCGTCTCGACGAGCTGCACCGAGGTCGGGTCGGCCCAGTGGAGATCCTCGAGCAGGACGAAGACGGGACCGTCCTCCGCGAGCCGCGAGAGCAGCGACGCAACCACCTCGAACGTCCGGTACTGGAGCGCCTCGGGCGAGAGCTCCGAAAGCCGCGCCTGGGCCTCGGGCTCCAGGGTCAGGTCGAGGAGCGAGCCGAGGTACGGGTAGATCTCGGGCGTCCGCTCGCCGAAGAGCGGCTCGAGATTCCGGCGAAGGGCGACGCGCACGCGGAGCTCGGCAGCGTCGACCGGCACGCCGATCCACCTCCGCAACAGGTCGCGGAACGGCCAGTAGGGCAGCGACTCTCCGTACGAGACGCAGCGACCCTCGAGCCAGACCGGGCGGCCGTGGGCGGCGGGCGCACTCTCGATCTGGCCGGCGAGCTCGGCGATGAGGCGGCTCTTCCCGATCCCGGCCTCGCCGGTGACGAAGAGGATGCCGCCCGCGCCCGCGAGCGCTCCGTCGACAGCCTCGCGCGCCTCCGCGAGCTCGCGCTCCCGTCCGACGAGCGCGGACTGCACGCCCTCGTCGCCGCGGCGCGCGTCGGCGCGGACGCCTCGCGGCTCGAAGGCCTCGACGGGCTCCGCTTTCCCTTTCAGCTCGAGCTGCCGCGCCTCGCTCCATTCGAACAGCTGCTCGACGAGACGCTGCGTCTCGGCGCCGACCACGACCGAGCCCGGATCGGTGGCGGACTGGAGCCGGGCCGCGGTGTTGATAGCGTCGCCGACCGCGCCGTACTCGATTCGGCTTCCTGCCCCGACCGCGCCGAGGACGACCGGACCGGTCGCGACGCCGACCCGCGCGGCGAGGCCCTCGATCCCCCACGCGCGCTCGACCTCCGCGCCGTATTCGGCCACGTCCGCAGCGATTCTCAGACCGGCGCGAACCGCACGCTCGGGATCGTCCTCGTGCGTGACCGGCGCGCCGAACAGCGCTAGCACGCCGTCGCCGGCGAGATCCTTGATCGTGCCGCCGAAGTCCTCGACGGCGTGCACCATCCGCGCGACGGCCTCGCCGACCACCAGCTTCGCGTCCTCGGGGTCGAGCTGCTCCCCGAGCGCGGTCGAGCCCGCGAGGTCGGCGAAGAGCGCGGAGACCACCTTGCGCTCCTCACGCATCTCCACGGTCAAGGCGAGACCTAGCCCTGGTGCACGATCTCGGCGTCCGGGTCGTTCGCGGGGTCTCCCTCGGGGAGAACGTCGCACGCCCAGTCGTTCCGCTTCCACCGCGGCACGGGCGGCTCGGCGCCGGCCTTGGGGACGAACCTGGACCGCTCGACCAGCCTGTACTCGTGGATGTAGCGCGGGCAGTTCGGAAAGACCTGGGTCGCGCGGACGCGAACGATCAGCTGCGCGCCGGCGTACTCGGCCAGGAGCGGATCCTCGTGGTCGACGGAAGCCTCGCCGTTCAGCCGCATCCGGTGCCGCTCGTCGAACCGGATGAAGAGCAGGCCCACGTGCGGGTTGACGACCGCGTTTCCGACCGAGAGGTACATCCCGTTGCCGTCGTAGCTCGGGAAGGCGATCGTGCGCTCGTCGAGGACCCGGACGAAGCCGGGTTCCCCGCCCTTGTACGAGCACTGCGGCCGCCCGTCCGCGTCGGCGGTGGCGAGGAAGAACATGTCGCAGGACTGGATGAACGCACGATCGTCCTCGTCGATCGTCTCGCGAACGATGCGCTCCTCGATCCGCTCGGCGAGCCTGCGGGTGTCGAAGCGCTCCTGGAACTCTAGGCTGGCGTGGTTGTAGAGGTCGATGCTTTGGATGATCGCACGCGGGCGGCCTGGTCCACGAACAGCATCGCCGCGCCGACGAACAGCAGCGGCGAGAGGACGAGATCGGCGAGGAAGCCGGCGGTGCGGATCGCGTTGTCGCTCTGCGTGCGGAGCAGGAAGAGCAGGACGGTGCGGGACAGGAAGTAGACGATCGCGAGGGCCGCCAGCGACCCGAACGCGTGGACGAAGTCGGCCCGCGCGAGCTCCAGGCCACGACGGAACGAGTCGACGAAGCCGCGCCGCTCGATCACCGCCGCGGGTACGGCGAGCCCGAGCAGCGCGAGCCAGGCGAGCGCCGGCAGGATCACGAACCGGAAGAGCAACGGCACAGGCAGCCAGACGAGGGTCCCGACCGCGACGCCGACGAGCAGCGCGCGGGGCGGGGGCCGGCCCTCGGCGACGAGCGCACAGGCCGCGACGTACGAGACGGTGATCAGCGGCGTGAACAGCCACAGCAAGACCGTCTGGTGCTGGAGCGACCGCCCCACTGCGATCGCGTCGAGCCCGCCGATGCTCAGTCCAAGCGCAAGCACCGGGAGGAAGCGCTCGCCGTAGAAGCGGATCGTCGCCGCGACGAGCGGTCTCACGGTGCGCGTCTCGGGCGGAAGCGGCGGAGGCAGCGGGCCGGTCTGCTTCGGGTAGCGCGGCCTGGCCACGCGGAGACGCTAGCGTTATCGGCGCGTGCGGAGCGCCACTCCGAGCGCGTGAACGCCGATCTCGCTTGCGAAGCAGCTTCAGGCGGTAGCGAACCCCGGAGCTCAGCGGCGCCGGCTACTACTTCTTGGCGTTCTTCTCACGCTCGAGGCGCCGCGCTTCGACGCGGTCGAGGATCTCCTGCATCTTCTTCCGCGCCGCTCGTCCCTGCTCGCTGCTGTCCTTGAATCGATCTCGGTCTTCAGGCGTCCGATCGGTCATCGTTCCTCCAGAAGCGTCTTGATGTCGTCCAGCTTCGAATCGATCGCCATCAGGATTGTAGCGACGCCGCCGAGCAGCTCTAGGAGGTCGTCCAGGCGCGGATCGAGCGGCGACCGGCACCTCCACCACATGGCCGTGATTGTTGCTGCCCGCCGCCTGCTGAGCAAGATGTCCGTGATCGTCTAGGCCGCGACAGGCTCGACCGTCGGCGCCTTCTCGAACACGAGCTCGTCGCCCTGCGCATCAACGCGGACGGTGTCGCCCTCCAAGAACTCGCCCTCGAGGAGCCGTAGTGCGAGCGGGTTCTCGATGAGGCGCTGAATCGCACGCTTGAGGGGACGGGCGCCGTAGGTGGGATCCCAGCCTGCCTCGGCGAGTGCTTCCTTCGCCGCGTCGGTCAGCTCGAGGGCGATCCGGCGATCCGCCAGCCGCTCGCGCAGGCGTGTGAGCTGGTGCTCGACGATCTCGCCGAGCTGCTCGCGCGAGAGCGCCTCGAACTCGACGATCTCGTCGATCCGGTTCAGGAACTCCGGGCGGAAGTGCTCGCGCATCTGGTCGGCGGAGCGGATGTTCGAGGTCATGATCAGCACCGTGTTGCGGAAGTCGACGGTACGTCCGTGGCCGTCGGTCAGCCGGCCGTCGTCGAGGATCTGCAGGAGCACGTCGAAGACCTCGTTGTGCGCCTTCTCGATCTCGTCGAGGAGCACGACGCTGTAGGGACGGCGCCGCACCGCTTCGGTGAGCTGGCCGCCTTCCTCGTAGCCCACGTAGCCGGGCGGAGCGCCGACGAGACGCGAGACCGTGTGCCGCTCCTGGTACTCGGACATGTCCAGCCGGACCATCGCCCGCTCGTCGTCGAACATGAACTCGGCGAGCGCCTTGGCGAGCTCGGTCTTCCCCACGCCGGTGGGGCCGAGGAAGACGAACGAGCCGATCGGACGGTTCGGATCCTGCAGGCCCGTGCGCGCGCGCCGGAGCGCGTTCGCGACCGCCTCGACCGCTTCGTCCTGGCCGACCACACGCTGGTGGAGCCGCTCTTCCATGTGGATCAGCTTCTCGGTCTCGCCCTCGAGCAGCCGGGTCACCGGGATGCCGGTCCAGCGGGCGACCACCTCGGCCACGTCGTCCTCGTCGACCTCCTCCTTGACCATCGGGTCGATCGACGCGCCGTCGCGCTGTTCCAGCTCGGCCTCGAGCGCGGGCAGCTCACCGTAGCGGATCTCGGCGACGCGCTGGAGGTCGCCGCTGCGCTCGGCGCGCTCGGCCTCCATGCGCAGCTCGTCGATCCGCTGCGTGATCTCCTTGACGCGGTCGAGCGCCTCCTTCTCGGTCGCCCAGCGCGCGGCCAGCGCGTCGCGGGCCTCGCGGGCCTCGGCGAGCGCGCGCTCGACAGGCTCGCGCACCTCGTCCGACTCCTTGCCCATCGCGGCGAGCTCGATCTCGAGCTGCCGCACGCGCCGGTCGGCCTCGTCGAGCTCGACCGGCGAGGAGTCGATCTCCATCCGGAGCCTCGACGCGGACTCGTCGACCAGGTCGATCGCCTTGTCGGGAAGTTGCCGGTCGGAGATGTAGCGATCGGAGAGCACCGCGGCCGCGACCAGCGCCGCGTCGCGGATCCGCACGCCGTGGTGCGCCTCGTAGCGCTCCTTCAGGCCGCGGAGGATCGCAATCGTGTCCACGACCGACGGCTCGCCGACGAAGATCGGCTGGAAGCGCCGCTCGAGCGCGGCGTCCTTCTCGACGTGCTTGCGGTACTCGTCGAGCGTCGTCGCGCCGATGCAGCGCAGCTCGCCGCGCGCCAGCATCGGCTTGAGCAGGTTCGCTGCGTCGACCGCGCCCTCGGCCGCGCCAGCGCCGACGATCGTGTGCAGCTCGTCGATGAAGAGCACGACCTGGCCCTCGGCGCCCTTGATCTCGTTGAGCACGGCCTTGAGCCGTTCCTCGAACTCGCCGCGGTACTTGGCTCCCGCGAGCAGCGCGCCGACGTCGAGCGCCCATACGCGCTTGCCCTTCAGGCCCTCAGGGACGTCGCCGGCGACGATCCGCTGCGCCAGGCCTTCGGCGATCGCGGTCTTGCCGACACCGGGCTCGCCGATCAGCACCGGGTTGTTCTTCGTGCGCCGCGAGAGCACTTGGATCACCCGTCGAATCTCCTCGTCGCGGCCGATGACCGGGTCGAGCTTGCCTTCCTCCGCCGCCTGCGTGAGGTCGCGGCCGAACTTGTTCAGGGCGTCGTAGGTGCCCTCCGGATCCTGGGAAGTGACGCGCTGGCCGCCGCGGACGCGCTTGATCGCGGCGAGCAGGTCGTCGCGCGGGACGACGTCGAGCGCGAGCAGCAGATGCTCGGTCGACACATAGTCGTCCTCCAGCTTGCGCGCCTCGTCCGATGCGCGGTCGAGCACCTGGCTGAACGCGCGCGATACCCGCGGCTGCTGGGCGCCCCCCTGGGCAGACGGCTTGGAGGCCAGCTTCGCCTCGGCATCCGCGCGCTGCGCAGCAGGATCGGGCACCAGCTGTTGCGGCAGCTCCTGCTCGAGGAGCGCGAGCAGCAGGTGCTCGGGGTAGATCTCTGGATTGCCGGCGCGGCGGGCAAGCTCCTGGGCCTGCGCCACCGCCTCCTGGCTCTTCGTGGTGAGCTTGTTGAAATCCATCAGCGATTCCTTCGGATTAGCGTTGTTACCTGGGAGACCGGCACGAGGTCGCGCCGGTAGTTCTTGTGCACCTGCTCGACGGCCTCGCGCTTTTCGCGCTCGAGGCGGTCCATGCGGGCCTGCATGCGCTGCAGCTGGTCCTCGAGCTTCAGCACGAGCTCGACGCCCGAGAGGTTCAGGCCGAGCTCCGTCGTCAGGCGCTGGATGACGCGCAGCCGCTCGACGTCGCGCTCGGAGTAGAGCCGCGTGTTCCCGGCGGTGCGCTTGGGGCGCACGAGCCCTTTCGACTCGTAGATCCGGAGCGTCTGCGGGTGCATGCCGACGAGCTCGGCGGCGACGCTGATCATGTAGATCGGCCGGTCGTCCATCACGAGAAGAGCTCCTCGCGCGGATTCTCCTTGGAGACCTTCTGCAGCTCCTCGAGTGCCTTCTTCTCGGCCTTCGAGAGCTTCTTGGGAACGCTCACGCGCACGCGCACGAGGACGTCGCCCTTGCCGCCGCCGTTCAGCTTCGGCGCGCCGCGGCCCTTGATGCGGAGGAGCTTGCCGCTCTCCGAGCCCGCGGGAACCTTGAGCGAGACAGGGCCGTCGGGCGTCGGAACCTCGACGGTCGCGCCGAGCGCGGCCTCCGCGTAGGTGATCGGCACCTCGACGACGAGGTCTGCGCCGCGCCGCTCGTACAGCTTCGACGGCTCGACACGGGTGACGACGAACAAGTCGCCGGCGGGGCCGCCGCCGTAGCCGGGCTCGCCCTTGCCCTTCAGGCGGATGCGCGTGCCGTCCTTGACGCCGGCCGGGATCTTGACGGTGTACCGCTTCGTCCGCCGCTCGCGGCCGGTGCCGTGACAGCGCGCGCAGGGCCTCTCGATCACGGTGCCGTTGCCGCGGCACCGCGGGCACGGCTGCGAGAGCGCGAACAGCCCCTGGCTCTCGGAGACCATGCCACGGCCGTGACACTCGGGGCAGATCACCGGGCTCGTCCCCGGCTGGGCGCCGGAGCCGTTGCACTCGCGGCACGCGGCGGTGACTTCGACAGGGATCTTCGTCTCGATCCCCTGCAGCGAGTCCTCGAACGACAGGTTGACCGCCACCTCGAGATCGGCGCCCCGCTCGGGCTGGGGACTTCGCGCGCGCGCGCTCGAGGCGCTGCCGCGGTTGAAGAGCCCGCCGAACAGGTCGCCGAGATCGTCGACGTTGATGTTTCCTCCGAAGTTGAAGCCGCCGGGACCGCCCGCGGGGCCAGGCCCGGGACGTCCGTTCGTCGAGCCGAAGCGGTCGTACTGCTTGCGCTTCTCGTTGTCGGAGAGGACGTCGTAGGCGGTCTGCACTTCCTTGAAGCGCTCCTCCGACGACGCGTCGCCGGGATTGCGGTCCGGGTGGTACTGCCGCGCGAGCTTGCGATAGGCCTTCTTGATCTCTTCGGCGGAGGCGCCCTTCTTGACGCCCAGCGTGTCGTACAGGTTGGCCACTTAGACCTCCGGCTGGATCGGCGCCGCGACCGCGACGCGCGCCGGTCTGACCACTTTCTCGCCGAGCCGGTAGCCCTTCTGCAGCACGTTCACGATCGAGCCCTCCTCGGCCTCCGAAGGCTGGGAGAGCACGGCCTCGTGGACGTGCGGGTCGAACTTCCCGTCGGTGTCGATCTCGGCCACGCCCTGCTTGCCGAGCGCGTCCGCAAGCTGGCGGTGCACGAGCCGGACGCCTTCCTCCAGCTTCGCCTCCTCGTGCTCGCCCGCCGCCTCGAGTGCGCCTTCGAGCGCGTCGAGCACGGGCAGCAGCTCGCTGACGAGCCGCTCGGTCGCCCGCTGGGCGAAGGCGGCTTGGTCGCGTGCCGCGCGCTTGCGGTAGTTCTCGAAGTCCGCAGTGACGCGCTGGAGCCGGTCGAAGAAGCCGTCGCGCTCCGCTTGGAGCGAGGCGAGCTCGTCGAGCTCGGGAGCAGGCTCCTCTGCAGGAGCCTGCTCCTCGATGTGAGTCGGCTCCGACGTCATTACGACGTCTTCGCTTCCTCTTCGTCGACCACTTCGTAGTCGGCGTCCTCGATGACCTCGTCGTCGGAGCCGCCGTCGGTGGTGCCGTTTCCGCCCGTGGACGCCTGCTGCGCGCTCGCCTGCGCGTAGACCGCCTCGGCGAGCTTCTGCGAGGCCTCCTGGAGGGCGTCGGTCTTGGCGCGGATGTCCGCGACGTCGTCGCCCTCGAGCGCCTGCTTCAGCTCCATGACCCGGCCCTCGATCGTCGAAGCGTCGGCCTCGTCGAGCTTCTCGCGGTGCTCCTTGAGGGAGCGCTCGGTCGCGTAGGCCAGGCTCTCGGCCTGGTTCTTGGCGTCGGCGACCTCCTTGAGCTTGCGCGCCTCGTCGGCGTGCGACTCGGCCTCGCCGATCAGCTTCTGGACCTCTTCCTCCTTGAGGCCCGAGCCGCCTTCGATGCGGATCTGCTGCTCGTTGCCGGTGCCCTGGTCCTTCGCGGACACGTTGATGATCCCGTTCGCGTCGATGTCGAACGTGACCTCGATCATCGGCATGCCCCGCGGCGCCGGCGGGATGCCGACGAGCTGGAACTTGCCGAGCGTCTTGTTGTAGAGCGCCATCTCGGACTCGCCCTGGAGGACGTGCACCTCCACCGACGGCTGGTTGTCCTCGGCGGTGGTGAACGTCTCCGACTTCTTCGTCGGGATGGTCGTGTTCCGCTCGATCAGCCGGGTGAAGACGCCGCCCTTGGTCTCGATGCCGAGCGACAGGGGCGTGACGTCGAGGAGCAGGATGTCCTTGACCTCGCCCTTCAGCACGCCGGCCTGGATCGCTGCGCCGACCGCGACGACCTCGTCGGGGTTGACGCCCTTGTGCGGCTCCTTGCCGAGCAGCTCGGTCACCTTCGCCTGGACGGCGGGCATGCGGGTCATGCCGCCGACGAGGATCACGTGGTCGATCTTCGCCGCGTCGAGCCCGGAGTCGGCGATCGCCTGCTTGGTCGGGCCGACGGTGCGGTTGACCAGTTCGGCGACAAGCCCCTCGAGCTTCGCGCGCGTGAGCTGCAGGTCGAGGTGCTTCGGGCCCTCGGCCGTCGCGGTGACGAACGGCAGGTTGATCTGCGTCGTCATCGTGGACGACAGCTCGATCTTTGCCTTCTCCGCGGCCTCGTAGAGCCGCTGGAGCGCCATCTTGTCGGCGGCCAGGTCGATGCCCTGGTCCTTCTTGAACTCGGAGACCATCCAGTCGACGATCGCCTTGTCGAAGTTGTCGCCGCCGAGGTGATTGTCCCCGTTCGTCGACTTGACCTCGAAGACGCCGTCGCCGAGCTCGAGCACCGACACGTCGAACGTGCCGCCGCCGAGGTCGAAGACGAGGATCGTCTGGTCGGACTCCTTGTCGAGCCCGTACGCGAGCGAGGCCGCGGTCGGCTCGTTGATGATGCGCAGGACGTTGAGGCCGGCGATCTTGCCCGCGTCCTTCGTCGCCTCGCGCTGAGCGTTGTTGAAGTAGGCGGGAACGGTGATCACCGCGTCCTGGACCGCCTCGCCGAGATACGCCTCGGCGTCGGTCTTCAGCTTCTGGAGGATCATCGCGCTGATCTCCGGCGGCGAGTACTCCTTGCCGTCGGCCTTCACGCGGGCGTCGCCGTTCTCGCCCTTGACGACCTCGTACGGGACGATCGTCATCTCCTCCGAGACCTCGTCCCACTTGCGGCCCATGAACCGCTTGATCGAGAAGATCGTGCTCTGGGGGTTCGTGACCTGCTGGCGCTTTGCCGGCGCCCCGACGAGCCGCTGACTGTCCTTCGTGAAGGCGACGACGGACGGGGTCGTGCGCCCGCCTTCGGCGTTCGGGATCACGGTCGGCTCGCCGCCCTCGAGGACTGCCATCGCAGAGTTGGTCGTCCCGAGGTCGATGCCAATGGTCTTTGCCATGTGCTTGTTCTCCTTCGTTGCTTGTACTGTGAGAAAATCTTAGTGGGAATGTAGCAGATTTGAGACGCCATCGCGCGAGGCGTATCGTCCAGTGGTGGCCGAGGGACCGCTCGTACCCCGGGAGGATCTGCAGGCGTCGATCGAGGCGCGGCGCGAGCTGGGGCGGGACCATGAGCCCGAGCTCGTCGACTCGTTCGTCGCGCGGATCGAGGAGCGACTCGCGAAGCGCCCTTCCGCTCACCCGCCGGCCCGGCGCGAAGGCCGCGAGGGCAGCTTCGTGCTCGCGCTCGTCTCGGTCGGCGCAGGCATCCCGCTGACGGCGATCGCACTCTCGAACGGCGGCTTCGCCGCGCTGCTCGTCGTCTGGATCGGGATCGTGCTCGTGAACCTGGGGTACCAGCGCAGCTAGATTCCGCCGGTGGCCGACCCGCGGATCGACGAGTACGCGCGGCTGCTCGTCGAGTACTCGATCGACGTCCAGCCGGGTTGGCAGGTCGCGATCCAGGCGGGGACGAGCTCGCGGCCGCTGGTCGAGGCGATCGTCCGCCGGATCGCCGCGCGCGGGGCCTACCCGCTCCTGCGGCTCACGTTCTCCGGACAAGGCTTCTACGACCAGGCGTGGCTCGAGTCGGCGCCCGACGACGTGCTCAGCCGATCGGCGCCGATCTGGGTGCACGAGGCCGAGCAGCTCGACGCGCTGATCTCGGTCGACTCGCCGGAGAACACGAGCGCGCCCCGCGCGGTGCCGCAAGAGCGGATGGCGATGTACCGCGAGTCGGTCCTGCCGCTGGTGGAGCGCACGAGGACGAACGAGATCCCGTGGGTGATCTGCCAGTGGCCGACGGCGGCGCTCGCGCAGGACGCGGGGATGGACACGGCCTCGTTCGCGGAGTTCCTCTACGGCTCCGTCCTGCTCGACTGGGAGATCGAGTCGCAGAAGATGCAGCGGATCAAAGAGCGCTTCGACCGGGCGAGCGAGGTGCGGATCGTCGCCGAGCGGACCGACATCGCGCTCGGCATCGAAGGGCGCGAGGGCTTGATCGACGACGGCCACCTGAACATGCCGGGCGGCGAGGTCTACTTCGGGCCGGTGGAGGACGCGACCGAGGGAGAGATCGCCTACTCGGAGTTCCCGGCCAACTACCTCGGGCGTGAGGTGACCGGCGTGCGCCTCGTCTTCTCGGGCGGCCGCGTCGTGGAGGCGAGCGCCGAAAGCGGCGAGGACTTCCTGCTCGCGACGCTCGACACCGACGAGGGTGCGCGGGTGCTCGGCGAGCTCGGGATCGGCTGCAACCCCGGGATCGAGCGGTACATGAAGAACACGCTCTTCGACGAGAAGATCGCAGGCACCGTCCACCTCGCCGTGGGCAACAGCTACACGAGCTCGGGCGGCAGGAACGCGAGCGCCGTCCATTGGGACATGGTCAAGGACCTGCGTTCCGGCGGCGAGCTGCACCTCGACGGCGAGGTTGTGCAGAAGGACGGCCGATGGCTCTTCTGAGAGCGCTAGCGCCGCTCGCGGTCGCGCTCGCGGTCGCCGGCGCCGCGAGCGCGGCGACCATTCAGGGCGGCGCGCGCAGCGAGCGGCTCGTCGGGACGCCGCGGGCGGACGCGATCCACGGCGGCGCCGGCAACGACGTCCTGCTCGGACGGGGCGGGAACGACCTGCTGGACGGCGGGCGGGGCCGCGACCGCATCGTCTGCGGCGCCGGCCGCGACGCCGCAGTCGCCGAGCCGGGCGAGACGGTCTCGAGCGACTGCGAATTCGTCACGCGCCGGATCTCGCGCGACCCGTTCGCCGACTCGGCGGTGCACGCCACGGAAGTCGAGCCGGACAGCTTCTCGGTCGGGCCGAAGGTGGTCGCGACCTTCCAGGTCGGGCGCTATCCCGACGGCGGCGCGTCGGCGATCGGGTTCGCCACGTCCGGCGACGCGGGCCGGACCTGGCGCTCCGGCACGCTTCCCGGCTTGACCCTCGCGACGCGGCCCGCAGGCCCCTACCCGCGCGGCAGCGATCCCGTCGTCGCGTACGACGCGAAGCACGGGGTCTGGCTCGTCTCGTCGCTCGCGATCGCCACCCCCGACTTCGCGCTTGCAATCAGCCGGTCGACGGACGGGATCTCGTGGGAGGCTCCGGTCTTCGCATTTCACGCTCCGCCGACGTTCGGGGACGACCTCGGCCTCGACAAGGAGTGGATCGTCTGCGACAACGGCCCTGCGAGCCGGTTCCGCGGCCGCTGCTATGTCACGTACACCGACTTCCAGTTCGGAGTCCTGGCGACGCGGCATTCCGACGACGGCGGCCTGACCTGGTCTGCGCCCGCGTCCTTCAACGCCGGCTTCACCGACGCGGGGCCGCAGCCGCTCGTGCGTCCGAACGGCGAGCTCGTGATCGCCTTCCGGAACCTCGAGTCGATGTACATGCTTCGCTCGGCGAACGGCGGCCTGTCTTTCGGCCTGCCCGAGCAGATCGCCCTCGCGCCCGTCGCGAACACGCCCGAGATGCGCGCGCCGTCGCTGCCGAGCGCCGAGATCGCGGCCGACGGGACGGTCTACGCCGCCTGGAACGCATGCACGTTCCGCCCCGGCTGCACGGCGAACGACATCGTCGTCGCCCACTCGCTGCCGGTCGGCGGCTGGGCGGTCACCCGCGTCCCGATCCACGGAGCGAGCTCAGGCTTCACGGAGTTCACGCCGGGCATCGCGGTCGACCCGGCGAGCTCCGGAGACGGAACGCGGATCGCAGTCACGTACTACTCCCTGCGCCCGTGCACTGACGTCTGCCGCATCGACGCGGGCGCGATCTCGTCGACGGACGGCGGGCGGACGTGGTCGGCGCCGCAACGGCTCAACACGCTGTCGTTCCCAGAGGAATGGCTGCCGTCAGCGGGCGGATTCTTCCTCGGGGACTACATCTCGACCTCGTTCGCGGCAGGCCGCGCCGTCGGCGTGCTCGCGCTGGCGGAGCCACCGGTCGGCCGGCGCCTCGACGAGGCGATCTACGCTACGACGTTCGCCGTCCGCTGAGGAGCCTGACCAAGGTCGAAGCGGCCGCGGGCTCGGCGAGCGCGATCCCGCCGAGGATGACGGCGCAGCCCGTCCAGCCGAGCGCCCCGAGCCGGTCTCCCGCGAGCGCGAAGCCGAAGATTCCCGTCCACACCGGCTCCATCGAGAACGCGAGCGCGGTCTGGGTCGCGCTCGCGCGCCGTTGCGCCCAGATCTGGACGAGAAACGCGAGCGCGCTGGCGAAGATGCCCGTGACGAGCAGCGCGCCCCACACCGTGGCGCCCCGCGGCACCTCGAAGTCGCCGAGCGCGGCCGCGATGAGCGCGAAGGCGGCGAACGCCGTCACCATCTCGAGGAAGGTGAGCGCGAAGGCGTCGTACCGAGGCGCGTAGCGCTCCATGAGCACGATCTGGAGCGAGTAGACCGCCGCTGCCGCGAGCACGAGCAGGTCGCCCGCTGCCGAGCCCGCGTGGATGCCCGAGAGGAGCGCCAGCCCGAGGGTCGCCAGCGCGACTCCCGACCAGGCGGCGAGCCCGAGTCGCTGGCGGAAGAGCACGAGCACGATCAGCGGCGTCAGCACGACGTACATCCCCGTGATGAAGCCGGTGCTCGAGACGGTCGTTCGCGCAAGTCCGGCCGTCTGGAGCGCGTAGCCCGCCGCCAGCAGCAGGCCCAGGACGACTCCCGCGCCGGCGCCGCGCCGGTCGAGTCGCCGCAGGCGCGCCGCCGCAGGCCCCGCGAGCGTCAGGCTCGCGATCGCAAAGCGCACGGCGAGGAAGGCGAAGAGCGGATAGAGCGCGACCGCGTCCTTGACCTGGACGAAGGTGACGCCCCAGACCGCGGTGACCGCGATCAGCGCGAGGAGCGCCCTCACCGCGCGGCGGCGCGCAGCCAGCGGCGCCGGATCAGGGCCGAGAAGGGCCCGACGACCCGCCAGTAGCGCTTGAACGCGCGAAGCGCTGCGTCGTCCGCCGCGGCGACGCGGGTCTCGGTCGTGAGGAGCGTGCCGCCCGGCGCCGGCTCGGCGCGGAAGTCCGCGGCGAGGCGGACCGTTCCCGGGCCTGTCTCAGCGAATGGGCGAAGCCGTTCCGTGAGCCTCCAGGGCCGTCCGCAGCCGCCGACGACGAGCTCGGTCGGCGTCCGCGCGAGGACCTCGAAGCCGTGGCCGGAGAAGAACCTCTCGAGAGACGGCGCCGCGCGCAGGCCGCGAAGCCGCAGTAGCGCGCGTACGACTGGATCGGGCGGCGAATCAAGCAGCGTCGCGAACACGCTCTCGGGATCGCCGGGGACATGCCGCTCGTGCCGCGACGCGACGTCGCATTCCGGCAGCCAGTCCGCGACGCCCGCCACGAAGCGACTCTACAAACGCGAACGGCGCCCGCAGGCGCCGCTCGCACTCATTCTCTCACCACTGTCAATCGAGCTTGTCCTTGGCGCGGTCGAGGGCATCCCCGGCCGTGTCTTTCGCGTCCCCGGCCGTGTCCTTGGCCTCGCCCCACGTGCCCTGGGCCTTGCCCTCGAGCTCGCGGTCCTCGTCACCGGTCACCTTGCCTTCGACTTCCTTCGCCTTGCCTTCGACTTCATCCCGATCAGCCATCTCGGCCTCCTTGAAGACGGCGAAGGCGCCACAGCGGGCGCCTTCGCGATGAAACCGTCAGGCAGAGCGACCTACCAGTCGCTGCCGCCGCCGCCCGTGCCGCCGGACTCGCCGCCGCCGCCGCCGGACTCGCCGCCGCCCGTGCCGCCGCCACCGGACTCGCCGCCGCCGCCGGACTCGCCGCCGCCGCCGCCGGGCTCGCCGCCGCCCGTGCCGCCGCCGAGGTCGTCGTCAGTTCCGCCTCCGCCGCCGCCACCGGACTCTTCTCCACCCGTGCCTGACTCGAAGACGATCCAATCCTTGCTGGACATGCCCTACCTCCATTGTCGGGGGTACTGAGGCCCCGTGTTCCGCGTGTCAAAACATGTAAAACCTCCGCATGGAGCCGCTCCGCGACGGATGGGGTCGTGAGATCCGCAGCGTGCGGGTCTCCGTCACCGACAAGTGCAACTTCCGCTGCACGTACTGCATGCCCGCGGAAGGCCTCGAATGGCTGGGCCGCGCCGAGATCCTGACCTTCGAGGAGATCGCGCGACTCGTACGCGTGCTCGCGTCGCTCGGTGTAGACGAGGTCCGCCTCACCGGAGGCGAGCCGCTCGTCCGCCGCGACCTGCCCGCGCTCGTGGAGATGCTGGCCGCAATCCCGGGTGTGCGCGACCTCTCGCTGACGACGAACGGCGTCCTGCTGGACCGGCTCGCCGGCCCGCTCGTCGCGGCCGGGCTCAAGCGCATCAACGTCTCGCTCGACTCGCTTTCGCACGTGCGCTTCGCCGAGCTGACGCGCAGGGACGCGCTCGACGCCGTGCTGCGGGGACTCGAGGAGGCCGAGCGCTACCCGGAGCTGCGCCCGATCAAGGTCAACTGCGTCGCGATCAAGGGCTTCACCGAGGAGGAGATCCCTGCCCTCGCGGAACTGGCGCGCCGCAAGCCGTACGTCGTCCGCTTCATCGAGTTCATGCCGCTCGATGCCGATGAGATCTGGCGTGAGGACCAGGTGCTGACCGGAGGAGAGATCCGCGCGCTGATCGAGGAGCGCTATGGGCCGCTCGTCGAGCTGCCTGCGAAGGCGTCGTCGACGGCGAAGCGCTACGGATTCGCGGACGGAATCGGCGAGCTCGGCTTCGTCAATCCTGTCTCCGAGCCGTTCTGCTCCTCGTGCGACCGCATCCGCCTGACGGCCGACGGGCAGCTGCGAACTTGCCTGTTCTCCAGGCGCGAATGGGATCTCAAGACGCCCCTGCGCGACGGCTCATCCGACGAGCAGCTCGTTGCCGCCCTGCGGAACGCAGTCGCGCACAAGGAGCTCAAGCACCGCATCAACGAACGCGGCTTCGTGCGCGCTTCGCGGTCGATGTCCCAGATCGGGGGCTAGGAGGGGACTAGGCTCCGCCCGAGCCGCGGACTAGAATCCGGAAGGGTTCTGCCGCGAATCCCGTTCCTTAGACCATGGTGACTCCGTGACAGCCATCGCCGCCGCCGGCCGCCGCTACCTGCCGCGCGGCTGGGGAGACCTCCTGCGCCAGCTCGGGATCTGGTTCGGATTCCTGCTCGCGTACCAGGTTGCCCGCGGCTTCGCAGACCGGAGCCCGGCGAAGGCGTTCGACGACGGCCTGCGCGTCATCGGCTTCGAGCAGCACGTTTCCAGCACCCTGTGGGAGCTCACCTTCCAGCGCGTCGCCGACTCCTCGCGGCTGCTCGCGACCGCGACGTCGTGGACGTACTGGCTGTCGGAGTTCGGCGTGCTCGGGATCGCCCTGGGTTGGGTCTACCTTCGCCGCCACGAGCAGTTCGGGCGCTTCCGAAACGCGATCCTCCTGGCGAACGTGTTCGGGCTCGTCGGCTACGTGCTCGCCCCGACGGCGCCGCCGCGGATGTTCTCCGACTTCGGCTTCGTGGACACGCTCTCGAGCTTCCCGGCGCTGAACCACGGCTCCGGGCTGGTCGAGCTCGCGTCGAATCCGTACGCGGCGATGCCGAGCCTGCACGCCGCCGACGCGCTGATCGCGGGCGTCGTCCTCGCATACGTGAGCAAGCGCTGGTACGTGAAGGTGCTCTGGGCGCTGTGGCCGGCCTGGGTCTGGTTCTCGGTGATGGCGACGGCGAACCACTTCTGGCTCGACGTCGTGGCGGGAATCGGCGTGGCGATGCTCGCCGGCGCGGTCGTGTACCGCACGCCTCTGCGACGCGTGCTCGCGCGGGCCCGCACCTAGGAGGGCTTGGCGAAATGACTGCTGAGTCCCCGCGCCGCGCTGCTCGCCCCGAGGCCGCGTCCTCAGTCGCCCCGATAGCGCTGCTATCGAGGCTCCCTGCGTCCTTGCCTCGGAACGACCATCGCACCGCGGAGGACGAGAGCCATTCCGCCAAACCCTCCTAGCTCCCCGATGGCGGACACGGCGCTCGCCCGGCTCAAGGAGGGCTACACCAGCGGCGCGCGCCGGGTGGCCTCGCGTTCGATGAGCGGGCTCGCGCGCACGCGCGTGACGCCGAACGCGTTGACGACCGCCGGAGTCTCGCTCTGTGCGGCGGCCGCGGTGTTGACGTACTTCGAGTACCGGAACCAGATCCTGTACTTCTGGCTCGCGGCGCTCGTCTTCGTCGTCGGCTCCGTGCTCGACATCCTCGACGGAGCACTCGCCCGCGCCGGCGGGAAGCAGAGCCCTTTCGGAGCGTTCCTCGACTCCACGACCGACCGTGTCAGTGAGGCGTTCGTGCTCGGCTCGATCGCGCTCGTGTTCCACCGGCGCGGCAACGAGGTGGCACTCGGGTTCGCGTTCGCCGCGGTGGTCGGGTCGTTCCTCGTCAGCTACACGCGTGCGCGCGCGGAGGCGCTCGGGCTGAAGGGCGACGTGGGGATCGGCTCGCGCGCCGAGCGCGTCGTCGTGATCACCGCCGGCCTGGTGCTCGCGCCGTGGTGGCACTGCCTCGATGCCGCGATCTACCTCCTGACCGTGACCGCGTGCTTCACGGTGGTACAGCGAGTGCTATCAGTACGGCGTCAACTTCGCTCGACAGGTGATAGCACTCTGCGCTAGACTCCGAGTGCTATCAGCACGAAGGAGCTCAAGAGTGTGATCGTGCGGATGCCCCCGCAGCTCAAGCGGCGGGTGTCTGCGGAAGCGACAAAGCGGGACGTCGGTATGAACGACGTCGTCCTCGGCATCCTCGCCGATCGCTTCGACGTCGCATTCACGCCGAGTGGCCGCAAAGGATCGGCGCCCGGCGACAGCGGCGTCGTCCTGCTCCGCATGGCTCCCGAGCTGAAGCAAAAGCTCCAGGCGGCTGCGCTCGCGCGCGGCTCCAACACGAACCGCGTCATCGTCGGCGCCCTCGCCGACGAGCTCGGCGTGAGGCTCGATCCGCCGCGCTCCCAGTTGATTCGTAAAAGAAAGGAACCAATGGCCTCACAAAACGGCACCTCGAACGGCAAGGCCCGGCGAAACGGCGACAAGGTGCGTGTCGCGATCGTCGGCGTCGGCAACTGCGCCAACTCCCTCCTCCAGGGCGTCGAGTACTACAAGGACGCCGATCCGGACCAGTTCGTCCCCGGCCTCATGCACGTCGACCTCGGCGGGTACCACATCTCCGACATCGAGTTCACGGCGGCCTTCGACGTCACCGCGGACAAGGTCGGCAAGGACCTGTCCGACGCGATCTGGGCGCATCCGAACGACACGATCAAGTTCGCCGACGTCCCGAAGACCGGGATCACGGTCGGCCGCGGGATGACGCACGACGGAATCGGCAAGTACCTCTCCGAGGTGCTCACCAAGGCGCCGGGCGAGACCGACGACATCGTCGGGATCCTCCGCGACACCAAGACGGACGTCGTCGTCAACTACCTTCCGGTCGGCTCCGAGGCCGCAGCGAAGTGGTACGCCGAGCAGATCCTGGAGGCCGGCTGCGCGATGGTGAACTGCATGCCGGTCTTCATCGCGCGCGAGAACTACTGGCAGAAGCGGTTCGAGGCGAAGGGCCTGCCGATCATCGGCGACGACATCAAGTCGCAGGTCGGCGCGACGATCACGCATCGCGTGCTCACCTCCCTCTTCCGCGAGCGCGGCGTCCACCTCGACCGCACGATGCAGCTGAACGTCGGCGGCAACTCAGACTTCCTCAACATGCTCGAGCGCGACCGCCTCGAGTCGAAGAAGATCTCGAAGACGAACGCGGTCACCTCGATGCTCGACTACGACATGGGCGCAGGGAATGTCCACGTCGGCCCGTCCGACTACGTGCCGTGGCTGACCGACCGCAAGTGGGCGTTCATCCGGCTCGAGGGCTCGGCCTTCGGCGACGTGCCGCTCAACGTCGAGCTCAAGCTCGAGGTCTGGGATTCGCCCAACTCCGCGGGAATCGTGATCGACGCGGTCCGGATGGCGAAGCTGGCGCTGAACAACGGCGTCGCGGGCGCGCTCGAGGGCCCGAGCTCGTACCTGATGAAGTCGCCGCCGAAGCAGATCGTCGACGACGAGGCGTACGAGGCGACCGAGAAGTTCATCAAGCAGTACGCGCGCAAGACCGCGAAGGCTCCCGCCACCGCGTGATCCGCAACCGGGCCGCCGTCGGGGTCGGGTCGTACCTGGCGCTGACGGCGGCCTGGATCTACGGGTTCGAGAACACCTCCCTGCGCCTCGGACACGAGGACCTAGCGGACTGGGGCACACTCGCATTCTTTGCCGCCCTCCAGCTCGGTCTCGGATTTGCGGTCGGCCGCTGGTGGGCTCTGCTCGTCTACGGGATCGCAATCGCTCTGACGATCCCGGCCGGCCGGCCGCCTTGGCTCTATCACGATCAACCTGCTCCGATCTGGCGGACGTGGCTCTACGGAGCGGTTCTCGCCCTGCCCTTGATCGCGCTCGGAGTCGCTCTGCGGCGGCTCGGTCCTCGCGTCCGCGCCGCCTAGGCAGCGAGGGAACGCCATCCACGCGGCGAAACGGGGGATCCCGTGCCGCTCAGGGCGTTTCTCGGTCTGCTCGTCCTCGCCGCGGCCCTGTCCTTTCCGGCCGGGTCCTATGCGGCGGGGAGCGCCCGCGTGGCCGCGTTGCAGGTGGCGCTCAAGGCTCACGGGCTCTACGCGGGGCCGGTAGACGGCTATTCGGGGCCTGGAACGCGGCGGGCGATCCTGCGCTTCCAGCGGCACCGGCATCTCGCGGTGGACGGCGTCGTCGGCGCGCACACGCGGCTGGCGCTCGGCCGGCTTGGGCGCCATCCGCTCGGGAGCCGTCCGCTCGGGCCGGGCGCGGTCGGCTGGGACGTGACCGCGCTGCAGTTCCTGCTCGCGTGGCACGGGTTCCCGTCCGGGTACTTCGACGGCGGGTTCGGCGGCCGCACGGAGGCCGCGGTGCGGCGCTTCCAGCGCTGGGCCGGACTCAGCGTCGACGGACGCGTCGGCCCGGCGACGATTCGAGCGCTCTCGCGCCCGCCCGCGACCTCGCCGCTCCGCCTTGCCTGGCCGTTGCAGGCGGCGATCGGAGACCATTTCGGTCCGCGTAGCGGCCGGTTCCACGCCGGGATCGACCTCCCGGCGCCGACCGGACAGGGCGTTGCAGCCGCGGGGCCGGGCACCGTGACGTGGGCCGACTGGCGCGACGGCGGCTGGGGGAACCTCGTCGTGATCGCGCACCGCGGCAGCGTGCGCTCGATGTACGCGCACCTGTCGCGCATCGACGTCCGCGTCGGTCAGCGCGTCGGCGCGGGCTTCCAGGTGGGGCTCGTCGGCGCGACCGGGGACGCAACCGGGCCGCATCTCCACTTCGAGGTGCGCCTGCGTGGCGCGGCGATCGATCCACTTTCAGCGCTCCGGGGCTAGCATCAGACGACAGATGGGTCTCAAGATCTGCTTCGTCACGCCCTTTGCGTGGTCGCAGCCCCACGACGTCAACGAGCACGTGGCGGGAGTGGCGACGGAGCTGCGCGCGCTCGGACACTCCGCGACCGTGCTCGCACCGTCGACGCGCGCGAGCGACCTGCTCGCGGGCCGGCGCGCGCTCGCGGACGGCGCCGATGCCGAGCTCATAGCGGTCGGCCCCGCGGTTCCCATCTCCCGCCGCAGCCGAATGGGCGTCCCGGTCGGCGTGCGCGCGAACCTCTCGCTCGCGCTCGCGGTGGGCGGCTACGACGTCGTCCACGGGCTCGAGCCGGGTCTGCCGAGCATCTCGTACCTCGCGCTGCGCGACGCCGAGGCGCTGACCGTCGCCGGCTTCTTCTCGCCCGACCGGATCGGCTACCCACCCGCGCGTCCGCAACGGGAGCGCCTGCTCGGCCGGCTCGACGCGCTCGTCGCGAGCTCCGAGGCGACCGCGGCCGTCGCGGCGGAGCGCTATCCGGGCAGCTACCGGATCGTGAGCGAAGGCGTGGATCCCGAGCTCTTCAAGCCCGGCAGGAAGCGGAACCTGATCGTCGTCGAGTGGCGGCCCACGGAGCGGCCACTGGCCCGGGCGGCCCTGCGCGCGGCGCGTGAGCTGGACGACTGGGAAGTCCTGCTGCTGCGCACGAAGCCGCTGACCGGCCGCCCGTACGTGCCCTCCTCGGTCGCCGACCGCGTCTCCGTGATCACGGCGCGCGACGGCGCCGCCCGGGCCCCGCTGCTCGCCGAGGCGCGAATCTTCGTCCCTGCCCCGAGCGGCCTTCGCAGACTGGCACTCGAGGCGGCGGCTTCAGGCGCGGCGATCGCGGCTCCCCCAGGCGTCGAGGAGCAGCCCGAGCTCGCCGCGGCGTCAATGGCCCGGCTGGCGGAGGACGACGCGTACTGCGAGCGCTCGGCGGCCAAGTCCCTCACTGCAGTCGAGGGCGAGAGCTTCGCCGCGGTCGCGCGGCAGCTCGAGGAGCTCTACACGGACGTCGGCGGAAAGCGCCGCGGGAAGGGACGCCGTGAGAGCGATCCGCTCGGCGACCGGGACTGGATCGTCTGCGACCTGCACATGCACACGAACTGGTCGCACGACTGCTCGATCGAGCCGGCGGAGCTCGTCGCACACGCCGCCGAGCACGGGCTCGGCGCGATCGCAGTCACCGACCACAACGCCTTCGGCGGCGCGCTGGAAGCGGTCGAGCACGCCGACGGCACCGACCTGACCGTCATTCCCGCCGAGGAGATCAAGACGGAAGGCCAGGGCGAGGTGATCGGGCTGTTCCTGCGCGAGGAGATCGAGCGCGGGATGCCGTTCGGCGACACGATCGCCGCGATCCGCGCTCAGGGCGGTCTCGTCTATCTCCCCCACCCCTTCGACCGCATGCACGCCATCCCCGAGCCGGCGACGCTCCACCGCCACCTGGCCGAGATCGACGTGTTCGAGGTCTACAACGCGAGGCTCCTGTTCGAGGCCTACAACGACGAGGCGCTGCGCTTCGCGCGCAAGTACGACCTGACGATGGGCGCCGGCTCCGACGCACACGTCCTCCAGGGCGTCGGCACGGGCGCGCTGCGGATGCGGCGCTTTGACGGGCCCGAGGAGTTCCTCCTGTCCCTGCGCACCGCCCAGGTTCTCCGCCGTCCCAAGTCGCTGGTCTACCTGCAGTCGCTGAAGTGGGTCGCCCAGGCCAAGGAACGGGTCCGCTAGCCGCGAACTCGGTTAGGCCGCCCGTGAGCCCTGTGCCTACCGACGAGATCTACGAGAAGTATCTGCAAAAGGCGATCGCCGAGATCAACGATCTCGGGCACGAGATCGCAGTCGCGGGAGGCGAGTCGACGGTCCCGGTCGTCGGCTCCGGACATCCGTTGGCGGACGTCTTCCTGCTCAAGCACAGCCCGCAGCCGTCGGAGCTCCAGGAGGGCGTCGCGTTCTACGGGCGCGCCGGCCAGGCTGTCCTGAAGTCGCTGCAGCGGCTGCACGTTGACCCGCTCGCGATCTACGGGACGAACTGCCTCAAGTACGCCGGCGAGCGCGAGGACGAGGCTCGCCCGTTCCTCGCGCGCGAGCTGCACATCGTCCAGCCGAAGCTGCTCGTGGCGATGGGCGAGCAGACCGTGCAGTTCGTGAACGAGCTCGAGTTCCCACTCGCGGATACGCTTGAGTGGAAGTCCGGCGAGCTCCAGCGCTTCACGGCGACGATCGACGCGCTCGTCGTCCCCGACATCGACTCCTCCCTCGACGAGCAACCTGCGAAAACAGCCTTTTGGAACGCACTGAAAGCGCTCGGCCCATGGTGGGCGGAGCTCCCGCCCTATTAGGAGGGCTCGGTGAAACGTGGTCTGTGTCGTCGGGCCGCGCTGGCCGCCCCGAGAGGGTGTCCTCAGTCGCGCCCGTACCCTAGGGGTACGAACGCTCCCTGCGTCCTACTCTCGGAACGACCATCGCACCCCGACAACGAGCAACGTCCCACCAAGCCCTCCTAGGCGGCCGGCGCCGCTGGATCGCGTTCGCGGCGGTCTTCGCGGCGCTCGCTGCCTATCACGCGGTGCACGAGTCGCTGCCCGACGTCGGGCTCTGGTCGGACGTGGCCGTGGTCGCACTCGTGCTCATGCCGGTCACGTTCGCGCTGGTCTACCTCGTTCTGCCGCTTCGAACCGCACGCGGGCTGCCGCTCGTGGCCGTCGCGCTGGCCGTGCTCGCGGTCGCGCTGCAGGTGGGCGGGCTCGACTCGGCGGCCGACTTCGCCAAGCTCTTCGTCGTCTCGTTTCTCGCCTGGTGGTTCCTGAGCGTGTTCGAGGAGGTCTCGTGGGTCGTGATCGTCGCCTGCGTGATCCCCTGGGTGGACGCGTACTCGGTCTGGCGCGGGCCTACGAAGCACATCGTCGAGCACGAGCACGGGCTCTTCGACAACCTCTCGATCGCGTTCCCGACGATGGGGCAAACGACCGGTTCCCACCTCGGACTTCCGGACGTCCTCTTCTTCGCGCTCTTCCTGGGCGCGGCCGCCCGCTTCGGCCTGCGCGTCGGGTGGACATGGCTCGGTATGACGCTCTCCTTCGGCGTCACGGTCGCCTGCGCGGTCTGGTGGAACCTGGACGGCCTGCCGGCGCTGCCCGCTCTCTCCCTCGGCTTCCTCCTCCCGAACGCGGATCTGCTCTGGCGCGCGCTGCGCAGCGGCGCGAGGGACGACGCTGCATCGATCCCCGGCGCCTCCTGACTTAGTAACAAAGTGTTACTTGGTCGGTTCTGAGACTCGCTCGAGGACCGCGACGCACTCGACATGCGGCGTGTGCGGGAACATGTCCACGGGGCGCGCGCGCTCGAGCTCGTAGCCCCACTGCTCGCGGAGCTGCTTCACGTCCCCGGCGAGCGTCGTGGGGTTGCACGACACGTAGACGATCCGCGGCGCCCCGATCCGCCCGAGCCGGCGTAGCGCCTTCCCCGCCAGGCCGGCGCGGGGCGGGTCGACGACGACGACGTCGGGGGCGCCGGAGCGATCCTGCAGCTCCTCGACGACCTCCCCCACGTTGCCCGCGAAAAACGCCGCGTTCGTGATCCCGTTCAGGTCGGCGTTCTCGAGCGCGCACGCGACCGACTCCTCCGACACCTCCACGCCCCACACGGTCAAGGCGCGAGACGCCATGGCCAAGCCGATCGTGCCGATGCCGCAGTAGAGATCCCAGACGGTCTGGTCGCCGGTCAGCCCGGCGCCGTCGATCGCCAGCCCGTACAGCCGCTCGGCCATCTGCGTGTTCGTCTGGAGAAACGCGTTCGGGCGCACGCGGAAGCGCAGTCCGAGCAGTTCCTCCTCGATCGCGTCCTCGCCCCAGAGCAGCTCCGTCGGAAGGTTCGTCACCTCCGCGGGCCTGTCGTTCACGGACCAGTGGATCGAGCGCACCTCGGGAAAGCGCCGCAGAATCTCGACGAAGTGCTCGCGCTCGAAGCGCTCGCCCGGCGCGGTGACGAGCTGGACGAGCGCCTGGCCCGTGTTCCGCCCCTCGCGCACGACGAGGTGCCTGAGATAGCCGACGTGCTCAGCCTGGTCGTAGGCGACGAGACGCTCCTCGCGCGCCCACTCGCGCACGGCATTCCGGATCCCGTTCCCGAGGTCGGTCGTCAGCCAGCACTCGTCGATCTGGAGGATCTCGTCCCAGCGCCCAGCCTTGTGCAGCCCGAGCGTCGGCCCGTCGGCGAGCTGCGCGAACGAGTACTCCATCTTGTTGCGGTAGTGGAAGATGGACTCGGCCGGGACGATCGGCTCGAGCGGCGCGTCCGGCAGGCCCGCAAGCCGGCGAAACGCATCCCTGACCTGCATCTCCTTCGCAGCGATCTGCGCGTCGTACGCCAGATCCTGGAAGCGGCAGCCGCCGCAGGCCGGGTAGTGCCGGCACGGCGCCTCGACGCGCTGCGGGCCCGGCTCCACGACCTCGAGCGCCAGCGCCTCCGCGTGGCTGCGCTTCACGTTCGTCACACGGGCGAGCACGGTGTCGCCGGGAAGGCCGCGCTTGACGAAGAGGACAAACCCGTTCAGCCGCGCGACGCCGTTGCCGCCGTAGGCGAGCGAATCGATGTGGAGCTCGAGCTCCTGATCCTTGGTGACGGGGGCGGCCACGGCCAGCCAGCGTATCGGCGCGGGCTCTGCCCGATTCACATTACGCTCGGGTTGTGGAGCGGAAATGGTGGACGCTCGTCGCCGTCTGCACGGCGATCTTCATGCTCCTGCTCGACATCACCGTCGTGAACGTCGCGCTGCCGAAGATCGCCGAGTCGCTGCACGCGAGCTTCACGGATCTGCAGTGGGTGATCGACGCCTACGCGCTCTCGCTCGCCGTCTTCGTGCTGACCGGCGGCTCGCTCGCCGACCTGCTCGGCAGGCGGCGCGTCTTCGCGGCGGGCGTCGCGCTCTTCACCGGCGCGTCGATCCTCTGCGGCGCGGCGACGACGCCACTCTTCCTCATCCTCGCCCGCGCGCTCCAGGGGATCGGCGGCGCGATCATGTTCGCCACCTCGCTCGCGCTCCTCTCGCAGGCGTTTCGCGGCCGCGAGCGCGGGACGGCCTTCGGGATCTGGGGCGCGACGACGGGCGCGGCGGTCGCGATCGGCCCGCTCGTGGGCGGCGCGCTCACCGACGGGCTGAACTGGCGCTGGATCTTCTTCGTCAACATCCCGATCGGGATCTTCACGCTGGTCGTCGCGTTCACGCGCGTGGACGAGTCGCGTGACGAGACGCACGGCGGGATCGACTGGCTCGGGCTCGCCACGCTCTGCGGCGCGCTCTTCCTGCTTGTCTATGCGCTGCTGCGGGGAAACGACAAGGGCTGGACGAGCGGCCAGATCGTGGCCGAGCTCGTCGGCGCCGTCGTGCTCCTCGCGGCCTTCTGCACGGTCGAGCTGCGACAGCGCGAACCGATGCTCGACCTACGGCTGTTCCGGAACCCTGCCTTCGCGGGTGCCCAGATCACGGCTTTCACGCTCTCGGCGGCGGCGTTCTCGATGTTCCTCTACCTCACGCTCTACCTCCAGAACGTGCTCGGCTTCGGCCCGTTCGGCGCCGGGCTGCGCTTCCTGCCGGTGACGCTGCTGTCGTTCACGGTTGCGCCCATCGCCGGGAAGCTCTCGGCGCACATGCCGGTCCGCGTCCTGCTCGCCGGTGGGCTGCTGCTCGTCGCGGGCGGAATGCTGCTGATGCGCGGCCTCCACACCGAGTCGACATGGACCGCGCTGCTCGCGGGCTTCATCCTGCTCGGAGCCGGGATCGGGATGGTCAATCCGCCGCTAGCGTCGACGGCGATCGGCGTCGTCGACCCGCGCCGCGCCGGAATGGCGTCGGGCGTCAACAACACGTTCCGCCAGGTCGGGATCGCGACGGGAATCGCGGCGTTCGGGGCGATCTTCCAGCACCGCTTGCAGTCGGAGATCGGAGGCTTCCACCCTTCAGGGGCCGCGATCGTCGCGACTCGGAACGACGTGTTCATTCATGCCTTCGTCGTCGGGCTGAACGAGCTCTTCCTGATCGCCGCGATCGTGGCCTTCGTCGGCGCCGTGCTCGCCTTTGCGCTGGTGCGGAGGCGTGGCTTCGCGCAGGAGCCCGCGGCTCAGAACGCCGCGGCGTAGTCGTACGCGGCCCGCGCCCACGCGCGCAGCTGCTTCGTCCCGGCCTCCGTTTTGACGTCGATCGGCCACGGGTCGACAGCGACCCAGTCGGCCCCGAGCCGCTCGGCAAAACGCAAGTTCCACTCGTGCAGGTCGGTGAGCTGATGCCTACCGGTCCCGGGCGCGTCGAGCACCTCCGCGCGCAGCCCCTCCGGCACGCGCAGCGCGAGGATGAACGTGCCGCCGGCGAACGCGTACGCGACGCCGTTCGGATGGACGAGCACCGGGATCGGGAAGCTCGAATCGGGATCCGCGCCGCCGATCTCCCGGAGCCGCTGCTCGAGATCGGGGTGGCAGCCATGCGGCTCGGCGCCCAGATAGTCGACGAGCGCCGCGTTCGCCGCGTTGCTCACCTCAATAGCGAGACGAACACCTTGCGCTCGCGCGGCCCGTCGAACTCGCAGAAGAAGATCCCCTGCCAGGTTCCGAGCGCGAGCTTGCCGCCGGAGATCGGGACGAGCACCTGCGGGCTCATCAGCGCGGCGCGGATGTGCGACGGCGCGTTCTCCTCGCCCTCTTCGATGTGCTCCCAGCCCCAGCCGTCCCCGACCATCTTCTCCATCGCCTTCGCAAAGTCGCGCGCAACCGCCGGGTCGGCGTGCTCGTTGATCGTCACCCCGGCCGTCGTGTGCGGGACGAAGACGAGCGCCGCGGAAGCCCCGTCGGGCGCACCGAGAGCGTCGGCCACCTGCTGCGTGATGTCCACGAGCTGGGTGCGCCGATCGGTGCGCAGGGCGATCTCCTGCATGTGTCTATCCTAGGGCCGATGCCCGCCGCGCCGCCCTCCGCACTCGAGCTCGATGCCTTCCGCGCGAAGGCCGACCGCTTCATCGCGGAGCTCGACGAGGAGTACTACGTCCACTACGCCGGCCTGAAGGAAGGCTTCGATCTCAAGTCGATCTACGACCGGTATCCCGAGCTGACGAGCCTCGAGCAGGCGCAGTCGATGGGACTCGCCGTGAACGGCTCGGGCGGCGGGATCCGCGAGCTCTGGCGCTTCGCGGTCGAGGGCTACATGGGCGAGCTGACGCGCGAGCACACCGAGCGCGAGGCCCGGCTCGAGGCCGAGCTGAAGGCAAAGGTCGGCGACCAGGAGCTGCCGTTTCGGATGCTGCGCCCCACGATTGCGAACGAGCCCGACCGCACGAAGCGCGCCGAGATCGAGAAGACGCGGAACGAGTTGACCGAGGAGCATCTGAACCCGATCCACCTCGAGTCGGACGAGGTCGTGCGCGACGCCGTGCGCAAGCTCGGCTCCGACACCTACGTCGACCTCTACCGCCGCTTCGGCTTCGACCTCGACGGCCTCGCCGAGCAGTGCCGCGCGTTCCTCGACTCCACCGAGCGCCTCTACGAGACCACGGCCGACCGGCTGTTCCGCGAGCGCGCCGGGGTTCCGCTGGCCGAGGCGGAGCGCTGGGACGTCGCCCGCGTCTTCCGCGCCGTCGGCTGGGACGCCGCGTTCCCCGCCGACCGGATGCTCCCGGCGCTCGAGGCCACCCTCGCCGATCTCGGAATCGACCTGCGCCAGCAGGAGAACGTCCATCTCGACCTCGAGGAGCGGCCGCTCAAGACGCCGCGCGCCTTCTGCTCGCCGATCGAGGTGCCGGACAAGGTGATGCTGGTGATCCAGCCGATGGGCGGCCCGGACGACTGGCGGGCGCTCTTCCACGAGGCCGGGCACACGGAGCATTTCGCGCACACGTCCGCGGATCTGTCCGTCGAGGACAGGCGACTTGGGGACAACGCCGTCACGGAGGGCTGGGCGATGCTGCTGCAGCACCTGATCGACGAGCCGGCCTGGCTGCTCCGGCGGCTCGACGTCCCCCGCCCGCAGGAGTTCGCCGCCGAGGGCGCGACCGGGCTCCTCTACTTCGTGCGCCGCTACTGCGCGAAGCTCCTGTACGAGCTGGAGTTCCACGCCGCCGACGACCCGACCGCGCTGCAGACGCGCTACGTCGAGCTGCTCGGCGACGCGCTGAAGATCGAGCCGAGCCCGACCGACTACCTGGCCGACATCGACTCGAGCTTCTACGTCACGGCGTACCTGCGCTCGTGGGCGTTCGAGGCCCAGCTCCGCGGCTTCCTACGCGAGCGCTTCGGCAACGCGTGGTTCACGCGCAAGGACGCCGGCTCGCTGCTCCGCGAGCTCTGGTCGGAGGGGCAGCGGATGAACGCGGACGAGCTGCTCAGCGAGGTCACCGGCGCGCCGATCGAGATGGAAGCGGTCGCCGAGCGCGTCCGCGAGTCGCTCGCAAACGCCTAGGCGTCGACTCGGCGACGCCTCTCAGGGCAGGCGGCTTGCTGCCTGCCCGTCTGCGCTCCCTCACCGACCCATTTAGCGCGAGCAGCACTTCGCCACCAAGCGCTCTCCCGCGCTCCGTCCTGAGCGCCTGCATAAGCTTTATTCATGACCCGAACCCGCGTGCTCATCGCCGGCGCCGCAGGGCGCGACTTCCACAACTTCAACCTCGTGTACCGCGGCAACCGCGCGGTCGAGGTCGTCGCCTTCACTGCGACGCAGATTCCGAACATCGACGGCCGCGTCTATCCGGCAGAGCTCGCCGGCGACCTGTATCCGGAGGGGATCCCGATCCTGCCGGAGTCGAGCCTCGCGCAGATCGTGCGCGAGCACGAGATCGACGAGGTCGCCTTCGCGTACTCCGACGTCACGCACGAGCACGTCATGCACGTGGGCTCGCGCGCCCTCGCGGCGGGCGCCTCGTTCCGCCTGATCGCGCCGCGCGAGACGATGATCAGGTCGACCAAGCCGGTCGTGGCGATCTGTGCCGTTCGCACAGGCTCGGGCAAGAGCCAGACGACGCGCCACGTCGCCGCGCTGCTGCGCGAGGCCGGAAAGCGCGTTGCCGTCCTCCGCCATCCCATGCCCTACGGAGACCTGTCGGCGCAGGCCGTGCAGCGCTTCGAGCGCTACGAGGATCTCGACAGGGCCGACGCGACGATCGAGGAGCGCGAGGAGTACGAGCCGCATCTCGCCGAGGGCAACCTCGTCTTCGCCGGCGTCGACTACGAGCGGATCCTGCGCGCCGCCGAGTCCGAGGCGGACGTGATCCTCTGGGACGGCGGCAACAACGACACACCGTTCGTCGAGCCCGACGTCCACATCGTCGTCGTCGACCCCCACCGTCCCGGCCACGAGCTGCGCTACCACCCGGGCGAGACGAACCTGCGCATGGCCGACGTTTGTGTCGTGAACAAGCTCGACAGCGCGACGCAGGAGGGCGTGGACGCGGTGCTCACCTCGATCCACGAGCACGCGCCGACCGCGACGATCGTGCTCGCGGCCTCGCCGTTCCTCGTCGAGGGCGACGCCGAGGAGATCCTCGGCAAACGCGTGCTCGCGATCGAGGACGGACCGACGCTCACCCACGGCGAGATGACCTTCGGCGCGGCGGTGCTGGCGGCGAAGCAGCACGGAGCGGCCGAGCTCGTCGACCCCCGGCCGTTCGCGGTCGGCACGATCGCGCAGACGTTCGTGGACTATCCCGACGTCGGCACGCTCCTCCCCGCCATGGGTTACGGACGCAAGCAGATGGAGGATCTGCGCGAGACGATCGCGCGCTCCGATGCGGATCTGGTGCTCATCGGGACGCCGATCGACCTGCGGCGCCTGATCGAGCTCGACAAGCCGGCCCTGCGCGTGACCTACAAGCTGCAGGAGCTCGGGGAGCCGACGCTCGCGGACGTGCTCGCGGAGAAAGGCCTCATCCCGCAGCCCGCCGCGGTGTGACGACCGTCATAGCGCTCGGGGGGAACGCGCTCATCCGGGCAGGGGAGCGCGGGACGGCCGCCGAGCAGCTCGCGAACCTCCGCACGGCGTGCACTGCGCTCGCCCCGCTCCTGTCCGATCCTCGCGTCGTCGTCACGCACGGAAACGGGCCTCAGGTCGGGAACGAGCTGCTGCGCCAGGAGCGCGCGGCGGACGTGGCGCCGCCCCTCCCTTTGTACGTCGCCGTGGCCCAGACGCAGGCAGAGATCGGCGCGCTGTTCGCCGCGGAGCTCCGTCCCGTCGCGGGCCGTCCCGTCGCATGCGTGCTCACCCACGTCGAGGTGGCAGGAAACGACGCGGCTTTCGCCGAGCCGACGAAGCCGATCGGCCCGTTCTACTCCGAGGAGGAAGCGCACCGGCTCGAGCGCGAGCGGGGGTGGAACGTCGTCTCGGACGCGGGCCGCGGGTGGCGCCGCGTCGTGGCGTCGCCCGAGCCTGTGCTGGTCGTCGAGCTGGAGTCGATCCGGGCGCTGCTGGACGCCGGCGACGTCGTGATCGCCGCCGGCGGAGGCGGGATCCCGGTCGTGCGCCGCGAGGATCGCCTGAAGGGCGTCGACGCGGTGATCGACAAGGATCGCGCGTCGGCGCTGCTCGCGACGGCGCTCGGGGCGGGGCGGCTCGTGATCCTCACGGACGTGCCGGCGCTGCTCCGTGATTTCGGGGGCCCCGAGGAGTCTGAGATCCGAGAGCTCACGCTCGCCGCGGCGGAGGACCTGCTGCCAGAGCTCGCCGCGGGGTCGATGCGCCCGAAGCTCGAAGCCGCGATCGCCTTCGCGCGTGCCGGCGGCGAGACGCTGATCGCCTCGTCGGGGTCGCTCGAAGAGGCGCTCGCGGGCGCCGCCGGCACCACGATCCGTCCGGACACGTCCGGGGTCTGACCCCGGACGTGTCTCAGGGCCAGGCCCCGGGGCGCGTCTCGCCCAGCGATGGCCACCACAGTCCCGACCCACCGCAGCGGCTCAGAAACGCGATTTCTGCACGGGCGGACACGTCCCGGGGTCTGACACCGAGACGCGTCCGCCTCGGTCGGCAGCCCCGGGACACAGACACGTCCGGGGGTCAGACCCCCGGTCGTGGCCCGCAGGGCCGCGACCACCCGCGGAGCTAAGCTCCCAGCCGTGGTCGCCGTCGCGGACGAGCTCAAGGGCAGAGACTTCACCCGCGTCGCCGACTGGAGCGCCGAGGAGCTCTTGCAGGCGCTCGACCTCGCCGACGAGCTGAAGCGGCTGCAAGTCGCGCGCGAGCCACACGCCCTCCTCCCCGGCCGCACGCTCGGGATGATCTTCCAGAAACCGTCGACGCGCACCCGCGTCTCGTTCGAAGTCGGCATCTACCAGCTCGGCGGGATCGGGCTCTACCTCTCTGCGACCGACCTCCAGCTCGGCCGGGGGGAGACCGTCAAGGACACCGCGCGCGTCCTCTCCCGCTACCTCGACGCGATCATGATCCGCACCTTCGCCCAGGCCGACGTGGAGGAGCTCGCCGCACACGCCGAGATCCCGGTGATCAACGGCCTGACCGACAGCTCCCATCCCTGCCAGGCCCTGGCTGACGTGATGACGATCCGGGAGCGCTTCGGGCGGCTCGAGGGCGTCCGCGTCGCGTACCTCGGCGACGGCAACAACGTCTGCGCGTCGCTGATGGTCGCGTGCACCAGGCTCGGGATGAGCTTCGTGGCGGCGACGCCCGAGGGCTACGAGCCGCCGGCCGAGGCGGTTGCGCTCGCGCGCCAGGACGGCGAGGTCGAGCTCACGAACGACCCGCGTGCGGCCGCCGACGGCGCCGACGTCCTCTACACCGACGTCTGGACGAGCATGGGCCAGGAGGATGAGCGCACGCGGCGCCTCGAAGACCTCGCGGGCTACGGGATCGACGCCGACCTACTCCGCGCAGCCGCGCCCGGCGCGATCGTCCTCCATTGCCTACCGGCCCATTACGGCGAGGAGATCTCAGAGGAGGTCGTCTACGGCCCGCAGTCCTCCGTGTGGGACGAGGCGGAGAACCGCCTGCACGCGCAGAAGGCGCTCATGGCGCTCGTGATTCGGTAGCGCCCCCGCCCGGGTAAGCAACCGGCGTGCTCCCGCTCCACGACAACGTCCCGACCCGCTCGTTCCCGCTCGTCACGGCCGGCCTGATCGTTACGAACTTCGTCGTCTGGCTCTGGGAGCTGTCGGGCGGCCGGCTCGAGCGCCACGTCGCCGACTATTCGTACTACCCGTGCTCGGTGACCAGCTCCTGCCTCCCCGTGGCGGTCAAGAACGTGCACTACTGGGAGAGCGCCTTCACGTCCATGTTCATGCATGCGAGCTGGGCTCACATCCTCGGGAACATGCTCTTCCTGTGGATCTTCGGGAACAACGTGGAGGACGCGATGGGGCACGTGCGCTTCCTCGTCTTCTACCTGTGCGCCGGCCTCGCGGCGACCGCGCTGCAGACCTACATCACGCTGCAGCATTCGGGCGACGCCGGCGCGAGCATCCCGAACCTCGGGGCGAGCGGCGCGATCGCGGGCGTCCTCGGCGCCTACATCGTCCTGCTTCCGTGGGCGAAGGTGCTGACGCTGATCGGCATCTTCCCGATCCACATCCCGGCGGTCTTCTTCCTCGGCTTCTGGTTCGTGCTCCAGGCGATGGAGGGCAACCTGCAGCTCCACCACCCCGACAGCGGCGGCGGGACCGCAGTGTTCGCGCACATCGGCGGGATGGTGTTCGGCGCGCTCGCTGTGAGGGCGTTCGTCGTGCGGAAGCCGCTCAGACCGACGTTCTAGCCGCTGCGCATGACGACGTTCCTGGACGTGATTGCAATCGTCGCCGCAGTCGTAGGCGGCGCTGTTTTGGTCGTGTTCTTCCTCGGCCGCTAGGCCGGAATGCGAGCGCCGTGTCCGACGTTTTTACCGGCATGAGAACGTTCGAGGACATTCACCGGGAGATCGACCGCGCGAGCGAACGCCGCGCGGAGGTCTACCACCAGTTGAGCCAGGGCCACGATCCCGCCCTTGCTGCGGAGTTGAAGGAGATCGCCGAGCAGCTCGACGCCCTCTGGGCCGAGCAGCGCGCTTTGAAGGCGCTTCTGCGGTTCGGCGACCGCGAGCACATCGTCGCCCGAGCCCGCACCGAAGAGCGGCTCGAGCGCCAAGCCGCCTGACGGACGCTTCCGCGGGATTGCGACCACGGTCGCGATCCCGCCGGTAGGCGTAGAACGAGCGAGGTTGCCTGTCCGCCGCAGAGAGGACTAGGCTGCCCCGAGGTCACACGGCGGGTGCCGGAGGGTATCGATGTCGGAAATGAACGTCGGTCCGAACACAGTCGTCTCGACTGTGTTGCGCCTCGACCCTCCGCTCGAGGAGGCCCCGGTCGAAGGCGGACGCGGCTTCTCGGTCGAGTTCGCCGATGGAAGCGTGGCCCGCGTCGAGGCCGAGGATCGCCGCTCGCGAGGATTGGCACAGGTTCTCGACGGCCTTCGCAGAGAGCGGCTTCCGGTCTACGCCGAGCTCGACCCGGAGACCGCCGCGATCAAGCTCCTGCTGATCCCACTGATTGCCCGCGTGGTGGGGATGCATCCCCGCGACGACGGGCTCGAGATCGAGATCGCGCCGTCCCACGCCCGGCACGTCTTGCGGCGGGACGCTCCCCATTTCGAAGCCACAGAACGTCAGCTACGCGAGTCCCTGCGCTCCGGAGAGCCGGTGACCGTCACGGAGACGGATGCGCACCAGATCCTGGACGTCCGCCCCTACAAGCCAGGGCCGGAGGTGCCGCAGCTTCCCCCTTTTTCTGAACTTTTGCCGGCCGGCCGGCTCGACGCCCGCTGGACGTGGCTCAGGTTGCTTTACGTCATCTGGCGATGGCCGTGGTGGCCATGGTGGTGGTTCGGGTGCATGTCGCTCGCGAGCGCGCAGGAGATCTTCGACGCGATGAACGCAACGAGCTGCGACCCGCTCGACGCCGCCGCGCCGTGCGTTCCGTTCCGCTACCCGGACGATGGCTGTTGGGGCCGTGCCCACGAGATGTGCCGGCTGATGATCGACAAGGGCGTGACGCCGCAGAAGGTCTGGATCCAGGGGCACCTCCACACCCCGACGCGGAACAATCCGGCCTGCTTCGTCGACTGGCGCTGGCATGTCGCTCCGACGATTTGCGTCCGCGGCCGCTGGTTCTTCATGACCGAGCAGCTGGTGATCGACCCCTCGCTCTTCACGATGCCGGTCCGGAAGGCGACGTGGAAGGCCATGCAAGGCGATCCCAACGCGACCCTCACGGAGACCGACGCCTCGATGTTCTACCTCCGGGACCGCTCGACCGACCCGACGTACGCCAAGACGAACGGGGTGCTCACCATGTATCGGCTGCAGCTCCAGATCCGGTCGGCTTGGATCGGCCCGCCGCCCTACGCGGGCTGCCCGTAGACGAAGCTTCTCCACGAGGCGCGCCGAGGGCTCCGTGCTACCGTGTCCTGACCGGAGCGAGCATCGTTGCGCGCCCCTCGACGGGAAGGCAAATGGCATGCGCGGAGAGCTGCTGTGGTTCAACGAGACGAAGAACTTCGGCTTTATCCGAACCGAAGACGACGAGCGTCTCTACGTCCACCGCACCGGCTTCGCGCGCGGACAGGCCCCCGTGGGTCGTTGTGCGGGCGTCAAAGTCACCTTCGAGCGCCTGGAGACGGGCGGCCCGGAGGACGGTCCGCAGGCCACCGAAGTAGCCGTCCCGGACGACGTCCCCGCGCGCAGAGCGCGGCGGCGGCACCAGAGCACGGCTCGCTAGCCGCGATCCGCGGCCATCGCCCTGAGGGAAGCGTCGAACTGCTGTACGAGTGACGGCGAGGACTTGGCCGGAGTCGTCCTCGCGGCCTCGCCGCCGGCGAAGTTGGAGACGAGCTCGTCGGGCGCCGGGTCGCCACCGTGGATCTTGCGCCAGAGGTCGATCTGCGTCCTCAGGTCGAGGTCACCTGTTGGCACGACCGGCAGGATCGACTCGTAAACCACGCCAGAGTGCATGACGAGCCGGCAGGCGTTGATATGCACGCCGTACGCATCCGTGGCGAGCGCGCAGAGCTCGCCTACGAGGCTGTCCCCGAACGCAGTGTGGAGCACGCACGTGTCCCCGTTCACGTCCACGCGCAAGAGTCCGCCCGCCAGAGGCCCGTCACCGTCGTTCAGCGGCGTGCCGTTCCACTCCCACACGTAAGAGACCGGCGCACGAAGCAAGAGCGGCACAGCATGGAATGCGCCCGTCCGGGCCACTGCGTACGCGATATGCCCCGGGACCGTCGAGGGAACAGATCCACCCCGCTGCGTCGTCCAGGTCTGATCGAGCCGCAGGCGGACGGGTGTGTCCCACAGTGCGTAGCGCAGGTGAATGGTTCCGTCCGGAGCCTGCCAGACAGAGCCCTTCGCGTACCTGCCTTCGCCCGTCCGGGCGCCGAGCACGAAGGGGTGGAGCGGTTCGATCGAGTCCAGCGGGATATTCGCCGAGGGCACTGAGCCTCCGACGATCGGGAAAGCCAACCTGCGAACCGTTGCTAGATGGACTCCCGCATACGAAATTCCCCCAATCGAGGCCAGCGCGGCGGGCGGCGTCGCGACCAAAGCGGGTGGAACGAAGATGGGAGGTAGCGGTCTGTTCGGGATGCTGATCGCCGACTTCCCGAGCGGTCTGCCAACGTTCTCTTGCTCGAGGTTCAGCTCGAAGATTGCGGGCGGCTCGAACACGCCGCGGCCGGCGCGCCACGCGAGGTCGCAACCTGGGTCCCCGGGATTCACGATCGCGCCGCGGTCGAGATCGATGCCCTCTCCCGGGTGGAGGACGATGTCCCGGATGTCGATCAGCACGCGGTCGTCGATCGGTGGCGGCACGATCACTCGGCCGAGGGCGCGCACGTCGTCGAACGTCAGCGTCGCGATCTCGAGCCGGCCGAACACCTGCTGAAGCTCGTCGGGGATCACGTTGAGCGCGGCAAGCCCCTGACCGAGCGTGCCGAGCGCCGCCGTAATCGTCGCAGTCGCCGCGTTGGAAATCGCGCTGTTGATCACGATCGCGACGATCGCGCCGAGGATAATCGCTATCGCGGCACCTATGATCGCCCCCACTATGGCCCCAGCCCCGAAGGCAAACCCGGCGATAATGAAGCCGACGAGCCCGCCCACGATTCCGAAGATGAGCGCTACGACGGCGATGATCAGGATCTCGACCAGGACGACCCACCACTTGACGTGGACCGTCACACCGACTCGGGGTTGGCCGATCACGTGGGTCACCACCGCACCGCTTTCGATCGAGAGCCCGATCTCGATATGCGCCGTGACGTCGGCGTCCCAGCCGAAGCCGGCCGTCGTCATGGCCATGTCGATCACGAACTTCTTGTTCGCCGTGTCGCTCGAGTCGATGCCAACCGACACGCTGTGCACCTGGAAGACGTGGGAGTTGATCGTCTGGGCCACGTTGAGCCCGGTCCAGGCGCACTGAAGGTTGGTGGCCGTCGGAGACGTGGTCGGCGCGGGCAGGCCGGAGAATTGCGGGAGGCCGCGGATCCCGCAGCACACCGCCGAGATCAGGAACAGGTTGCTGAAGAACAACCCAGCCTCTTGACCATTGGGTAGCGGCGAGGCGAGGGTGCCGATCGTTCCCGCAGACGTCGGGAGCAGGGTCGTGGCGATCGCGAGGCACGCGTCGGTGGACGCGCCCGGCCGCAGAAGCGCGACCTGCACGCCGTGGATGCCGATCCCGCAGAACACGTTCGGGTCGACCGGCCGGCGGGAGAAGCTGATCGGCAAGGGGAAGAGACCCGCCAGGCTGCGCTGCACGATCCCAGTCACCGCCCCGGGAATCTCGCCGGCGAGGATGTGCGCGGTGTTGGTGACCTGAGCGGCCTGGATCGTGGCTCCAGTGCCGGCGATGATCGCGGTCAGGGCGGTGGTCAGACTGTTGGCGATCGTCGTCTCGAGGTTCGCCGGCGGGAAGCCCGGAGTCTGCACGGCGACCGCGACCGGGTCGCCGATCACGACCTGTGTGCCTGCCACGCCGATCGCCATGGTCAGCGTGGCCGAGATCGGGATCGTCACCGAGATCGGGACGTTGTTGAGCGCACCGGGCAGGGTTCCTCCGCCGACGGGCAAGGTCACCAGGGTCGTCCCGTTGACGCCCATCCTCAGATCGCCGCTTCCCGTCAGGGTGATCGACGCTCGCCGGTCGGCGGGGCTGGCCGCACTCCCGTCGATCGACGCTGAGGGGGAGACGTTCGCGGAAACATCGAGGGTCGAGACCGGGGCGTTCGTAAGCGGGAGCAGCATGCCCCGCAGGGCGTTCCGCGCGGCCGGCTGGATCTGTCCCTGCAACGCCTGACCGAGACCGCCCGCGCCGATCGCGAAGCAGGCGTCGAAGCCCGCGATGTCCGTCATGCCGGGTTGCTGGGACGCGCCGACTTCGGGACGGTCGGGGCCCTGCGCCGCTCCCCGACCGTGACCTTGACCGAATGGAGGTCACCGGGAGGCGCGCCCGGCACCGTCTTCGCAGACGCCGCCCGCGTCGCCGCGAGCGAGGCGATCAGGCTCGTGGACTTCGGCGAGACTTTCCGGAGGATGGCTCCCGGATCGGTGAGGAACCGCGCAGCGTCCTGCGGATTGGCCTTCAGATGGGCCATCAGCGTCCGCTCCAGCTTCGCGAGCTCCGCTCGCGGCACGTTCGGTGCGTGCTCCGCGAGGTCGGCCGGCGGAGCGCCGCCGACGATGTTGACGGAAATACTGACCTGCGGATTCGGCGCCGACGGATCCACTGGTCCGGTTCCCCCCTGCTGCGGCCCCACGTCGCTCCTTCGTCCGTTCGTGGGCGGGATCGGGGGCTACCTAAACAGGCTTCGGTACACCTGTCAAGGACACGTGGCTTGTAGTGCGTTCTGCGCTAGACGGAGGTCAGCGCTTGGGCGCTGTGCGAACCGTCCAGAAGAGCGCGAGGAAGAACGCGGCCATGAAGAACGCCATCGCGATGACCTTCGAGACTCCCACGGCGAGCACGAGCAGGATCCCGAAGACGATCAGCGCGGTCGGCGCAAGCAACATGAACGGCGAGTTCTCCCACCAACGCCCCTGAGACGCGCGTCCCCTCGCACGCCGGTGTGCAACCTGCGTGATGAGGATGGCGGCAAGCGCGATACAGAGAGATGCGGCGAAGAGCATGGACTCACTGTGCGCGAGTTCGGCCGATTCGGCCATCGCTCGAACGAGGATTTCGCCTGGACATGATGCGAGCCCGGTCGTAGAGTCGAGCGGGCGTGGCCGCTAAGTGGAGATATCGCGCGGCCGCCGCCGCCGCCCTTGTAGCCCTGGCGTGGGCCGGCGCAGCCCTCGGCGGGTTCGACGTGCTCCGCTGGGGCTCGCCGGGTACGGGCAGTGGCCAGTTCTCGAACGTCCGGGACGTCGCGGTGGGTCCGACGGGCGACGTGTTCGCGCTCGATGAGGCTGGGCTCGGTCGAGTCCAGCGCTTCAAGCCTGGTGGCGCTTACGTTGGCTCGTACGCCGCGGCGTCGATCGGCAGCTACGTCGCCGTGGGCCCGTTGGGCACCATCTACGTCTCCAGGACCGATGGAGGAGGCTGGGTCCAGAAGATCGACCCGGCCGGCGTCTTCTCCAAGGAGTGGCGCGTGCCGAACCCAGCCGGAATCGCGGTCGGGTTCGGCATGGTCTACGTGGTTTCGAACGGCTCAGAGATCCGGAAGTACACGGTGGACGGCGACTTCGTGGCCTCGTGGCCGATCTCACCGGGCGAGATCTTCCCGGGCGGCCGCGACCTCGCGCTAGATCCGGGGAACAACCTCTACGTCGCCCAGAACTGGGGCGCGGTGCGCAAGTTCAGCTCCACGGGTGTCCTGCTCGCCACGGGGTACACGGGACTTCCGAGCGAGATCAACGGAGTCGGCGTCGGCCCGAAGAGCGGCGTGGTTTGGGTTAGCGCGGAGGATTCGGCCGCCATGGTGGAGCTCTCGTCCGCCCTCGACAAGGTGCTCGCGACTGTCTTCGTCCCGGACCTGTCCCAGCCTCGGGGCGTCGCCGTCGGCTGCACGGACGCGTACGTGGCGAACGGCGGCAAGGAAGAGATCGTGCGACTTCATCCGTCCGGTCCGGCCGGGCTGTGCCTCGCCGGGACCGTGCCGCGCGTGTGGATTCCCCCGATCGCCGTCGACCCGACGAAGAAGAAC
>Ga0193747_1000089_pt1 | contig 48944 bp, 55 predicted proteins | sample L1m2metaG_FD_143048 | JGI IMG/M metagenome (GOLD analysis project Ga0193747, IMG submission 143048) | Soil microbial communities from a riparian zone of the East river system, Colorado, United States - L1m2 | ecosystem: Environmental > Terrestrial > Soil > Riparian zone | place: USA: East River... | reverse complement strand
ACGCGGACGCCGAGCGGATGGAGCCGTTTGCCCGCGTACTGCACGAAGGCCGGAATCGTCCAGCCCATGGGCTGCGCGTGCTTGCCGGGGTAGCGGATGATCGAGATGTCGCCGTCCGACGGAAAGCGGACGTAGTCGAATTGGATCTCGTCGAACCCCGCACGCGCGGCGGCCTCGCCGAGCGAGACGTTGTAGTTCCAGACGCGCCGGTCATACGGGTTCGTCCAGCCGAGCCCGGAGTTGTTCCGCCAGATCGAGCCGTCCGCGCTGCGGATCGCGAGCGCCGGCCGCTTCTCCGACAGGAAGGGATCCTCGAAGGTGACGACGCGGCCGATCAGGTAGAGCCCGCGCCGGTGCGCCTGCTTCGCGACGACGCGCGGCTTGTAGTACGCGTGGGCGGCGCCGATCGCCTTCGCAAGCGGGACGGCCGACGGCACGAACCCGACCTCGCCGTTCTCGTCCTTGACGTCGAGCTCGATCGTGTTCAGGCCCTGCCGGCGGAGCGCGTAGTACTCGCTCATCTTCCCCTTCACCGACGCGAGGGCCATCGTCACGTGAACGCCGCGGATCTCCTTGGGCACCTTGACGGGATGGAGATTGGCCGGGACTGCCGGCTTCTTCTTGGCAGCGGGCCTCGTCGCCTTCTGTGCGCTCGCATGGGTCGAGCTTCCCCCGGCCAGGACGAAGCCGGTCAGGGTGATGAGCGCCAGGACAGCGGCCAGCACGGCCAGCGCGACGATCCGCCGCCGCCGGATCCGCTTGCGCTTCTCCTCGCGGCGGCGCCGGCGCCGTTCTTCGAGATCTGGCTGGATGGATTCGCCGTTTTCCACTTTTCCACAGGCAGCCTAGCCTGGTTTCAGCGCACATAGAATCGGCGCGTGGTTCTTTCCGACAGGACGATCAGGCGACTCCTGGAGGAAGGCCGGATCGGGATCGACCCGTACGACGAGTCACTGATCCAGCCTTCGAGCGTCGACGTCCGCGTCGATCGGTTCTTCCGCGTCTTCCACAACAACCGCTACCCGTACATCGACGTGCGTGAGGAGCAGGAGGATCTGACCGAGCTCGTCGAGGTCGAGGACGACTCGCTGTTCGTGCTGCACCCGGGAGAGTTCGTGCTCGGGTCGACACTCGAGCGGGTCACGCTGCCGGACGACCTCGTCGCGCGGCTCGAAGGGAAGAGCTCGCTCGGCCGCCTCGGCCTGCTGATCCACTCCACCGCCGGCTTCATCGATCCCGGCTGGGACGGTCACGTGACGCTCGAGCTCGCCAACGTGGCCAACCTCCCGATCACCGTCTATCCGGGGATGAAGATCGGCCAGCTCTCGTTCGTACAGCTCACCGAGCCGGCCGAGCACCCCTACGGCAGCGACGGGCTCGGCTCGAAGTACCAGGGCCAGCGCGGCCCGACGCCGAGCAAGTACTGGCAGAACTTCGCGCGGGAGCGCGCCTGAGCATCCTGCTCACCGGCGGGACGGGCTTCGTCGGCGGGCACATCGCGGAGCGCCTCCGCGCCGATGGTCGGGAGATTCGTGCACTAGTGCACAACCCCAAGCGTGCCGGGAAACTCGCGGCGCTCGGGTTCGAGCTCGTCGAAGGAGACATGACGAGCCCGGGGAGCCTGCACCGCGCCGTCGAAGGGTGCGAGACGGTCATCCACCTCGTCGCGATCAGACAGGGCCCGCGGGAGCAGTTCCGCCGGATCATGGAGCAGGGGACGCGCGACCTTGTCGACGCGGCGAAGGCGGCCGGCGTGCGGCGGTTCGTCCTGATGAGCGCACTCGGGACGAGCGAGGGGACGAAGGATCTCGTCCCGTACTTCCACGCCAAGTGGGACATGGAGCAGACGGTCGCAGGCGCGGGGCTCGAGCACGTGATCTTCCGGCCCAGCTTCGTCTTCGGCGCCGACGGCGGGATCCTGCCGACGTTCAAGAAGCTCGCGAAGCTGACGCCGGTCACGCCGATCACCGGTCGTGGAACCCAGCGGATCCAGCCGATCTGGGTCGACGACGTCGCCACGTACTTCTCAGCCGCGGTCGACAAGCCCGAGGCGGCGAACCGCATCTTCGAGCTCGGCGGGCCCGACGTCGTCACCTGGAACGAGCTGTGGGACCGACTCAAGCGAGCGCTCGGCGTGCGACGCCCGAGCCTGCACGTGCCGATGGCCCTGATGCGCGCGAACGCGCTCGTGACCGAACGGCTTTCGGGGAACATCCCGTTGACGCGCGACTTGCTGAAGATGCTCGAGGCGGGAGACAACGTCACCTCGAACAGCGAGGCCGTTACCACCTTCGGGATCCCGCTCGTCCCGCTCGACGAGCAGCTGCGGCGTATTTCTTAGGGCTGAGGCTGCGTTCTCGTCGCGACGCCGCGGCGGCGCTGCTTGCGGCGGAGTCCGATCCCGCTCACGATCCCGACGATCCAACCGAGCAGCGAGAAGAAGCCGGTCAGCGCGGTCATTGTGTCGATCCCGTCGGTGCTCCAAACCGCGACGACGCTCCAGGCGAGGAACACGACCACGCCCGCGAGGAAGAGGGCCGGAAAGGCCGGCTGCCAGCGCGAAAGCGCCGAGCCGAAGACGATCCCCACTAGGAGAGCGGCCGCCGTGAAGAGCACGATCGAGGTCACGAGCCCACCGTAGCCCGGCCTTCGTGAGGGTCGCGTAAAGGTTCCTAAAAAGGTACGGGGCCGCACAAAGGCGGCCCCGATCCCGGTTACCAACGTCGTTCTCGGTAGAGGCGCTTCCTGCCGGCCGATCACTCGGCGGCGGCGCGGAACGCGTTGTCCCCCACGCTGGCTAGACGATTCCCCGTAGGTCCCGGGGACACGCCTCTACCCGCTGGTACCTCCACTGCCCGTACTGGAATCTGTCACTGCCGGACCACCTCCTTTCCGCGGTAGCCACATAATACGGACGCGTCCAGGACAGCAAAGGTCGCTAACGAAATCGTTACCGCTGGACGGACCACCCCCGACGCGCACGTCCGTGCTGCTGTTCGGTTGTGACAAACAGCCGCGGACGAGCGAGAAGCAGGCAGAAGGGTCTCTCTACACGGAGGTCGTCGATGAGTGACACCACCCCTGCGTCCACCGACGAGCCGCGCCGCCTTTCACGTGGCGCTGTCCTCGTGTCCGGTTTGGGCGCCGCCGGAGCGGCAGCGGGAATCGCTGCCGTTCGAGCCGACCACGCCGAGGCAGCCGACCGCCCGTTCTCCCCCGGCTTTGCCGAGGTCACATACGGCCGGCTGCGTCGCGTGAAATCCGACCGCGAGCTCGAGCTCAAGACCGCGGACAAAGTCCAGACGATCACGTTCGAGCCCGATTCGCTGTTCTGGCGCGAAGGTCCGTCCTCGCTGGACGCCTTTTCCCCGGGCGAGGACGTCCTGGTCGAAGGTCATTCCACGCAGAACGGCTTTGTCGGCTATGCGTTGATCAACCTCCTCCGTCCGCTGGACGCCCACGTCGTCGGCCGCATCGGCAAGAAGTTGCAGACAGACCACGGCAGCGCGTCCCTGGTCGGTTGGACTCGCTACGCCCACAACGGATTCGTGTCTCTGGTCCCCGACAGGCTCGTCGAGGTGGGCAAGGATGTCCTCGCGCTCGGTCGCCGCGAAAGTGACGGGGGATTCGTGGCGCTGCGTTTCTACGATCCGGAGGACGGAGCGCACCCGTGAACGGCTTCGAGCTGATCGTGCGCTTCGCTCTTGCGGCCACGTTCGCGGTCGCGGCCACCGCCAAGCTCAGGCAGCCGAAGCTTGCTGCGCTGGCGCTCGTCGACTTCGGGCTCACTCGCAGTCCCGACAGGCGACTTGGCTATCTGGCCGCTGCCGTGGAGCTGGGCGTCGCGCTCCTCTTGGTCCTCCCGCCGACGGCGAAGGTCGGCGCAATCGCCGTCTGCGCTTTGCTCTGGTCGTTCGTCTTCCTGCTCGGACGGGCGCTACGCCGCGGTGAGGAATTCGCGTGCTTCTGCTTCGGGGACGCCGACGACGGCATCTCGCGAGTCACCGTCCTGAGAACAGCCACGCTTGCCGTCCTCGCCTCGCTGCTCCTGGCTAGCCTCCTCGTCTCACCGGAGGGAGCTTCGGCGACTGAGCAGGCGGAAGCGGCGATCGCCGGGGTCGCCCTTGTCGGAGCGAGCCTTCTCGCCGCGAAGGTGCCGGGGCTCCGCAAATTCAACCGTACGTTCATGCGACCGGGAGAGTCGACGCTATGACCGGACTCGAAATCGCTGCGCTCGTGGCAGGTGCCGCGTGGCTCGGGGTGCTCTCACTTGTTGCGCTCCTGTGCGTCCGCCAGATCGCGATCCTCACGGTGCGAGCAGACAATGCCGTTGCAATCGTCATGGACGAGGACGGGCTGCCCCTCGGCGTAGAGGTGCCAGCCGAGGTGACCGAGGCCGTCCCCGACGCCAGACGAAACGCGATCGTCGTCCTCATGTCGGCGACGTGCGGCCCTTGTCGCGAGGTCGCGGCGACGATGGACGGCCTCGCCGTTCCGGACCCGATCACCGTCCTTCTCACCGGAGACTCCGAGCAACGAGATGTGGTGCAGGCGCTGCTGCCGCCCGGTGTCGCGACGCTCGCCGATCCACCGGCCGCGAGGATCGCGGGGCATCTGAAGATCCGGAGCAGTCCCTTCGCGATGCGTTTGGCCGAGGGCACTGTCGTGGCGAAGGCGTACTTGTCGGAGTCACGCACGCTCGAGCGTCTCTACGAACAACCTCAAGCAAAGGAGCTAATCCCCGTGAAGAACGCCAGCGAGACCAATCTGGAGGTGGTTGGAAGTGTCGACTGACGTCACCGACATGGCGACCCAGCAGGATGGGCCGGTCATACTCACGCGCCGGATTCACCGCGGGCGGTTCTTGACGGTTCTCGGCGGCGGGCTTTTCGGACTTGCCACGAACATGGTCCTCGCAGAGCAAGCTCGGGCGACACATGAGGCGCCGTACGCCGGCTGTTACGGGTGCAACATGTGCGATTGCTGCGTCGCTGGTCCCGGCTGTACATGCTGTGACGGCGGCGGGCCTTGTTACAACTGCGGTTGCGACACGAACCCGCAGAGCGCCTGCTGGTACACGTGCATCCACGGCAACCCGGGGGCCGTGTGGAAGTGCTGTGACTTCCATGAAGGCGGCACGTGCTGCATCTGCCGCCAGTACATCGGGACGTGCTGAACCCAATCCCGACTATGACGGTGCCGCGGGGCCTGGCCGGGCCGGCCGCCGGGATCGTCGGCGTGCTCGCCGGGACGGCGTCAGGACTTGCCGCTCAGCCTCTCGGCGTCACCTTCGCACTCTTCGTCGGGGCGCTCGGCCTAGCGGCGGCCACGGCGACCGTCCAGCAGGGCCTCCCCTGAGGGCCGAACATGATCTTCGTGATCATGAATTACGGCGTGACCCGTAATCAGGCAGGGCGAAGTTGGAAGGCGAAAGCGGTGTTCTTCACAACCGCGAGCGCCCTGTCGGGCCTCGCCGTCGGGCTCACGCTCGGCTTGATCGGCATGGTCGTGCCTCATGGGCTGAAAGTTCCAGCTCTCGTTGGATTGGCCTCGACCGGCGCCGCCCTCGGTCTGTGGGAACTCCTCGCGAAGAAGGTGAACGTTCCCCAGCGGAACTGCGAGACCGTGCAGTTGTGGATGAACACCGGCGCGCTGACCGGAGCCGCGCTGAACGGCGCCGCTCTCGGGGCCGGGTTCGTCACTCGGATCGGCTACTGGGTCTGGTATGCCGTTCCGATCGCCGCGCTGCTCGCGGGTCCTCTCGGCGGCGCCGTGATCTTCGGCGCTTACGGCCTCATACGAGGCGCGCTGCCGGTACTTGCGATCCTTCTGATCCTGGGCCGGAAGCGCTGCGACCAGAAGGACATCACCCGCGCCCAGGAGTGGCTCGTTCGCCGATCTGCCGTCGCGAAAGTGGCCGCGCAGGCGTCGCTGCTGGCCGGCGCCGTTTTCGTCGGCATCGTTGTCCTGACGTGACGCGTAGGCGGATTCCGCCAGCTCACGCGCGCTCGTCCCCGGCCTCCCGGAGAGCGGCCACGGCACGCGAGTAGCGCATTCGACACGATCCACACGAGACGCCGAGGTCTCGGGCGATCTCGCCGAAGGAGTCTCTGAGAAAGACACGGCGGTAGACGATCAGGCGATCGAGACCCGCCAGGCCGTCGAGCAACCCGAGAGCGCCCCGCGAGATCCCCGGCTCGACGCACTGGGCGAGCGGTTGCAAGTTTGCGACGAGGCGCGCACGTGACTGCCGCCTCCGAAATTCGTCGAGGGCGCGCCGCCGGGCGACGGCATGAAGCCATGGCAGCAGCGGCCGCGACAGATCGAGTTGGGGAAGCGCTCGCCATAGGTCGACGAAGACGTCATGCGCCACCTCTCGGGCCAACTCGAGATCGTCGGTGTGCCGATTGACGAAGTGCGACACGGCTTCGAAGTGCTCCCGATAGGCAGCTGAGAGCACATCTTCCGATGCTTTCGGCCGCAGGCTCGACGGCGTTGCTGCCATCTTGCCCCTCGCTCACCTGGCGAGCGAACCCTGAAGCGTCCGCGGTTTTCCAGTGACTTCCGCAGGTGGAGAGGATTCTATCTGCTTAGCGCACTAACGGCAACATCATCTGTTTGTCATGGCAGACTGCGATGTGTCTATCCTTGTTCTATGGAAGAGTCTCCGTCTCGCTCGTCGACCGGCGACGTGGGCCGGATCCGCGGACGAAGCTGTCAGGTGCTGGTCGTGCTTTGTACCGCGCTCACTGCGAGCGCGGCCGGTGCCACGACCCGCGCGCACCTCGTGACCGGCTCCGACTGTACGGCGAACGCGACTCGGACGGCGCTCGCGTCATTCATCGTCGCGTTCAACCGAGGAAGCTACGCGAAGCTCGACACCTTGTTTGCTAGGCCGCCGCTCTTCCAGTGGTACGCCTCGAACGCTCCAGGGCTGCGCAGGACAGCCACCGCTCACGACCGCAACTCCCTCATCGCCTACTTCCGCGCGCGACATCTGCGGCGCGATCGACTACGGCTCGTTCGATTCACCTTCAACGGCAATGCCGGCGGCAACGGCAACTTCGTCTTCAAGCTGAAGCGGTCGGCGTCCGACTACCGTCGCGGCGCCTGGTTCGGTCTGATCGGGAAGGCCGCTTCCGTCTGCTCAGACGACGCGTTTCAGCAGCCTGTGCAGCTCATCGTCGTGAGCCTGGGCGGCCCGAACTCCGACAAGGGCTGACCGGACCGAACCGGGTTCCGTCAAGCAACCGTCACCTTCACGACCCCGTCTTCCACTCGCACCGGAAACGTCGCGACCGGCTCTGTCGCCGGAAGCGTGAGCGGCCGGCCGGTGCGGATGTCGATGTTCGCGCCGTGGCGCGGGCAGATCGCGATGCCGTCCTCCGCCTCGAAGTCGCCCTCGCAGAGCGGGCCGTCGTCGTGCGAGCAGCGATCCTCGAGTCCGTAGTACTCGCCGCCGAGGTTGTACACCCCGACCGCCAGCGAGCCTGCGATCACGATCTTGACCGATCCGGGCGGGAGCTCCTCGACCGGGCAGACGTCGATGTCGGCCAAGCTAGTTCAGGCTCAGATCGTCGAGACCGGCCGCCTCTTCGGGCAGCGGCGTCCCCTTGCCCTTGTGCAGCGCGACCTTGAGCGTCCAGAGCCCGAGCAACGCGCACTTGAGCCGGATGGGCGTCAGCGGAATTCCGACCTCCTCGAGCAGGTCGTCCTTCGACATGGTGGCGACCTCGTGCGCACTGCGGCCCTTGACCATCTCCATCAGCATCGAGGTCGAGGCCTGCGAGATCGCGCACCCGCGGCCGGAGAACTTGACCTCCTCGATCGTGTCGTCGGCGCCGAACGACACGTAGATCGACACCTCGTCGCCGCAGAGCGGGTTCTGCCCGTCGGCCTCGGCGTCGGCGCCCTCGATCACCCCGTGCCCGCGCGGGTTCTTGTAGTGGTCGAGGATCACCTCTCGGTAGAGCTGGTCGAACTCGCTCATCAGCACGAGCGTAGCTACTCTCGCCCGGGTGAGGCTCGGGCTCGAGGTTCTGCGGGAGCGGAGCTTCCGGTCGCTCTTCTTCGCGCGGGCGCTCTCGCTGTTGGGGGACGGAATCGTCCCCGTGGCGTTGGCCTTCGCCGTCCTGGGCATCGACCGCTCGGCCACGGCGCTCGGCATCGTGCTCGCCGCGCAGTCGGTGCCTCGCGTCGCGCTCATGCTCGTCGGCGGGGTTTTCGGCGACCGGTTGCCGCGCCCGACCGTGATGCTCGTCAGCGATCTGGTGCGCTTCGTTTCGCAGGGACTCACCGCGGTGCTCCTGATCACCCACCGCGCCGAGCTCTGGCACCTGGTTGTCCTCGGCTTCGTGTACGGGAGCGCAGCCTCGTTCTTCCTGCCAGCCTCAACGGGCCTCATTCCGCAGGTCGTGTCGAGAGGACGCCTGCAGGAGGCGAACGCACTCGTCAGTGTCACCGCGAGCAGCTTCTCGCTGCTCGGACCGGTCCTCGCCGGGCTCATCGTCGCGACCAGCGGCCCCGGGTGGGCGTTCGCGATCGACTCGGCAAGCTTCCTGCTCAGCGCGGCGTTCCTCACTCGGATTCGCAATCTCGGAGTCGTCGCTCCACCCGGGTCGAGCTTCCTGAGCGATTTCGCCGACGGGTGGCGCATTGTGCGCAGCCGCACGTGGCTCCTCGTCGACGGCATCCTCTCCGCCGCCGGCAACGCGGTGATCATCGCGCCGATCTTCGTCCTCGGGCCGCTGGTGGCGATCCGCTCGCTCGACGGCCCGAAGTCTTGGGCGATCATCTCGGCGGGCTTCGGCCTGGGCGCCATCGTCGGGGGTGCCGCGGCGCTCCGGTTCAGACCGGCGCGGCCGCTCCTGGTCGGTTGGGCTCTGCTCGCGCTCTTCGGCCTGCCGGCGGCACTGCTCGGAATCCCGGGTCCCACGCTGCTCATCGCCGTGGGCGCCCTCTGCGCGGGGCTGGCGATCAACTTCGCGAACACGATGTTCGAGACCGCTGTTCAGCAACACGTCCCGGCGGGCGTGATCTCGCGTGCGACCTCCTTCGCCTGGTTCCTGGCGCTCCTACTCCATCCGGTCGGTCTCGGAGCGGTCGGGCCGGTGTCGCATGCAATCGGGATCCGCGCGACGCTGTTCGCCGCGGCGGCGTGGTCCGTTGCGGCGTCGGTGATCGCGCTCTCGGTGCCCGCGGTTCGGGATCTGCGCGCGGTCAGAGACTAGGTCAGGACTTTCCGAACCTTGTGCAGACCGTCCAAGAGCCGGTCGATCTCGTCGCGGACGGTGTAGAGGTAGAAGCTCGCGCGATTCGTCGCCGCCACGCCCAGCTTGGCCATCAGGGGCTGCGCGCAGTGATGGCCGGCGCGGATCGCGATGCCCTCCCAGTCGAGGATCTGCGCCACGTCGTGCGGGTGGATGCCGTCGACGTTGAAGGAGACGATGCCGGCGCGCCTGTCTGCCGGCGGGCCGTAGGTCGTGATCCAATCGAGCTCGCCGAGCCGGTCGAGCGCGTAGGCCGCCAGCTCGTGCTCGTGCTCCTCGATCGCGTCGAGCCCGATCGCGGTCAGGTAGTCGACCGCGGCCCCGAAGCCGACCGCCTCGGCCATCGGCGGCGTCCCGGCCTCGAACTTGTACGGCAGCTCGTTCCAGGTCGTCTTCTCCATCCGCACCTGGCGGATCATCTGCCCGCCCAGGTTGAACGGGGACATGGCCTCGAGCAGCTCCGCCTTGCCCCAGAGCGCGCCCACGCCGCTCGGCCCGCACATCTTGTGCGCGGAGATCGCGAGGAAGTCGGCGCCGAGCGCCTGCACGTCGATCGCCTTGTGCGGAGCGGCTTGCGCGGCATCGACGACCATGACCGCACCCTGCTCGTGGGCCCAGGCCGCGATCTTCTCCACCGGATTGATCGTCCCGAGCGAGTTCGAGATCAGGCCGACCGCGACGAGCTTGATGTTCCCCTCGGCGGCGAGCCCGTCCAGCGCGTCGAGCTGCAGCTCGCCCGCGTCGTCGATCGGGATCGCCTTGAAGTTCGCGCCCGTCCGCTGCGCGATGAACTGGAACGGGACGAAGTTGGCGTGGTGCTCCAGCTCGGTCACGACGACCGTGTCGCCCGGCCCGAGGTTGTCCCAGCCCCAGGCGTAGGCGACGAGGTTCAGCGCCTCGGTGGCGTTGCGCGTGAAGATGACCTCCTTCGCGCTCGGAGCGTTGACGAAGCCGCGCACCTTGTCCCGGGCGGCTTCGAACTCCGCGGTCGCGCGCTCCGAGAGCCAGTAGACGCCGCGGTGGACGTTCCCGTACGACGTCTCGTAGAAGTTCAGCAGGGCATCGAGCACCTGGCGCGGCTTCTGCGAGGTGACGGCCGAGTCGAGATAGGCGAGCGGCTTGCCGTGGACGAGCTGCTCGAAGATGGGGAAGTCGGCGCGCAGCTTCTGCGCGTCGAGCTTCGGCTTGGCCGTTACCGCCATCGATCTCATCGTACCGGGGCGCTTTGGGCCGACCGCCGGGCCGGCGCACCCGAACCGTCTCCTTTCGCCATCCCCGGGACACGTTGGTCCGCGAGGAGCCGTGGCGTTTCGGCCCCGCAGCGGCGCCCGCGAGCGGCGGCTAGCGCCGACGCACGACCTCGCAGCCGCTGACCCGGTCGGACCCGTCGGCTTCGGCGGTGTCGCGGCCCGGTCCGCAGTCGAGCACGTCGCGGCCGGGCCCACCGACGAGCAAGTCGTCGCCGCGCCCGCCGCGCAGGACATCCGCGCCGGCGAGCCCATACAGGAAGTCGCGGAACCTGGTCCCGCTGAGCCGGTCAGCACGCGGCGTTCCGCGAAACACGCAGCGATTCGTCCGGCGGACCCCGTCCACGTAGATCCCCCAACGCTCGCACTCGCGGCCGCTCGAGTACGCGAGGCCGGTGGTGTTGGGATTGAAGTCGACCCGGCTCTCGGGATGGACGTCGTAGGCCACCGCGGGGATCACCTCGCCGCCGGACAGGCTCAGCCAGTACGCAGCGTGGCGTTGCCCCCACGGTGCGGGCGCCCCACCTCGATCGCTGATGAAGACGAGTGCGCGACCAAGCGGATCCCAGGCGGGTCGGATGTCCTCGGCCGGGTCCTGCGTGAGATTCCGCAGCCCGGTTCCGTCGGCGGCGACGCTGTAGATCTCCCAGTTGCCGTCGCGGTTCGACTCGAACGCGATCATGTCGCCGGTCGCGTTCCAGACCGGGTTGCGGTCCGTGACCTGCCGGTCGGGGTTCGGTGGGAACGGCTCGGTCACGCGGTGCCGGCCGCTCCCGTCCGAGTTGACGACCTCGAGGTAGCTCGACACGTTCGAGCGATGCCTGTCCACGCTGTAGGCGAGGCGCGTTCCATCCGGGCCCCACGCGACGGGGGTCCAGTCGACCGTCATCGGCACGAGCGTGCGCGAGGCGCCGGTTCGCGCATTGACGACGACGATGTCGCCGAACCCGCCGCGGAACGCGATCTGCTCCGAGTTCGGTGACCACGACGGCGCCGCAACGTGCTCGGCGAGCGTCCGAGGCCGAGACCCTGGCGCGATCCCGACGATCCGGACGTCGTTCAGAGTCTCGTAGACTATGCGCGTGCCGTCCGGCGACCAGCTCGGCGTCCAGACAGCCGCTGCTGCGATGCGGCGGGCGGTTCCTCCGCGCGCGTTCGCGACCCAGAGCGAGCTCGGCGCGGGATCGCACGCGACCTCCTGTCGAAGGAAGACGAACCGATCGCCGCTCGGCGACCAGACGGGATCGTGGTCCTGCCAGGCGCGGTTGGGATTGCAGCCGCCGTGGGCGCCGCCGGCCGAGCCGACTCCGAGGACGAGCGCCCCCATGATGCCCGCGAGAAAGATCCGCATCGCACAAACGGTAGATGACAGTTGTTAGGCCTCCTTGACGCCGGCGCAAGCGTTTTGGTCGCTATCGTCGCCGGTTCGCATGGCCGACTACGTCTTCACGATGATCCGGGCGTCGAAGTTCTACGGCGCCGACCGCAAGGTCCTCGACGACATCACGCTCGCGTTCCTCCCGGGCGCGAAGATCGGGGTGATCGGGCCGAACGGCGCCGGCAAGTCGACCCTCCTGCGGATCATGGCCGGCATCGAGGAGACCTCGAGCGGCAGCGCCGAGCTCGCCGCGGGCCGCGCCGTTGGCTGGCTCCCACAGGAGCCCGAGCTCGACCCTGCGAAGGACGTGCGCGGCAACGTCGAGGACGGCGTCCGCCCGCTGCGCGACCTCCACGACCGGTTCAACGCCGTCTCGGCGGCGTTCGCCGAGCCCGACGCGGACTTCGACGCATTGCTCGCGGAGCAGGGCAAGGTCCAGGAGCAGATCGACAAGCTCGACATCTGGAACCTCGACGCGCAGCTCGACCATGCGATGGACGCGCTGCGGCTGCCCGAGGGCGACCGCGACGTCTCGACGCTGTCCGGCGGCGAGCGGCGCCGTGTCGCGCTCTGCCGCGAGCTCCTGTCCCATCCAGACCTGCTCCTCTTGGACGAGCCGACGAACCACCTCGACGCCGAGTCGGTCGCGTGGCTCGAGCGCTTCCTCGACGATTACACCGGCACCGTCGTCGCGATCACGCACGACCGGTACTTCCTCGACAACGTCGCCGGCTGGATCCTCGAGCTCGACCGCGGCAAGGGGCTCCCGTTCCAGGGCAACTACTCGTCGTGGCTCGAGCAGAAGCAGCAGCGCCTCGCGGTCGAGGAGAAGACGGAGTCGGCGCGCCGCCGCACGCTCGCGCGCGAGCTCGAGTGGGTGCGCATGAGCCCGCGCGCGCGGCACGCGAAGTCGAAGGCGCGGCTCGGCGCCTACGAGAAGCTGTACGCGCAGGAGCAGAGCGTGAAGCTCGACAAGGTCGAGATCCACATCCCGCCCGGGCCTCGGCTCGGAGACGTCGTCGTCCAGGCCGAGGACGTGGCGAAGGGCTTCGGCGACCGGCTGCTCGTCGAGGACATGTCCTTCTCGCTGCCTCCGGGCGGGATCGTCGGCGTGATCGGCCCGAACGGCGCCGGGAAGACGACGCTCTTCCGGATGATCGTCGGCGAGGAGCAGCCCGATTCAGGCGTGTTGCGAGTGGGCGACACCGTCCAGCTCGCCTACGTCGACCAGTCGCGCGCCGACCTCGATCCGGCGAGCACCGTTTGGAAGGAGATCTCGGGCGGCCACGACACGATCGAGCTCGGCAAGCGCGAGGTGAACTCGCGCCAGTACACGTCGTGGTTCAACTTCAAGGGCTCGGATCAGCAGAAGCGCGTCAGCGACCTCTCAGGCGGGGAGCGCAACCGCGTCCATCTCGCCAAGCTGCTGCGGAGCGGCGGCAACGTCCTGCTCCTCGACGAGCCGACCAACGACCTCGACGTCGACACCCTGCGCGCGCTCGAGGAGGCGCTCCTCGACTTCGCCGGCTGCGCCGTGGTGATCACGCACGACCGCTGGTTCCTCGATCGTGTCGCGACGCACATCCTGGCGTTCGAGGGCGACTCGCAGACGACGTGGTTCGAGGGCGACTGGGCCGAGTACGCCGAGTGGGTGAAGGAAACCCGGGGCCCGGAGGCTCTGGAGCCGCACCGCATCAAGTACAAGCCGCTGGTCCGCGCGGGAGCCTGAGCCGTGCGCTCGCTCGCCCTGGCCGCGGCGGTGTTCGTCCTGGCGGGGTGCGGAAGCGACTCGAATCGACTGTCCAAGGATTCCTACGAGCGGCAGATGCAAGCCGTGCTCGTCCCGCTGAACCGGGAGCTCACCACCACGAGCACCGCGATCCGAGACGCACGGTCACGCACCGCAGCCGCCCGTGACCTCACCCGGCTCGAGCACACGCTCGACCAGGCCGCGGCCCGCCTCGACCGGATGAGGCCTCCGCAGAACGCGGACCCTGCCCACCGGCAGGTCATCGAGGGCCTGCGCGGCTACGCAAAGATCGTCGGCGAGGGCAAGGCTGCGCTCCGCGACCGCGATCCGGAGGCGCTCCGCGAGTTCCAAGGCAAGCTCGGTGACTCGGCGGCGGCACGGCGGTTGCGGCGCGCGCTCGGCCGGCTGCACGACCTCGGCTACGACGTCGGCGTGTAGGGAGCGCCCCACCCTCCGGGAGTGGCGCTCCCTACCGCTCACAGGGTGCTACGGGCCGAGGCCGACCGCGTCGTAGGCGGCGTAGAGCCCGGTGCCGCCTGACTGGCGCGCAATCGTCGCGACACTGCTGTACGTGTTCGTCCCACCACTGACGCAGGTGCTGGTGCATCCGTCCGGGTAGGCGACGTAGATCCGGCCCTGCTGGCCGACGGTGATGCCCATGAAGTCAAGCAGGTTGCGGCACTTGTTCGAGCCCCCGCCGAGCCAGATGCAACCGCGCTGGACGGGATCGGTCGGCGTCGCGTCGACCGTCGACCACGTGGCGCCAGCGTCGTAGGTCGTTGCGACGTAGAGGTGCCAGACACCTGAGAACCCGGCGGCCTGGTCGTCGCCGCCCGTCGGCGTGCCGAGGAACGCGAACGCGGCGCGATTGTCGTCGCCCGCGACGACTGCCGGGAACTTGGTGTTCTGGATCCCGAAGGCGGCCCCGACATCCGTTACGTTCGTCCAGGTCGCGCCGCGATCGTGCGAGACGCCGACGTACGCGTGCCCATTGCCGTTCTCGTACCCGAGATAGACCGCCCCGCCCGACCCGACGCCAACCGCCGGGTCGCCCTCGCTGGTGGTCGAGGAGCCGGGGACCGTCCGAACGTTCCACGTCGTTCCGTTGTCCGTGGAAGCAACGACGGCCTGCTTGCCGCCGCAGTCGGCGTTGGGCACGTACACGGTCCCGTCAGGAGCTGACACGAGATGGCCGTGGAGGCCGCCACACTGGAGAATCGTGTACATCGGGACCGCCGGGTTGAAGGTCACACCGCCGTTCACGCTCAGCGAGCACTGCGCGGTGGCGATTGCCTGGGCGCAGTAGTAGACGGTGTTCGGATAGCCGACGCCGGACAGGCCGGCCGCGAAAGGTCCGCCGCCGATGGTCTGGTGATCCGCGGCGGCCGCGAGCCCGCAGCCGATCGGGTTCGGCGTCCAGCTCTGGCCGTCGTTGTCCGTGAACGCCATGAGGCTGCACGCGCCGAGGAGCTGCGAGGCAAAGGTCCGGTTCGTCAGGTGGTCGGTGAACATGATTGCGTCGAGGCTCACCGTGGACGTGACTGCCGAGCCCACGTTGGCCCAAGTCGCGGTCTGGGCGGTGTCGTTGAAGTTGTTCACGCGAAGCGTCTGCAGCCCAGCCTGGTACATGATGTTTCCCGTCGCCCAGTCGGAGCCGATCGACGGCTCCCCAGCCCGCTGTCCAAGCGTGCTCGGCGGCTTGAAGTCGGTGAAGGTCGGCGCGGTTGCGCTCGCCGCGCGCCCTGCTCCGAGGGAGGTCGCGATCAATGCAAGCAACCCAAGCGCAGCAAGTAGAAGGCGAGCGCGTGCTGGTGTGACGGTCCGGCGGTGAGTCATGAACACCCCTTGGTCTCGAGTCAACCCCCAACTCGTAGCCCCCGCTGACCGGTCCCAAACGCACTCGCTGAAAGCTGCCTTTCCGAATCCGCCGCAGGCTGCCGAATCCTCTTCCAATCGGCGCCCAGCCCCACGTAGGCTTTCTCGGCAATGACGATCACACCGATGATCTCTTACGAAGACGCCGGCGCCGCAGCGGATTGGCTCGCGCGCGCGTTCGGCTTCGAGGAGACCCTGCGCTACACCGAGAACAGCGGGAAGGTCTCCCACGTCGAGCTTCGCCTCGGCGACGGCACGGTCATGCTCGGCAGTCCGCCCGGCTACGTGAATCCGCTCCACCTCCGCGAGACGGAGGCCGGTCGCGCATGGAACGAGACGGCGTTCGTGATCGACGGCGTGCACGTGTACGTCGAGGACGTGGATGCGCACTTCGCCCGGGCCAGAGAGGCAGGCGCCACGATCCTCTCCGAGCTGGAGGACCAGCCGTTCGGCGACCGGCAGTACCGCGCCGAGGATCTCGAAGGCCATCGCTGGATGTTCGCCACGCATGTGCGCGACGTCTTGCCGGAGGAGTGGGGCGCCGAAACGGCCTGAGTAGATACCCGCCCCCGGTATACGATTCCAGTGTGACGGGATACGCGAAGAACAAGGACGAGCTGCTGAAACGGCTCGCGCGCGTGGAGGGGCAGGTACGCGGGATCGCGCGCATGATCGAGGAGGACCGCTACTGCATCGACGTCCTCACGCAGGTCAGCGCGGTGCGTAAAGCCGTCGACGCCGTCGCGCTCGAGCTCGTCGACGACCACGTTCGCCACTGCATCGCGGACAGCTCGGGAGACGAGCGCGCCGCCCGCACCGACGAGCTGATGGCCGCGGTCGGGCGCCTCGTCAAGGCTTAGGTCTCAGCGGCGGAGTCAAGATCCGCGGGAACCGCACCGGCGGGATCGCGTCGGGGTGGGCCACGACCGTCGTCCCCGGCTCGTAGTAGCGGATCGGGAACGTGTTGTAGAGGCGGTTCCCGAGCCGGTTGAGGACGTACCTCCGCGCGGCGTCCGGGTAGTTCCGGCCGATCTCCAGCGGATAGCCACGGCCGTCGTAGAGGAGCACGTCGTGCAGCAGCCGGCCGCTCCGGGTGAACGGGTAGATGTTCTGAACCGGCGCCGTGTCGTAGGTGAGAACCTGGGGCTCGGCGACCGAGCTCTGCACGTACGCGACGATCAGCTGCTGGGGCGCGCGCTCAGCGAGGTGCTGGGCCACCGGCAACGCTGCGACCGCGAGGGCCACGTTCGCCAGCGTCCACACCGGTCCTCGAAAGCCGCGCAGCCCGAGGAGTGCCGAGAGGGCGACCGCCACGACGATCGCCAGCAGACCGGTTGCGCCGGTGCCGAGGCGAGGGACCTGCGGATGCGAGCTCGACCACGTCGCGCCGACGAGCATGGCGAGCGCCGCGACCACCACGTATCCGCGGACCGCCCACCAGATCGGCGCCAGGCGTGCGAGCACCGGACGGGCAGCGACGATACGCCGGTCGGCGCCAGCCTTTCGCAACCAAGCAAGAAGTCGCGATTCCGATCGGCTTGCCTCGGGCTCGCGGTGGAGACCAGCGGCGGCCCGCAGCTCGGCGGCGAACTCGTCCGGAGGCCCCAGCCGGGCGGCGACGGGCCCGCCGGCCTCCACGAGCGACGTCTCCACCTCGGCGAGCAGATCGTTCCGCTCCTCCTGGGGCAGGTCGCTGAGCGCTTCGGAGACGGCCGCGAGATAGGCGGTCACCTCCGGCGAAACGTTCGGTCGATCGGTCACGCCGTCACCTCCACATGGGCCTCGAGGAGCAAGGTCAGTGCGCGGGCGAAATCGGCCCAGGCGACGCGAGACTCAGCGAGCTGGGCCCGGCCGCGCTCGGTGATGCCGTAGTAGCGCCGGTGCGGGCCCTCGTCGGAGGGCATCACGTACGAAGTCAGCGCCCCGGCGCGATACAAGCGGCGCAGGGTTCCGTAGACCGACGCGTCGCCCACATCCGCGAGACCCCCTGCACGGAGTCGACGAAGGACGTCGTATCCGTACCCGTCCTGCTCGGCCACGACCGCCAACGCAGCTGCGTCGAGCGTTCCTCGCAGGAGCTGACTACGATCCACGCACTGCAGACTACTGCGCTTCGCGCAATAGCGCAAGCGCGTTCTGCGGTGACGGTACTTTCCAGGGGTGGAGGGGTCGCGGCAGCATCACAACGTCACGCTGGGAATCCTCACGCTCGCGGGGACCGCCTTCGCCCTCCAGCAGACGATGGTCTTTCCGGCGCTCACGACCTTCGAGCGCGACTTGAACGCGAGCACCGCCTGGGCAACGTGGGTTCTGACCGGCTTCCTCGTGGCCGCCGCGGTGACGACGCCGATCCTCGGCCGGCTCGGCGACCAGTACGGGAAGGAACGCCTGCTGATGATCAGCCTCGCGGTGTTCTTCGTCGGCTCGGCCGGCGCCGCGCTCTCCTGGAACATCTGGTCGCTGATCGCCTTCCGCGCCGTTGCGGGCGCGGGCGGCGCGATCTTCCCGCTCAGCTTCTCGATCATCCGCGACGAGTTTCCGCCCGAGCGCGTGAAGGTCGCGATGGGTCTCCTCTCGTCGGTGTTCGGCGTCGGCGGCGGGTTCGGGATCGTGCTCTCGGGCGTCATCGTCGACCACGCCTCGTGGCGCTGGCTCTTCGTCCTCGGCTCGATTCCGGTGGGCTTGTGCATCCTGCTCGTGCACCGCTTCGTGCCGGAGTCGCCTGTGCGGTCGCCGTCGCGGGTGGACGTGCCGGGCGCAGCGCTGCTCTCCGGCGCGCTCCTCACGCTGATGCTCGCGCTGACCGAGGGTGAGCCCTGGGGCTGGACGTCGCCGCGCATCCTAGGACTCGGCGTCGCGTCCGCGGCCTTCTTCGTCGTCTGGGGGCTCGTCGAGGCGCGGGTGGACTCGCCCATGGTCGACATGCGGATGCTGGCGCATCGGCCGGTGCTCCTGACGAACCTGGCCACGCTGGCCGCGGGTTTCGCGCTGTTCAGCTGCTTCGTGCTCGTGCCGTCGTTCGTCGAGATGCCCAAGTCGCTGGGCTACGGCTTCGGGGCGAGCGCGACCGCGGCCGGCCTGTTCCTCCTGCCCGCTTCGATCGCGCAGCTCCCCGCGGGCCCGCTCGGAGGGTGGATCGGCCGGCATTACGGCTCGAAGTGGGCGCTGTCCGGCGGGATGGCAATCGTCGCGATCTCGGCCGTGCTGCTCGCGTGGGAACACGACCGGCCGTGGAAGGTCGCCGCGGCCGGCGGCGCGCTCGGCTTCGGGGTCGGGCTCGCGTTCGCGGCGATGGTCGCGCTGATCGCAGAGAACGTTCACGAGACGGAGACGGGGATCGCGACCGGGATGAATACCGTCGTTCGCATGATCGGCGCGGTGATCGGAGGTCAGCTCGGCGCGGCGCTGCTGACGACCGAGACGGTTCGCGGCGGCTTGTTCCCGGCCGAGTCCGCGTACACGACCGCGTTCGCGCTCGGCGCCGTCGCCGCGCTCGCGGCTGCGCTCGTCGCGCTCTCGATCGGCACCCGTCCGCTGCGCGCGCTCGAGCCTGCGGAAGCACTCGACTAAATGTCGCCGGGAACGAGCTGCTCGAGGCGGTCGGCCCGCGGCGAGCCCTTCACGAGGATCAGGTCGCCCGGCCGAAGTTCGCGCTCGAGGTACTCCTGTGCCCCGCCGATTGTCTCGAACGCGTGGACGCGTCCGGCCACGTCGTCTCTCGCCCGCAGACCGTAGCGGCTGTTCGGGCCGACGAACACGAGCTCGTCCACGGCCGCGAGCGCCTGCTCCGCGAACGCCCGGTAGTGCCGGCTGGCCGGACCCGCGTAGTCCGAGATCGTGCCGACGACGAGCACCGTGCGCTCCGCCTGCGCCTCTGAGAGGAACTCCAGCACCGGCTCGAACGACCACAGTGGGGCCTTTGCGTGGTCCCGGATGAAGGTCGCTCCGCGATGACGCACCGGGCTCATCCGGCCGGGCATGGACTCGAACGTAGCGACCGCCTCGAGCGCCCGCTCGATCGGCACGCCGACCGCAACCGCAACGCCGACCGCAGCCAGCACCGCCGAAGCGAGGTGCTTTCCGTGCAGCCGGGTGCGAACGGGCCAGTCGCGTCCATCGTGATGCAAGCGGAAGCGGAGCGGCTCGGGCCAGGCGGAGCTCATCTCGGTCGCGCGAATCGTGGCCGAAGGAGACTCCCCGAACGTGATCACGCGGCCCGCGAACCCCTCGGCCATCGCGGCGACAAACGGGTCGTCGGCGTTGAGAATCGCGCAGCCGTCGGCCGGGAGCGCATCGATCAGCGCACGCTTCTCGAGCGCCGTCGCCTCGCGCGATCTGAACGCCTTGTAATGGTCCAGGCCGACCCGGGTCACGACGGCGATCGTCGGCTGCACGAGCCGCGCGACCCTCGCGACGCTGCCCGGATACCAGGCCGCGACCTCGAGAACGCAGAAGCCATGGCGCGCTCTCGTGCGCAGAATCGTGCGGCCGAGGTTGCTGATGTTGTTCCAGTTGCCCTCGGTCCAGGTCCCGGCGAGCTGCGTCCCCAGCACCGCGGCGATCAGGTCCTTCGTCGTCGTCTTGCCGGCGCTTCCGGTCACGCCCACGAACGCGGTGCCCTTGAGCCGGCGGCGGTGAGCGCGAGCGACCTCGATGCCCACGGCAAGGAGAACGTCGCGGGCAACGCCCTCGCCGAAGACGTGCCGACGACCCGTGAGCGTGTAGCGGCGGGCCACTGCTGTGGGAATCTACGGGCCGCTGATGTGCGGCATCGCCGGAATCTGGGAGCGGTCGGGCAGGGCGGTCGACCGAGCCGCGCTCGAACGCATGAGCGCAAGCCTGGTGCACCGCGGGCCGGACGGTCACGGCGTCCACGTGGACGGCGCGCTCGGACTGGCCAACCGGCGCCTCAGCATCATCGATCCGACGCCGGCGGGCGACCAGCCGATGTACCTCGCCGAGCGTGGCCTCTGGATCACCTACAACGGCGAGATCCACAACTACGTCGAGCTCCGCCGCGACCTCGAGAGCCATGGCGCACGCTTCCGCACGCAGACCGACACCGAGGTCGTCCTCCACGCGTACGCGGCGTGGGGCTCCGACTGCTTCGAGCGGTTCAACGGGATGTGGGCCCTGGGCCTCTGGGACGAGCGCGAGCGCCGGCTCTTCCTTTCGCGCGACCGCTTCGCGATCAAGCCGCTCTGCTACGCGGTCAAGGACGGCCGCGTCTGCTTCGCGTCGGAGCCCAAGGCGATCGCCGCCGCATTCCCGGAGGAACGCGAGCCGGACCGGGAGGAGATCGCCCGCTTCCTCGCCCGCGGGTATCCCGACGCGAGCAAGGCGACCTTCTTCGCCAACGTGCGCAACGTTCCCGCGGCGACCTGCATCGAGTTCAGCGAGGACGACGTTCGCCGGACGCGCTACTGGCGTTTCGTGCCCGGCGACGAGACGCCGAAGCCCGACGCGGTGGAGCGATTCCGCGACCTCCTCAACGACTCGGTGCGGCTCAGGATGCGCAGCGACGTCCCGGTCGGCACCTGCCTGAGCGGCGGACTGGACTCCAGCGCGATCGCCACGCTCGTCGAGATCCCGCCCGACCGGCCGATGCACTGCTTCTCGCTCCGCTTCGACGGCTTCGTCCACGACGAGAGCCGCTACGCCGCGATGGCCGCGGACGCTCGCCCGGGCGCGTTCGTCATGCACTGGGTGCGCCCCGAGTCGCGCGACCTCGTGGGAACGATGCGCAAGATCGTCCGGCATCACGATGCGCCGACGCCGGTCCGTGGCCGCCTGGGGCAGTGGTTCGTGATGGAGGAAGCCGGGCGAAACGTGAAGGTCGTCCTGGACGGCCAGGGCGGCGACGAGGTGCTTGCGGGCTACGCGCAGTTCGTGCTTCCGTACGTCGTCGACCGGCTGCTGCGCACCGCGCCGGCCTCGCCTTCGCGTTCGGGTCTGCTCGGCGACCTCGCCGAGCTTGCGTGGATCGAGTCTCGCTTCCGGCTCTGGTTCCTCGCCCGCGCTCCGCTTCCGTACGCGTGGCGCGCGCTGGGCCTGAGCCCGGCCCGGCGGCTGAACGCCCGTACCGCAGCCGGGTCAACAACGAGCTGTGGGACCAGCTGACGACCAACGGGCTCCCGGAGGTCCTCCACGCGGAGGACGCGCTGAGCATGGCCTTCTCGGTCGAGTCGCGGACGCCGTTCCTCGACCACCGCCTCGTCGAGCTCTGCTTTTCGCTGCCCTACACGGACAAGATCGCCGGCGGCTGGACGAAGAGCATCCTCCGTCGGGCGCTCGCCGACGCCGTGCCGGCGGAGATCCTCGCCCGGCGGCGGAAGATCGGCTTCTCCTCGCCGGTGACGCAATGGCTGCGGCTCGAGCAGAACTGGCGCGACGTTCGGGAGCTGCTCCTCGACCGCGCGTGTCTCGAGCGTGGCGTTTTCGACCAGCGCCGCCTCGAGCGCGCATTGTCCTCGTTCGCGAGCGGTTCAGAGTTGAACGCGATCGGCAAGACCGACCTGCTCTGGCGCTGGATCACGCTGGAGCTCTGGTTTCAGGAGTTCATCGACTCGCCCCGCTAGGCGGTCGCGACGATGCGAATCCCGCCGCGCGGCTTCTGCGTCAGGCGGACGGTGACCTTGTCGGCGGCGAGCTCGAGCGCTTCGGCCACGTCGTCGCGGATCTTGACCGCGAGCGCCTCGCAGAACACGCCCTCGTTGCGGAAGCGCGAGAGGTAGATCTTGAGCGACTTCGACTCGAGACAGAGGCCGTCGGGGTGGTACTCGATCGCGGCGACGTAGAAGTCGGGCTGGTCGGTGATCGGGCACATCGCCGAGAGCTCGTCGCTCGTCATCTCGACGTGGCTGACGCCAGGATTCGGAAAGCTCTCGAGCCCCGCGTAGTGCTCGGAGCCCGCGTGCCCAAGCGCGACGAACTCGGTCTGCGGTGTGTCGGTCTCCACGGTCGTAGTCTAGGGAGATGCCACGCGTCTACCTGGCCGGCCCGCCGTATGCGGAGGAGTACCGCCGTCGGGCGACGGAGCTGTGCGAGGCAGCCGGCTGGGAGGTCGTGGATCCCATGCGCCGAGATTTCCGCGGTAGGACGGAAGGCCACGTAACCGAGATCGTGGAAGGCGACCTAGAAGAAATCCGCTCGTGCGATGCCGTGCTAGCCGCGTTCACGGCGCCGGATGAAGGCACGGCGATGGAGGCCTGGTACGCGCACGAGCAAGGCATCCGAGTGATCGCGTACACGGGCGGGACGCCCGCGCATCCGTGGACGGTTTACGTCGCCGACGGCGCGTTCGCTGATCTGGAGGAGGCAATGCGCGCGCTGAAGTAGCGCCAAAAACACTGCCCGACGCCGACAACGTCGACGTGGTCGACTACCTCTACAGACTCAGCGTGTCGAGGACAGCGACCCGTAGGTTCCTGGCTGTCGGATGTTCGACAAACGTGATCCATGCGCCGATTGCGATCACGACAAGAACGACGTGTTTGATCTCGAGTTCCACTTTCACCTCCCCATGTCAGCCCGCGTTCCCGGCCAAGGCGGCGCCCACGAGTAAGCCGACCGCCCCGAGAAGAACCAAGTAGTCCGTCTGATTTAGCCCCTCGGTCTTGTTCGCGGGAGTAACCAACGGCGTGAGCGTTTGGCTGCAGTTAGGGCAACTTCCGGTGACAAGCACGTCGTACCCTCTTACGGGGTCAGTGCAGGCGGGACACCGACCGAGCTCTTGCTGGGCTCGTTCCGCAAGGACTTTGTACGCGTGGGAATTCATCTGCTCGCGTTCCATAGCGGTTTGAAGACGAGCCTCAGCTTCACCGAGTCGAGCGCGCGTATGCCGGAGCTCAGCAGCACACTTCACCGCCTTCTGCTCGAGATCCGCGATCGACCTCGCATTTGTCACTGAGTCAAGGCCTCGCTCGATTAGGTCGACCACAGCGGTCGTCAAGGTTGTTCCGCGGTCCTCTGCGAACGTGTCCAGCGCCTCCTTCAAGGCTGGCGGCACGCGTGTATATAAGACAGAACTCATGTTAGAAAACGCTATCAGAGATGTCAGACGCTGTGCAGAGACTGACCGGCCAAAGGTAACGGTACGACCCGCGGGCGGGGCCTCGACCGTGTCGTTTCGGTAACCTCGATCTCCTTGCCCGTGGCCCGCACCGACAGTCGCCGACATGCTTCGCGCGGCACCTCACGCGGCTCGCGACAATTTGTCGCCACAGGCCCAGAGCTTTTGAACCGCAGCGCTCAAGTCCTCAAACTTGTCCATCCACGACTTCGCGCCCGGTCCGGAACTCCCGTGGGGGTCAGCTCCTCTCCGTTCTCGCGTTACCTCGGCGCGTAGAACGTCGCAGCCGCCTCAAGGTTCCCCTTCGTCCAGAAATGGTCCCAGTAGTGCCGGACCGTCCGTGAGCGCACATGCGTGACCTTAGTCCGCGGGAGGAAGTAGCCGGACTTCGACGGCGCGCACGATTTCGATCGACTGCTCGAGGTCTGCGACGATCTGCGCGCGTCCGACGGTGACGCCGCCATATTCCGCTCGATTGCGCAGCCGGCGCAGCCGGTCCAGCCGTTCGAGAGCCGCGGAGCTCGCGACGCCTGCCAGCGCCTCCCTGGCGTAGTCGACGACCGCTGCGTGCGCGCCCGGACGATCCGCCCTTGCACGGTAACCGTTCGCAGACATGTCCGCCGCCACGGCCTTCCGGGCGGCGTCGTAGGCCAGTTGATACGCGCCTGCGGGGTCGCGGGACATGATCGCCGCGGCCGACTCGAGATGCGCATGAGCGTGCCGGATCAGATCGCGAGCCTCGTCCATATCGGCGTCGATGCGACCGAGACGTCCCTGCGCGAGCAACTCAGCGATCGTCGGCATCGATCACAAGCTCGACGACGGGTTGCTCGCGCACACGCGCGACGACGCCGCTCGAATGCTCCCAGTCTTCGGGCCCGACGAGGATCGGGTTCACCTCCAGGCCCAGCGCCTCCTCGACTTCCTGGGCGGCGCGGTACAGATCGTCGGGGTCCACCTCCCCCACGACGAGCAAGTCGACGTCACGCGGCAATGGGCCCGGCTCGCCGTGAAACCGCCGAGCCCAGGATCCGAAGATGAATGCCTGCTGGACGCCACGCACGCGACCGAGTGCCGTCTCGAGCAGCGGCGCAGGGCCGAAAGCTTTCGCGAGGAGAGCTGCAAGCTCAGTGTGAATCGGCGAGTCCGGATCAGGGCGAACGATCCGGGTGTTGCCGACCCGCCGACTCGTAAGCAGACCTGCTGCCTCGAGCCGGTCAGCCTCGCGCTGCACGGTCGCGGGATCCGCATCCAGCTGACGCGCCAGCGCCGCGAGCGACTCCCCCTCAGGGGCAACCAGAAACAGACGCGCGAGGAGGGCGGCTTGGCGCCGCGAACGAAACAGAGGAAGCAGTGCTGGAGGCTTCGTGCGTATAACGCACCGTATCTTGCACTAAACGCACGGTAGTGGCAAGTGAGTTCCTCTGCGTTGACATCCGTGCGCTCTCGGCAGAGGATCGCGTCATGCGGCAGCACGATCGGTGGACGCTTCGCGTGATCCGGCGCTACCAAGAGCGTGGACATCGCGTCGGATGTTGCGTGTTCACGCCGACTTGCTCCGATTACGCACGGCTGGCGATCGCGCGCCACGGCACATTCCGCGGTCTTGCGATGACGACGAGGCGGCTGCTGCGCTGTCACGGCGGCAACGCGGGCGCAACAGACTTCCCCACCTGAGGAGGCAGCGATGTATCAAGTAGTCCCTATCGGCGCCCAGTTTTCCGGTAAGGGGCACGAGCAGCTGACTGCAAGGCTCACTGAGTTCGAGTCCCAAGGCTGGGAACTCGTTCAGGTCTTTCCGGTCATGGTCAGCGGCTGCCTCGGCTTCGGCAACAAGCAGACGAACTATGCGGTGCTGCGCCGGCGGGACGGCTCAACGTAGAAGCGCCCGTCAGCTCTGGGGAATGCGGGCCTCGAGCGCGGCGGCCAGCGCCTCGCGCACGGGCTCCAGCGCGATTCGGTCCAGCACGTCCTGGAAGAAGCCTCTGACGATCAGGCGCTCCGCGTCCGCGCGCGTCAGCCCGCGCGTCATCGCGTAGAACAGTTGCTCCCGGTCGACCTGGCCTAGCGTCGCTCCGTGGGTGCAGCGGACGTCGTTCGCCAGGATCTCCAGGCCTGGGATCGAGTCGGCATGGGCCGTCTCGCTCAACATCAGGTTGCGGTTCTCCTGGTACGCGTTCGTCTTCTGCGCGTCCTTCTCGACGCGGATCATCCCGCGCCACACCGAGCTCGCCTTGTCGTTCAGCGCGCCCTTGAAGGCGAAGTCGCTCGTCGTGTTCGGCGCGATGTGCTCCTGGAACGTGTCGTAGTCGAGGTGCTGAGTGCCGTCCACGAAGTACGCGCCGGTAACGCGTGAGGTCGCGCCCTGGCCGGCGAGGTCATTCTGGATCCGCACCTTGCCGCTCTTCGAGCCGAAGCCGCCGGCGACCCAGTCGAGCTCGGCGTCGCGCTCGACGCGCGCGTGGTGGTTCGCGAAGTGCCACGTTTCACGGGACAGGTTTTGGAGGGACACGTACTCGAGCTTCGCGCCCTGCTCGACGAACAGCTCCACGACCGCGTTCGAGTAGCCGGCGACCTGCGGCGTCGCCGACGCATACTCCTCGATCAGCGTGAAGCGAGACTCAGCCTCCGCGACGACGAGCAGCCGCCAGAACAGCGATCCCCGGTCGACCGAGTTGGCGACCCGCACGTACAGCGGGCGCTCGAGGACGACTCCCCGCGGCACGACGACCAGCAGGCCGTGCTCCCAGAGCGCCGCGTTGTGCGCGGCGAACTTGTCGGTCGGCGGGACGAGCTCGCCGAGTCGCGGATGATCCTCGAGCCGCGCGAAGGTGATCCCCTCGGGCGCGTTCTCGATCTCGATCGACGACTCCGTGACCGTCGCCAGCGCGTCGACGTCGATGTTGAGCATCCGCTCGGGCACCGAGCCGTCGCCGCTTTCCCCGAACGAATCGGGGTCGAAGCCGCGCAGGTCGGTGAACCGCCACGCCTCCTCGCTGCGCGCAGGCAGCGGCAGCTCCGCGTAGCGGGTCCGCAACTCCTCACGAGAAAGGCCCCGGAGGGCCTCTGATGCCGCACCTTCCATGACTGACATGCAGGTCAAACTGTAGCCGTTCGATGACCGTCGTCGTGCCCTATGACCCGGACTGGCCGCGGCGCTTCGAGGAGGAACGCACGGGCCGTCAGCCCGCGGTGAGATAGTCCTCTCGCTGTTCCCCGAGCTGGAGGTCGAATGTACAAGACGCTTCTGTTCCTGCACATCCTGGGCGTGTTCCTGATCGTCGGCGGCGCCGGCGTCGCGACGGCGCTCGGCATCAAGATGTCGAAGAGCCGCCGCGCACAGACGATCGCCGACATGTCCAGCCTGTCGATCGCCGCCGAGCGGTACGTGATCACCCCGGGCGCGATCCTCGCGCTTGTCGCCGGAACGTTTCTCGTCCACCGGTCCGGCCACCAGTTCAACGAGTTCTGGATCATCGCGGCCTACGTCCTCTGGGTCATCGCGATCACGATCGGCTGGGCCATCCTCGGCCGGCATAGCGCGCGCCTGCACCGTCGCGCAAACGAGCTCCTGGCGAGCGGCGTCCAGGAAGACGACGAGCTCCAGAAGGAAGCGGCTGCGCCCGTCGGGCCGGTTTTCGGCGCCGTGCAGAACGTGATCCTGCTGGCGTTCATCTATCTCATGGTCGTCAGGCCGGGCGGGAAGTTCTAGGATCGCGCAATGGCTCTACGCAAGAACGCGAAGATCGAGCTGATCAAGAGCGTCCCGCTGTTCTCGTCCTGCTCGAAGAAGGAGCTCGAGGCGATCGCGGCGCAAGCCGACGAGCTGGTCGTCCCGAAGGGGAAAGTCCTCACGAAGGAGGGCGCGCGCGGCCGCGAGTTCATGGTCATCGTCGACGGCTCGGCCGAGGTGCGCAAGAAGGGGCGCAGGCTCAACCTGCTCGGCTCCGGCGACTTTCTCGGCGAGATCGCGTTGCTCTCGGGCGGGCCGCGGACGGCGACCGTGACCACGACCTCCGAGACGGACCTCCTCGTGTTGACCGATCGCGCCTTCTCGAGCGTGACGAAGAAGATGCCGTCGATCCATGCGAGCGTGCTGAAGGCTCTGTCGGAGCGGCTGGAGGCGGACTCTCTCTAGGCCGCGTACCGGCGGTGCAGGATCAGCGAGTTGCCGTCCGGGTCGGTGAAGAACGCCATGTTGCAGACACCCGAGTCGCGTTCGCCTACGAACTCGACGCCCTTCGCCTCGAGCTCGGCGCGGGCGGCGGCGACGTCCTCGACCCGTAGGGCGATTCCGTGCGCCGCGCTGGTCGGGAACTCGACGCCCTGATCCTCGGGCTTCCACAGCGCGAGCGTGACGTTGCCAGCCTCGAACTCGGTGGGCTCGCGCGGGTTCTGCGGTAGCTCCAGCACGTCTCGGTAGAACGCGATCGCCCGCTCCACGTCACGCGTGGGGACGTCTACGAAGTCGACTCGCTCGATCTTCAAGCTGCAATCGATGATGCCGGATCGGGACCGTTCGTGCCACGGCGTTCCGGGGCCCGTCCACCTCCTGCAGGGCCATGACTGCCGGACTGCCAACATTCCCGCCATTTCCAGGGCATTTGCACTATCCAGACATGTCGGGGGGCCTGGCCCCGGTGTTCAGAGGCGACATGGCTGCGGGGGAGTGGTCTTAGCTAGCCGACCGAGCCTTCCATCTGGAGCTGGATCAGCCGGTTCATCTCGACCGCGTACTCCAGGGGAAGCTCCTTGGTGATCGGCTCGACGAAGCCGCTGACGATCAACGCGCTCGCCTCCGATTCGGAAAGGCCGCGCGACATGAGATAGAAGAGCTGCTCCTCGCCGATCTTCGAGACCGTGGCCTCGTGGCCGATGTCGACGTTCGACTCGTCGATCTGGATGTAGGGGTAGGTGTCGGAGCGCGATTCCTCGTCGAGGATCAGCGCGTCGCAGACGACCTTCGACTTCGAGCCGTGGGCGCCTTTCGAGACCTGTAGCAGCCCGCGATACCCGGCGCGGCCGCCGTTCTTCGAGATCGACTTGGACGTGATCACGGAGGACGTGTTCGGCGCGACGTGGACGCACTTCCCGCCCGCGTCCTGGTGCTGGCCGTCGCCGGCAAACGCGATCGACAGCACCTCGCCGTGCGCGCGCTCGCCCATCAGCCAGATCGCCGGATACTTCATCGTCAGCTTCGACCCGAGGTTCCCGTCGACCCATTCCATCGTCGCGTCCTCGTACGCGACTGCCCGCTTCGTGACGAGGTTGTAGACGTTGTTCGACCAGTTCTGGATCGTCGTGTACCGGCAGCGCCCGCGCGGCTTGACGATGATCTCGACGACCGCGGAGTGCAGCGAGTCGGACGAGTAGATCGGCGCCGTGCAGCCCTCGACGTAGTGCACGTAGGCGTCCTCGTCGACGAGGAGCAGCGTGCGCTCGAACTGGCCCATGTTCTCTGCGTTGATGCGGAAGTAGGCCTGGAGCGGCATCTCGATCCGCACTCCCGGCGGCACGTAGATGAACGAGCCACCCGACCAGACGGCGGAGTTCAGCGCCGCGAACTTGTTGTCGTTCTGCGGAATGATCGTGCCGAAGTACTGCTTGACGATGTCCTCGTGCTCGCGCAGGGCCGAGTCCATGTCCAGGAAGATCACGCCCTTCGCCTCGAGGTCGGCCTGGAGCTTGTGGTAGACGACCTCCGACTCGTACTGGGCGCCGACCCCGGCGAGGTACTTCTTCTCGGCCTCGGGGATCCCCAGCTTGTTCCACGTGTCGAGGATCTCGGCGGGCAGGTCTTCCCACTTGTCGGCCTGCTTCTCGGTCGGGGAGATGTAGTAGAAGATGTTCTCGAAGTCGATCTCGGCGACGTTGCCGCCCCAGGTCGGAAGCGGTCGGGCCAGGAAGTAGTCGAGTGACTTGTGCCGGAACTTGCGCATCCACTCCGGCTCGTTCTTGTGCGCGGAGATCGCCTCGACGATCTCGTGGTTGAGCCCGCGGCCGGACTTGAAGAAGTAGTCCTCGGCCTCGTCGGGGTTCGAGAAGCCGTACTTGTAGTCGCTGCGGATCCCCTGGACGACTTCGACTTCGGGCGTTACTGCCACTACGACTCTCCTCCGACTGCTACAGGCGTGAATGCCTCGTACCCCTCCGCCTCCAGCTTATGCGCAAGCTCGGGGCCACCCTCCTCGACGATCTTGCCGTCCACGAAGACATGGACGAAATCGGGCTGCACGTAGTTCAGGATGCGCTGGTAGTGCGTGATGATCAGGGCGCCCATGTCGGGCCCGACGAGCTCCTTCACGCCCTTGGCCACGATCTGCAGCGCGTCGATGTCGAGACCCGAGTCGGTCTCGTCGAGCACCGCGATGCGCGGCTTCAGCATCGCCATCTGGAGGATCTCGACGCGCTTCTTCTCGCCGCCGGAGAACCCGTCGTTCAGGTAGCGCGACGCTAGCTCGCGGCTGACCTTGAGGCGATCCATCTGGCTCAGGAGCTCCTTGCGGAACTCGGGAATCGCAACCGGATCGTCCTCGCCGCCGTTCTTCGCCTTGCGGATCGCGTTCAGCGCGCTGCGCAGGAAGCTCGTGACGGTGACGCCGGGAATCGCGTGCGGGTACTGGAACGCGAGGAAGAGGCCGCGCTGCGCGCGCTCGTCGGCGCCCATCTGCGCGACGTTCTCTCCGTCGAAGAGGATCTCGCCCTCGGTCACCTCGTAGGCGGGGTGGCCCATGATCGCGTACGAGAGCGTCGACTTGCCGGAGCCGTTCGGCCCCATAATCGCGTGGGTCTCGCCAACGTCGACCTTGAGGTCGACGCCCTTGACGATCTCGGTGCCGTCCTCGAGCGCAACGTGCAGGTTCCTCAGTTCCAGTAGTGCCAAGTTCGTGAGCCTCGAATCCTTGTCGGAAAGCGGGTTTTCGCCCGGGCTAGTAACTGCATTGTAGCCGACGCCTGTCGGCGGCCGGTGCGCCGGAACGGCGCTGCTACGCTTCCCAGAGCATGCCTGGCTGGATCAGTCCCTGGGAGATCGCGCTCGTGCTGCTCGCGGCGCTGCTGCTCTTCGGCGGCAAGCGGCTGCCCGAGATGGGCAAGCAGCTCGGCACGGGGATGCGCGAGTTCAAGAACTCGATCACGGGCAAGGACGACGAGCCGACGGTCCAGCCGCCCGGCGAGCTGCCGGCCCCGCCGGCGCAGGATCCGACGGTCGCGCCGCTCCCGCGCGAGCACGACACCGTCTAAGCGTCAAGCCGTCGTGGTGAATTCGCGCGGCTCGGTAAGGGAGCGCAGACGGCCGCCAGGCAAAGCCTGTCGCCCTGATGTCGGCGCCGCGGAGACGGCGCCTTAGTCGTGCGCCTTAAGCCTCCGCGGCGCCTGAGCCACGGTGAAGAGGCAACGCTCGGCGAGCACCTCGAGGAGCTGCGCGGACGGCTGATCGTCTGCATCGTGGCCCTCGTCCTCACTTCGGCGATCGCCTTCGCGTTCCACCACAGGCTCGTGAAGTGGCTGATCGAGCCGCTTCCACCCGAGCACCGGCACCTGCTGACCCTCGGAGTCGCCGAGCCCTTCACGACCTCGCTGAAGGTCTCGATCGTCGCCGGGCTCGCGCTCTCCTTCCCGATCATCCTCTGGCAGGTCTGGAGCTTCCTCGCGCCGGCGGCGGCCGAGCACACGCAGCGGATCGTCGTCGCGTTCGTCCTCTTTGCCTCGGCGCTGCTCGTCTGCGGCGTGCTCTTCGGCTATTTCCTCGCGTTGCCCGCGGCGGTCCACTTCCTGACCAGCTACGACTCTGGGCTCTACAACGTCCAGATCCGTGCGAGCAACTACCTGGGGTTCGCCGTGCAGGTGCTGGTCGCGGTCGGGGTCGTGTTCGAGCTGCCGATCTTCGTGCTCGCGCTCGTGCGGATCGGCGTGCTCACGACCGCGAAGCTGCGGCGCAACCGGCGGCTCGGCTACTTCATCGTGCTCGTCGTCGGCGTCTGCCTCCCGGGCGTCGACCCGGTGACCACGCTGATGGAGACGATCCCCTTGTTCGTGCTCTACGAGGGCTCGATCTGGCTCTCCGTGCTCGTCGACAAGCGCATCCGCCACACGCCTGCGGTCGAGTCTTCTTGACGTTCCCCGGGTAACCTTCCGCCCGTGGCCAGAGGAGCCGTCAAGCAGCGCGCGAAGCAGCCCAAGCCGGCGGCTCCGCGGCGCCGTCAGAAGCAGCCGAAGACCTGGGAGGAGCAGCTCTTCTTCTCGCGGCTGCGAAACCACGCGAAGTGGATGTTCGTCTTCCTCGCGCTCGTCTTCGGCGTCGGCTTCGTAGCGTTCGGGGTCGGAACGGGCTCGAACGGGCTCAGCGACGTGCTCAAGAACAACTTCCTCTTCGGCGGCGGCGGCTCGAGCGGGGACGTCAGCAAGGCGCGCAACCAGGTCAAGAAGCACCCGAACGACGCGGCCGCCTACCTGGCGCTCTCACGGGCCCTGCAGGCGGCCGGCAAGCGGGACGAGGCGATCGCCCCGATGGAGCGCTACTCCAGGCTGCGCCCGAAGGACTCCGACGCGTTGCGGGAGCTTGCCTCGCTCTACCTGACGAAGGGCCAGACCTTCCAGAACGAGGGGCAGGCAGCGCAGGCCGAGGCTCAGGTGAGCAACGCCGGGACGCTCTTCACCCCGCCCGCGACGACGAAGCTCGGGCAGGCGCTCAGCCAGGACGCGATCTACGGCGCAGTCTCGACGTTGAGCACGTCGAAGGTGACGGCCGCGTACACCGGGATGCAGACCGCTTACGGGAAGGCGGTCGCGACCTACAAGCGCCTCGCCGCAGCGAACCCGAAGGATTCGAGCACCCAGTTCGAGCTCGCGCAGACCGCCGAGCAGACCGGCGACGTGACGACGGCGATCGCGGCCTACAAGCGCTTCCTCGTGCTCGCCCCGCAGGATCCCACGGCGCCGGCGGTCAAGGCCCGGATCAAGCAGCTGCAGGCTTCGCAGACGAAGAGCACCGCGCCCGCAACCGGATAGACTCGCGGGCGAGGACGTGACCTAGACCGGGGGGCGGATGAACTTCGACATCAAGACTGAGCAGCTCGGGCCCGAGGCGTACGTGATCTCGCTTGCGGGCGAGGTCGACCTCTACACGGCGCCGGAGTTCAAGCAGCAGCTGCTCGACGTGATCGGCAAGGGCGGCAAGGAGGTCGTGGTCGACTTCTCCGACACGACGTTCATCGATTCCACGACCCTCGGGGTGCTCGTCGGCGGCGTGAAGCGGCTACGCACGAACGAAGGGCAGCTCTCGCTCGTCTGCAGCGACCGGAACATCACGAAGATCTTCGAGATCACCGGGCTCGACCGCGTATTCACGATCTACCCGACCCGCGACGAGGCCGTCGCGAAGCTCGACTCCGCTGGGCAGGCGCCGGCGTAGCCTGGCCGCCGCGGCCCTGGCGGTCGCGGCCGGTGTCCTCTCGGGCTGTGGCACGGGCGGGCACGTGTCGGAGAATGCCGGCGACGCAGCGCACGGGCAGCAGCTCTTCTCCTCGAAGTGCGCGTCCTGCCACACGCTCAAGGCGGCGAACGCACAGGGGACGATCGGGCCCAACCTCGACGCAACGTTCCGCGCGGCGCGCGCGCAAGGGCTGGACGAGAGCTCGTTCGCGGACGTCGTGGCCGGCCAGGTGCGCAATCCGGGGCAGTACCCGACCGGCGGGAAGAACGAGCTGCAGGCGAACATGCCCAAGGATCTCGTCACGGGACAGGATCTGAGCGACGTCGCCACGTTCGTCGCCAAGTACGCGGGCACCGACAAGCCGCCTCCGGGCGGTCAGACTGGCGGCGGCGGAAAGAGTGGCTTGGCGATCTTCTCGGCGAATTGCGCGAGTTGCCACACGCTCGCGGCCGCGCGAGCGACGGGAACCGTCGGACCGAACCTCGACGACCTGAAGCCGAGCTTCGCCCGCGCGAAGAAGCAGGTCATCAACGGCGGCTCCGTCATGCCGGCGTTCAAGGGCAAGCTGACCGACCCGCAGATCGACGCCGTCGCCCGCTTCGTCGCCAACTCGGCCGGCAAGTAACACGTTGTTACTAAGGTCGTTCGGAGTGCCCGGACGCGCGTGGCTCCGTCACCTACGCCTCTCTTCGCACTTAGTAACAGTCTGTTACTAGGGCGGCGGTTCAGTCTGGGTCGCGGACTTGCTCGGTCTCCGCGGCCAGATCGACGACCACGTGCGTGATCGGGACGTCGAAGCGGGCGCGGGCTCGCTCGACGACGTTCGTCTCGAGCCAGTGCGAGCGGCCCTCCGGATGGGTCGAGATGACGATCTCGTCGGGGCCGAAGGAGCGGCAGGCGTCATCGAGCGCCTGCAGCGGATCCGCGTCGCCGATCTCGCCGCGGGCCTCCACGCCCAGGCGCTCGAGCGCGCGTAGGCTCGCGGCCTGGCGCAGCTCCGCGTTCGCGCGTGCGCCGTCCTCGTCCGAGGCCCAATGGCGCAGCGGTGAGTTGAGCGCCGGGGTGACGACGAGCACGTGGGCGCGATGGCCGGCGGACTTCTGCGCGATCGCCTCCCGAAGCGCGCCGCCCTGCACCGTCTCGTTCGCGATCACGAGGATCCGCCTCTCCCCTTCCGTGCTTCGATGCTCCACGTGCCGAGTCGGCGGCGGCTCGTCACGCCGGCCGAACGAGCGCCAGAGCACTCCGAGCGTCAGAACGATGAAGACCGCGAGCCCGAGCCAGCGGTTGACCCACGAGGCCGCGACGATCAGCGCGAAGTACCCGATCGTCAGCAGCAGCAGGCGATACGCCTCGGCCTCGGATCGGGGCAGCTTCATTAGAGGAGGTAGACGGTCGCGTACACCACGATCCACATTACGTCCACGAAGTGCCAGTAGATCCCGCCGATCTCGACGCCGTGGTGCGATTCGGCCGAGAAATGGCCACGGAACGCGCGCACGGTCATGAAGAACAGGATCGACAGGCCGACGAAAACGTGAGCGCCGTGAAGTCCCGTGAGGCAGTAGAAGATCGTCCCGAAGGCGCCGTCATGCGGCGCGAAGCCGACCCGTGCGTACTCGATCATCTGGGTGATCAGGAAGGTGAGCCCCATCAGGAAGGTCAGGACGAGACCTGCCTGCAGGCCCGCGCGGTTGCCGCGCTTGATCGACTGTGTCGCCCAGTGGATCGTGAAGCTGGACGTCACGAGGATGCACGTGTTGATCAGCGCGACGAAGACCGGCAGGTGGAAAGGCGGCGTCGGCCACGGCGTGCCGGCGACGACGCGGACGAAGAAGTACGCGGTGAAGAACGAGCCGAAGAGCATGATCTCCGACGCGATGAACAGGAACATTCCGAGCATCCCCGCCTCGACGCGCGAGCTCTGGTGGGCGAGCGGGGGGCCGTGATGCTCGGCGTGGGCGTGCGCCGCCACTAAGCCTTCGCCTCCACGCGCGCGGGATCGGAGACCACGTGGTCGACCGGCAGCCCGGTCTCCTTGCGCAGCCGCCCCACGAGGTCGCGCCGCAGCCAACCGGAGCGCTCACCCGGAAATGTCGAGACGATCAGCTCGTCGACGCGCTCGTCGAAGATCGTCTCCATCGCGGCATTGAAGGGATCGGGATGCGCGACCTGGCCGTGGACGTCCAGCCCCGCTCCGCGCAGCTCGGCGAGCGCCTGGCGAAGCCGCTGCTCCGCGTCCTCGTACGAGCTGTGCGCCTCCGCCTGCGGCGCGACGATCAGGAAGCTCGCGGGCGAGCGGGCGGCGCGGTGGCGGATGCGGTCGAGGAGCGGCCTCCCGAGAATCGTCTCGTTCGCGATCACGAGCACGTTCGCCTCGGCGCCTCGCTCGCGCTCCAGATCCACGACGACGTGCTCGAACGGCCGGTCGCCGCACGCCTTACGAAGCTCCGCGACCACGTCCCGCCTCAGCCAGCCGGATCGCTGCTCCGGATGCGTCGAGACGATCACCTCGTCGGGCTCGAGCTGCGCGAGCGCGTCCTTGACCGCGCTGACGGGATCGGCGTCGACGACCAGTCCGTGCGCGGGGATCCCTTCGTCGCGCAACAGCTTCAGCGTCTTGTCGAGCCGGCGCCCGGCTGCGGCACGGCGCGTGTCCTCGTAGACCACGTAGCCCTCGCGTGGATGGTTGACCGGGCAGATCACGGTGACGCGGATCGGGCCGGCGGCGTCCCGGCGCTCGAGCGCGCGAATCAGGCTGTGGCCGGCGACGGTCTCGTTCGCGACGACGAGGACGTGACGGCCCTGCGGCTCCGCGACCTCGCTCAATGCACCCGCACCTCCTCGCCCTCGGCGACCGCGGCACGGTCGCCGTTCAGCACGGCGTGCCTCGCCCCCGGCACGCCGTACTCGTACGGGCCGCCGACAACCTGCGGGATCTCGTCGAAGTTGAAGATCGGCGGCGGCGAGGTGACCTGCCACTCGAGCGTGAGTGCCCGCCACGGGTTGCCGGGCGCGGGCGGGCCGCTCCGCAGCGAGGTGATCATGTTGTAGAGGAACACGATCGTGGAAGCCCCGAGCCCGAACGACGCGATCGAGATGAACATGTTCAGCGCCGCGTACTTCGGCTCGTAGTCGGAGTAGCGGCGCGCCATCCCGTCCGTCCCCAGCCAGTGCATCGGGAAGAACGTCGCGTTGAAGCCGACGAACGTCAGCCAGAAGTGCAGCTTCCCGAGCTTCTCGTTGTACATCCGGCCGGTCATCTTCGGGAACCAGTAGTAGATCCCGGCGAAGATCGTGAAGAGCGAGCCGCCGAAGAGCACGTAGTGGATGTGCGCGACGATGAAGTACGTGTCCGAGACGTGGATGTCGATCGGGACCGCGCCGAGCATCACGCCCGAGAGCCCGCCGATCAGGAACATGGAGACGAAGCCGAGTGCCCAGAGCATGGGCGTCCGCAGGTGCAGCTTCCCCTCCCAGATCGTGGCCAGCCAGCTGAAGACCTTCACCCCCGTCGGCACCGCGATCAGCAGCGTCGTGATCATCATCGGGACGCGCAGCCAGGGCGCCATCCCGGAGACGAACATGTGGTGCGCCCAGACCGAGAAGCCGAGCACGAGGATCGCCATCAGCGAGACGGCCATCAACCGGTAGCCGAAGATCGGCTTGCGCGAGAAGACCGAGATCACCTCGGACGCGATCCCGAAGCCGGGCAGCATCATGATGTAGACCGCCGGGTGCGAGTAGAACCAGAAGATGTGCTGATAGCCGAGCACGTAGCCGCCCTGGCTCGGATCGAAGAAGTGCGTGTGCATGATCCGGTCGAACATCACGAAGAACTGCGAGCCCGCGATGAAGGGCGTGGCAATGACGACGAGCAGCGAGGTCGTGAAGTTCGCCCAGACGAGCAGCGGTAGCCGCCAGAACGTGAGTCCAGGCGCGCGCATGGTGATGATCGTGACCAGGAAGTTGAGCGCGGTCATGATCGAGCTCGCGCCGGCCCACTGGACGGCCATGGAGAAGAAGACGGTGCCGAGCGGCTGGTGGGTCGAGAGCGGCGCGTAGTTCGTCCAGCCGTTCGCGAACGGGCCGCCTGGGCACAGGAAGCTCGCCAGCATCATGGTTCCGGCGATCGGCAGCAGCCAGAACGAGAGCGCGTTCAGCCGCGGGAACGCCATGTCCGGCGCGCCGAGCATGAGGGGCACGGCGAAGTTCGCGAGGCCGGCGAAGGCAGGGATCACGAACAGGAAGATCATCAGTGACGCGTGGACCGAGAAGAGGCCGTTGTACGTCTGGTTGTCGAAGAACTGCATCCCGGGCTTCGCCAGCTCGGCGCGCACGAGCATCGCCAGCATCCCGCCGGCGAGCAGGAAGAAGATCGTCGTGACCAGGTACTGCATCCCGATCACCTTGTGGTCGGTGTTGACGCGGAAGTAGTCGCGCCAGCTGTACGCGCCGTGGCCGGAATGGTCCTCCGGTCGGGTCGGCGAGCCGATCGCGTAGCGGACCCAGTAGTCGAAGTTGCCGATGCCCGCGAGGAAGCCGATCGGCGCGGCGGTGAGGGCGCCGACCGTGATCACGATCCACCAGTTCCAGTACGGGTGCCAGCCGCCCCAGAGCCGAGCGAGGACGACGATGCCCGCGCCGATGCCGAAGAAGAGCGGCGCCATCCAGAGCGCCCGCACGAAGCCCGGTGCGATCAGGTGCCGCCAGCCGCGGACCGGGGGCGGACCGCCGTGCGCGTCGTGCCGGAGCTCCTGCTGGTGGCCGACGGCGGTCTCGCTCACGCGCCGCCTCCTCTCGTGGACGCGACCAGGTACTTGACGAGCGCGTCAAGCTGCTTGGAGGACAGGCTTGAGCCGAAGGTCTTCGGCATCACGTTCGGCGGATATCCCTTCTCGACGTAGGCGTCCGGCTTGACGATCGACTCCCGGATGAAGGCGTCGAGCGTCTGGCCCGGGCCCTTCGCAAACGCGGGCAGCCTATCGAGGTCGGGGCCAACCTTTGCCGGTCGCTCCGGCCCCTTGAGTGTGTGGCAGGCGGCGCAGCCGTTCGAGTCGAAGATCGCCTTCCCGGCGTCCGCGCCGCCGGTGCTCTGAGCCTGGCCCTGCTTCGATGCCCAGGCGTCGTACTCGGCCGCCGGCATCACAATCGCGGTCGCGCGCATGAACGCGTGGCCGAGGCCGCAGAGCTCGGTGCACTTGATCGGGAACCGGCCCACGCGAGTCGGCGTGATGTGGAGCGTCGTCACCTGCCCGGGCACAGCGTCCTGCTTCTGGCCGAACTGCGGCACCCAAAAGGAATGGAGCACGTCGAGCGCGCGGATGCGGAGCTGGACCGAGCGATGGACCGGAAGCCGCAGCTCGGTCGAGGCGAGCCCGTTCGACTCCGGGTATTTGAACGACCACGCGAACTGCTGGGCGATCACGTCGATGTGCAACGGGTGCTTGCCGAGGTTGTCGTTCTTGGCCAGCACGATCGCCGAGAACACGCCGATCGCCGTCACGAGCAGCGCCGGCACCGCTGTCCAGAGGATCTCCAGCCCGGTGTGCCCGTGGATCGGGGGCCCGTCGGTGTCGTCGTCGGGCGGCACGCGGAACTTGATCACCGAGTAGACGATGACCGCGCTGACCAGCGCGAAGATGACGATGCAGATGATCGTCACGAACCAGAAGACCCAGTCGATGCGCTCGGCCTCGAGCGTCGCGGGCTTCGGCAGCCACGGGACGAAGTACGCAACGGCACCGGCGATCGCGCCTGCGATCACGCCGATGACGACGAGCTGGAGGATGGAGCCTCTCCGCACTGCGGCACGAGACTACTTCAAGAGACGGCGCGCGGGAGGGGGGAGCCGCGGGACTGCGAAACACCTGCAACGAGCGCCCTTCGCGCACCCAGAATGCCGTCTCGAGCGTTTCTCCATTGCACCCTGAGGGCACGTGAATGAAACCCCGAATGGAGGTCTCATGGGACTTGGAGTCGGAATCTTCCTGACCGCTATCGGCGCGATCCTCGCGTTCGCAGTCAACACCACGGTCAGCGGCCTGAACATCCACACGGTCGGCTGGATCCTCTTGATCGTCGGCATCGCGGGCATCGTGTTGTCGATGATCTTCTGGTCGTCGTGGGGCGGGCCTGCCGGCGTTCGTCGCCGCACCGTCGTGGACGACGGAGCTCCGCCGCCCGGGTACTAGACCCACCCGGAGCTCTGGCACAAACGAGAGGCGCGGCTCCGGCCGCGCCTCTTCTCTGCTCTGGGAGACTTTCTCCATGCATGCGTTCGCCGTCGGCTTCGGGCTCGGCTTCTTCGTCGCGCTCCAGCTCGGGCCCATGTCGCTCTTCCTCATGCGGACGACGCTCCGGTCGGGCTGGCTCGCAGGCCTTGCGATCGGCGCTGGGATCGCGGTCGTCGACGCGCTCTACGCCGGGTGCGGAGCCGCAGGCGCGGCGCCGTTCCTCGCGTTCGAGCCGATCCGGCTCGCGCTCGGGCTCGTCGGAGCGGCCGTGCTGATCGGGCTCGGCGCGCGAACGCTCTACAGCGCGTTCCGCGTTCGCCTCGGCGGTGAGCTCGACACCGAGGTGGCGACGCCCAGGCAAGCGTTTCTCACGTCGCTCGCGGGAACGGCGTCGAACCCGCTGACGATCGCCTCCTGGGCAGCCATCTTCGCCGCGGCCAGCGCAGCCGGCGCTGCGCACGCGGCAGGCGGCGCCGTTCTGCTCGTCGCGGGGGTCGGAATTGGGAGCCTCACCTGGGTGAGCGCGCTCGCGAGCGCGACCGCGGTGGCCCGTCGCGCGATCGGGCGTCGCGCCGTTCGAGCCGCCGACGCGATCGCGGGCCTCGGCCTCGTCGGCTTCGGCGGGGCGCTGGCTGCGTCGACGCTGTTAGGCGACCGGTAGCCAATTCCAGCCTTCCGGTTAGGGAGCGCAGACGGACGCACGGGCAAAGCCCGTACGCCCTGATGCGGCGCCGCCGAGTCGGCGCCTAGGCGACCGGTAGCTCGAGCGCGAACTTGGAGCCGCGGGGATGGCGCGGCTCGACCCAGATCCGTCCGTCCATCCGCCGCACCAGCTCGCGGCAGATGTACAAGCCCAGGCCGGTGCCGCCGACACCGCGGGTCAGGTTCGGATCGAGGCGATAGAACTTCTCGAAAATCCGGGCCCGCTCCCCCGCGGGAACCCCGAGGCCCTCGTCGCAGACCGAGATCCGGACGCGGTGACCGGCCTGGTCGAGGGCGATCTGCACATCGCCGCCGTCGGGCGAGTACTTGATCGCGTTGTCGACCAGATTGGTGAGGACCTGGCGCACCTTGTCCGGATCGGCCGCGACATGCGGGAGATCGGTCGGCGCGTTCAGCGTCAGCCTCACGTTCTCCGGCAGGTGCAGGCGCGCTGCGGCGAGCACGCTCTCGGTCAGCTCCTCGGCGTTGCAGCGCTCGATCGACATCTGCAGCGACCCCGAGTCGACACGACTCGCCCAGAGGATGTCGTTGACGATGCGCGCCAGCCGGTCGGACTCGTCCGCAACGACCGAGAGCAGCTCCTGTGAGCGCTCGCCTTCCAGATTGACGTCCTCGCGCCGCAGTGTCAGCGCAGCGCCGTAGATCGCGGCGAGCGGCGTGCGCAGCTCGTGCGAGACCGTGGAGATGAAGTCGGCCTTCATGCGCTCGACCGCCTGCTCCTCCGTCAGGTCGCGGAACGCGAACACCGTCCCCTCGCCGAACGTCACGGCCGAGATGGACAGCCACAGCTCGCGCCCACCGAGCTCGATCGGCACCGTGACCGGCCGGCTCGCCGCAGGGCCTTCCAGCGTTCGCGGGGGCGCGAGCTCGGCGAAGACCTCCCACCCGTCGAGCGCCTCGCGCGCCGGGGAGCCGAGCGCGTCACCCTCGCTGAGCCCGGAGATCCGCGCGGCGGCGGGATTCCAGAGGCGGATCACTTCCGCGCGGTCGACAAGCATGACTCCGTCGCCGACGTGCGAGAGCGCGAGCGTCGCCTGCGCGCGCTCCTCGGCGGCGCGGAAGAGCTGCGCGTTCTCGACCGCGACGGCCGCGCGCCGCGCCACCTCCTGGGCCAGCGCGACGTCATCCTCGCGGTAGCGGTGTGTCTCGTCGGCGGAGACGAGCATGAGAGCGCCGAGCAGCCGGCCACGGGCGGCGAGCGGGACGACGACGGCCGAGCGCATGCCGAGCTGACGCAGGGTCTCCAGGTGGTCGTCGTCGAAGGTCGACTCGACGAGCAGCTCGTCGGTGATCTCGGCGTAGAGCGCCGGCTCGCCGGTCCGCATCACGAGTCCCGTTCCCTCGCTCTCGGTCGTCCGCGGCGGGAACTGGGTGCGCGATCGCTCGGCCCATTCGGCCTTGGCCGGATCGCGATGAACGACCGCGAGGCGCCGGAGCGAGCCGTCCTGCTCGAGCAGGTCGACGGCGCACCAGTCCGCGAAGGCCGGGACGACGAGCCTGGCCACGTTCGCAAGCGTCGTCTCGACGTCGAGCGACGAGGCCAGCAGCTCGCTCGCCTCGGAGAGGAAATGCAGGGTCTCGAGGGAGTGGTCGCGCGCCCGGAGCGCCTCCTCCGCGTCGCGGTAGAGCAGAGCGTTGTCGACCGCGAGGGCGGCACGGCGGGCAAGGTGCTTTGCGATCGCGAGATCCTCCTCCCCGTAGCGCCGGCCCGACTCAGCAGCGATGAACGAGAGCGCGCCGAGCACCCGGCCCCGGGCGGCGAGCGGTACCGTCATCACGGAGCGCAGCCCGAGCTGGCGCAGGACCTCGAGCAGCTCAGGCGTATCGCGGGTCGCCTCGACGAGCAGGTCGTCCGGGATCTCCGGGATCAGCTCGGGCTCCCCCGTGCGGATCACGTTCGGTACCCCCATCGGAGCGTCGGGATCGACCGGATACTGCTTCGCCAGCTCGTCGGCCCACTGGATCTTCTCCGGATCGGCGTGCGCGACCGTGAGCCGCTCGATCGAGCGGCCCGGACCGACGAGATCGATCGAGCACCAGTCCGCGAACCGCGGGACCGCAAGCGCGGCGACGTTGGCCAGGGTCTCCTCGTACTCGAGCGACGAAGCGAGCACCTCGGTCGCCTCCGCGAGGAAGCGCCGGTCTTCCGCGGCGCGGGCCTCGGACTCGTTGCGCTGAGCGGTGTGGATGGCCGACCCTGCGAGCCCGGCGAGCGCAACCGCGACCTTGACCTCGTCCTCGCCGAAGCTCCGTAACGACCGGAAGTAGAAGACGAGGGTCCCGTTGACGTCGCCCGCGATGCGCAGCGGCGCCACGAGCATGGCCCGGATTCCCTCCGCGTTGTGGGCCTCCCGATGCGCCGCCTGGACCCATTCGGCCTCGTCGAGGTTCTCGACGACCAGCGGGCCGTCGAGCTCCATCGAGCCGGACTGGTTCGTGAGCGCCTCGCCGACGTGCTCGCGGTAGGTGTCGGAGATCCCCTCCGTCGATGCGAGCGTCCAGGTGTCGGTGGTGGAATCGCGCAGCCAGAGCCCGTGTCCGTCCGCCGCGAGGACCCGCTGCGCGAGATCGATCACGGCCGGCAGCACGTCCGCGACGTGCATCGACGCGAACAGCGAGCCCGCCTCCTCGACGAGCAGGGTCATGCGTTCGGTGGCGCCGAGCTCCGGCAACTTGGACGTCTCGGAGACCACGCGGCGCGCCACGGCCCGCATGGTACGGAGCGAAGCTGCCAGAACGCCACTGTGATTTGGGCCATCTCGCCGCCGGACCGGCACTCAAGAGGGGTCGGCTTTGCCGGCCCCGCCCAACTTGTGGACACTCAAAGGAGGGGGCTCGCGGGGGAACCCTGGGTTCCCCCGCGGCTAAATGGGCCGTGTAGGGATCGAACCTACGACCTTGGGATTAAGAGTCCCCTGCTCTACCAGCTGAGCTAACGGCCCCAGGGTGGCTGAGTAGTGTAGCCACGCCGTGAAAGTCCTTTCCGTCGTCGGGAATCGTCCGCAATTCATCAAGTCCGCGCCGCTTTCGGTGGCGTTGCGCGAGCGGGGGATCGACGAGGTCGTCGTCCATACGGGACAGCACTACGACCGAGAGCTCTCGCAGGTCTTCTTCGACGAGCTCGGCCTCGATGAGCCGCGCTACCGCCTTGACCTCCACACCTCCGATCCGGAGGCGATGGAGCCGCCGATCCTGTCGGTCGCCGAGCGCGAGGCCCCCGATGCCGTGCTGGTCTACGGCGACACGAACACGACCCTCGCGGGCGCGCGTGCGGGTGTGCTCGCAGGCGCTCCGGTGGCGCATGTGGAGGCGGGCTTGAGAAGCGGCGACCTCGAGATGCCCGAGGAGCGGAACCGGATCGAGGTCGACCGGCTCTCACGACTCCTGTTCGCGCCCGACGAGCGCTCCCGAAAGACACTCGCGGAAGAGGGCGTTGCCGGACGCGTCGAGATCGTGGGCGACGTGATGGCCGACTCGACGCTTCGGTTCGCCCCGCTGGCCCGGGAGCGGTCTACGGTCCTCGACCGTCTCGGCGTGCAGCCGGGAGCCTTCGCCCTCGTAACGATCCACCGCGAAGCGAACGTGCAGCCCGAACGGCTGGCTCGGATCGTCGAGGGGCTGAAGCGAATCGAGGAGCCGATCGTCTTTCCCGCGCATCCCCGCACGCGCGGGGCCCTGGCCGGCAGTTTCCCCACCATCGATCCGCTGGGCTACCTCGACTTCGCGGCGCTCGCCTCGCAGGCGCGCGTGATCCTCACCGACTCAGGCGGCCTGCAGAAGGAGGCGTACTGGTACGGCGTCCCGTGCGTGACCGCGCGACCCTCCACGGAATGGATCGACACCGTCGAGGTCGGGGCCAACGTGCTCGTGGACGACGACCCCAACCGGATCGCCGCGGCGGTCGCAGGTGCACGCATGCCGGAGGAGCGGCCCGAGCTGTATGGAGACGGCAAGGCTTCCGTAAAGATCGCTGAAGCGCTCTATACGCTTGGCCGTTCATGACGGACGTCGGAATCGTGGGGGCCGGTTACGTCGGCGTCCCGCTCGCGCAAGTATTCGCAGCAGCGGGCAAGTCGGTCGTTCTCTTCGACGTCAACCCAAACGTCGTGGAGGCACTGAACCGCGGCGAGAGCCACATCGAGGACGTGCCTTCCGACGTCTTGCGCCCGCTCGTCGAGCAGGGGTTGCGCGCCACCGCGGACTTCGACGAGCTCGCCGACGCCGACGCGATCCTCGTAGCCGTCAACACGCCGCTCTCGAAGCAGCGCGAGCCCGATCTCTCCTACGTCGAGCGCGCCACGACGGACATCTCGAAGCGGCTGCGCAAGGGCCAGCTCGTGGTGCTCGAGTCCACCACGTATCCGGGCACGACGCGCGACTGCGTCCTCCCGATCCTCGAGCAGAGCGGGCTGAAGGTCGGGGAGGACTTCCACCTCGCCTTCTCGCCCGAGCGCGTCGACCCGGGCCGGTCCGACTGGACGACCCAGAACGTGCCGAAGATCGTCGGCGGAATCACGCAGGCCTGCACTGACCGCGCCGCCGAGCTCTACGGGTCGGCGATGGAGACCGTCCATCCCGTCTCGTCGCCGGAGGCTGCCGAGCTCACGAAGCTGCTCGAGAACATCTTCCGCTCGGTGAACATCGCCCTGGTGAACGAGCTCGCGCAGCTTTGCGACCGGATGGACCTGGATGTCTGGGAGATCGTCGACGCCGCGGCGACGAAGCCCTTCGGCTTCATGAGCTTCGAGCCCGGGCCGGGGCTCGGCGGCCACTGCATCCCGCTCGACCCGTACTACCTCAGCTGGAAGGCACGCGAGTACGACTTCAACACGAGGTTCATCGAGCTCGCCGGCGAGGTCAACAACAACATGCCGTACTTTTGCCGGTCGCTCATCTCGCAGGCGCTGAACCACGGCGCCGAGAAGTCGCTCAAGGGCTCGCGCATCCTGCTGCTCGGGGTCGCGTACAAGGCGGACATCGGTGACATGCGTGAGTCGCCGGCGCTGAAGCTGATCGAGCTGCTGCGCACCGCGGGGGCCGAGATCGCCTACCACGATCCTCACGTTCCCGAGGTGCCGGAGCACGGGCTCTCGTCCGTCGCGCTGGACGCCGGCGCCTACGACGCCGTCGTGATCGTCACCGCGCACTCCGAGATCGACTACGACCAGGTCGTCGAGGAGGCACACCTCGTCGTCGACCTGCGCAACGCGACGAAGCGGGCCGGACGCGTCAACGGCAAGGTCTGGAAGTTGTGAGCACCAAAGTCGGAGTTGCCGGGCTCGGCTACTGGGGCCCGAACCTGGCGCGGAACTTCGACGAGCTCGCCGAGCTGGCCTGGCTCGCCGACCTCTCCCCGGAGCTGCAGGAGAAGTTCGCGGCGCGCTACCCGAGCGCGCGGGTGACCGGAGACTTCGACGAGCTGCTCGCCGACGACACGCTCGACGCGGTCGTGATCGCCACCCCGGTTCCCACGCACTACGAGCTTGCGAAGAAGGCGCTCGAGGCCGGCAAGCATGTCCTCGTCGAGAAGCCGCCGGCGATGACCGCGGACGAGATGGACGAGCTCGTCGCGCTCGCGTCCGGCCGCGACCTCGTGCTCATGCCCGGCCACCTCCTGCTCTACCACCCCGGCGTCCTCAAGCTGAAGGAGCTGATCGACGCGGGCGAGCTCGGCGACGTGCTCTGCGTGTACGGGAATCGCCAGAACCTCGGGATCGTCCGCACGAACGAGAATGCGCTCTGGTCGCTCGGCGTCCACGACCTCTCGGTGATCCTGTACCTCCTGGACGAGGAGCCGTCGGACGCGATCGCGCACGGCCGCGACTTCCTCACCGAGGGCGTCGAGGACGTGGTGTTCTGCTACCTGCGCTTCCCGTCCGGGAAGATCGCGCACATGCACCTCTCGTGGCTCGACCCGCACAAGATGCGTCGCATGACGGTCGTCGGGCGCGAGAAGATGGTCGTGTTCGACGACATGGAGCTCGAGCGCAAGATCACGGTCTACGAGAAGGCTCCGTGGCAGCGGGCCGAGACCTACGGCGAGTGGCAGACGCGCAGCGGAGACATCTACAGCCCGAAGCTCCCAAACGACGAGCCGCTGCGCCTCGAGTGCTCCCATTTCCTGGAGCTCGTCGAGGGGAACGGCGACCGAGCCAAGGTGGCGAGCGACGGCGCCATGGTCGTGCGCGCGCTCGAGCGGCTCACCGAATCGCTCCATGGCTGACGTTCATGCGTCCGCGATCGTCTATCCCGGAACGGTGCTCGGGGAGGGCGTGAAGGTGCTCGAGAACGCAGTGGTTGGGAAGCAGCCCTCGCTTTCGCCGCGATCGACGGCGAAGCGCGAGGAGCTGCCGCCGACGGAGATCGGCGACGGGACGATCGTCTCCACCGGCGCGATCGTCTTCGCCGGGTCGCGGATCGGCGCGCGCGTCATCCTTGGCGACCAGTCGTGCGTGCGCGAGCGCGTGACGATGGGGGACGACGTCGTGCTCGGCCGCGGCTCGCTGGTCGAGAACGATACGACGATCGGCGCGCTGACGAAGATCCAGGCCATGGCCTACATCACCGCATACTCGACGCTGGAGGAGCAGGTCTTCATCGCGCCCTGCGTCCAGACCACGAACGACAACTTCATGGGCCGCACCGAGCGGCGGCACGAGCTGATCAAGGGCCCGACGATCAGGCGCGGCGCGCGCGTGGGCGGGGGGGCGATCCTCTGCCCTGGGATCGAGATCGGCGAGGAGGCGTTCGTCGGCGCCGGCGCGGTCGTCACGAAGGACGTCCCGGCTCGTGCGGTCGTGGTGGGAAACCCGGCGCGTCAGATCCGGGAAGTGCCGCCCGAAGAACTGCTTCAAGCGGGACCGTAGACTCGAGCGGGTCGACCGGTCGTTTCAGACGGACGTACGGGCTAAGCCGGTACGTCCTGAGGTCGGCGTCGCAAGCGCCGCCTCAGCTCTTGAAAAAGCGCAGCGTGTAGCCGCCGTAGCCCTCGGTGTCGAGGCGGACGCGCACGTCGTACCAGCCGTCCGCCGGCACGACGACGTCCAGCGCGTGCACCGCGCCCGTTTCGGCGGCCCGGACCGTGATCGTCCGCCGCCTCGTCACCTGCAGCGCGGTCTCTGTTCCCGGCGTCCCGTCGAGACGCACCGACAACTGCTCGCCGGCGCGCATGAAGACCGAGTAGACGTCCAGGGGGTCGTCCCAGTAGTCGAGCGTCGCGGCGATGAGGCCCGTTCGCCCGTAGACGCGGGCGGCCGCGATCGTCGCGCCGTCGTTCGGCTCGCGGGCGTCTGCGGGCGGCAGCTGCCCGTCGAGCATTGCGATCGCCCGGCTCACGTCGACGCGGCCCCAGCCGCTGAGCGCGTCGCGGCCCGATCGGCAGTCCGCACAGGCCGACGCCCCGACATCGTCGGCCGAGTGCTCGAGGATCCACACCACCTGGTCGGCGGACAGCTCTGGATGGAGCGCGAGCAGGATCGCGGCAGTCGCCGATGCCTGAGGCGCGGCGAACGAGGTCCCGGCGCCTGCGCGGAAGAAGCCGTCAGCGCAGTCCGAGTAGCCCTGGTCGAGACAGCCACGCCGCTTTCGCGTCAGCGCGCGCGGAAAGGTGGACACGATCTCGTCGCCGGGAGCCGACAGGTCGACGAACACGGGATCGCGGTCTGAGAAGCGCGGAACGGCGCCCACGCGGTTGAGCGCGGCGACGCCGAGCACGTGCGGCAGGGCCGAGGGCCAGCTCGCATACGGCCACGGAGCGGAGGGGGCGTCGTCGCCGTTGCCGACCGCGGCGATCACGACCACGCCCTGTGCCGTCGCATACGCCACGGCCGCGGCCTCTTCGGCGGAGTACGTGTCGACGGCGCGCGAGGCAGGCGCACGTACTCCCGCAAGGCTGAGGTTGATCACGCGAGCGCCACGATCGACCGCCCACCGAATGCCCTGCGCCTCCGCATGCGTGCTGACCGACCCATCCGCGTACGCGGCCTTCGCCACGAGCAGCCGCGCGCTCGGCGCCATTCCGGCCATGCCGATTCGGTTGTTGGTCAGCGCCGCGATCTCTCCGGCGACGAAGGTCCCGTGTCCGACCGAGTCGACGAGCGCCCTGCCGCCGACGAAGGTCTTCGCGGCGGCGATGCGCCCCTTGAACTCCGGATGGCCACCGTCGATCCCGGAGTCCACGACGGCGACAAGCACCGGCCTGAGCGCGGGGAGTGCCGGCCACGCGTCGAACGCGTGGTCCTGGGCGAGGTAGTACTGGCGCGGGAAGAGCGGATCGTTCGGCGCAAAGGCAACTCCGGCTCGGGCTCCACTCGCAACGGGCGCGAGTGCGAGCGCCGCCAACGCCAGAGCCGCAAACCTCACGCGGAGACGACGCGGAGCGGCGCGGAGCTACCCGCGACGAGCCCGTGGCCCGGGGCGACGCGAGCTCTGTAGGTCCCAGGAGAGAGCGTGAGCATCGCCTGGAACGTGCCGTCCGCGTTCAGGCCGGCATGCGCGACCGTCTTCCAGGCCGTGCCGGCCTGCCGCTGCACGTCTACCCGCGCGCCCTCGACCGCCGGCTTCACCGTTCCGCGCAGCGAGGTCTGGTCGGTCGCGGCGGCGAGCTTGACGAGCGGTGCCACGCGAACCGTGATCGCGCTGGAGAAGACCTTCCCCGACGAGAGCCGGTACTGCGTCGCCTGCAGCGGCTTGACGACGGTGCTGACCACCCCGTCCGGCGAGGGCGTGAGCGCACCGAGCTGCGACCAGGCAGCGGTGCCCACGCGCGACTCGAGCACGACGGGCGTGAAGCCGCGAACGACGCCGTCCAGCCGGGCTCGGGCGCCGTAGGCAACCGCGGGCCCCTTGGGGGTCGAAAGCCCGAGCACCCCGAGCGAGAACCAGGTCGACCGCAGGCCGAGGAGACGCCGTACGTCGCCCGCCGCGACCGTCACCTCGCCGACCGTGCCGGTGGCCGTCAACG
>Ga0193747_1000088_pt1 | contig 49701 bp, 41 predicted proteins | sample L1m2metaG_FD_143048 | JGI IMG/M metagenome (GOLD analysis project Ga0193747, IMG submission 143048) | Soil microbial communities from a riparian zone of the East river system, Colorado, United States - L1m2 | ecosystem: Environmental > Terrestrial > Soil > Riparian zone | place: USA: East River... | reverse complement strand
TGAAGAGTGTGCATAAATCAGATTGACGGATCCGCATTATTCCCGAGCATTATCAAGCTTTTTTAACTTGGTCTGAGAGATCATGAAAAACTCAGAGCCAGGATTCGTCCAAAATCAGCGAAATCATTGAGAAAACAGAACTTCGATTTATGCACACTCTTCAAGTAAATAAGCACTATCCCACCGATGCCGAATCCAACCGACTTTGATTGCGAACTAAGTTCTTCTGCGGGGCGTTCAATGAGAGGCACATTACAGTCAGCGCAAGTAGTAAAGCCTTCTCGGTACTCAGCACCGCATTGTGGACACAGCATCGGCTTTCCTTTCTTCATTCACCTAGAAGTCTTGAGAAAGAAGCGTGCGCCGGGGTCACGGTCTAAGGCGGGATTGCGTCTATCTTCTAGGATGTTTCTTTCTTTCAAGCCCATTAATAATCTCTTAGCAGAGTGCCACGTTTTCAAACCAGTAAGCCTATGAGCTTGGCTAACGCTAATATCGCCATACTCTGCCACGAAGTTTACAACCTTTAGTTCGTTTGGGCTTAACGTCTTTGCAATGGCAGCCCCAAGAACCGAACTCGCGTCTTTATCTATCCAAACCCTTCGATGTTTTATGTCATTTCGTAACGTCACGCGAACAAGACCGAAGTTAATTTCCTTTTGCTCAAATTCTGGCTTCGGTAAACGCGATGCAATCATTGAATCTCTCATGCGGTGAGTGCCTTCGTTTGCACACTTAACAAAATCCAAAAAGAATAGCGCGGCAAAGAGATGCGGATTGCGCGGCTGTGACATATCATAGATGTTCTCAGGCGTAACCAATGGCGGGAATCCGCCGGGGCTTTCAATTACGAGCCTGTCATCAAACATCTTCACAAAGATGTTCATAGTGCGAAGATTGTATGAACGGTGAACGCAAGCGTTCACGATAGCTTCATACCACGCTTGCTTGGGATACTCAGGGGCGGTGTAGAAAATGCCATCTGAACCGAGACGGCTGAACTCGCGTATTTGAGCATCTAGTATTTTTTCTGCTTGTACTATCTGACGCGGGATTGAGCCTATATCAACCCACTCGTCCTTAACAGCATTCCACTTGTCACCAGTCCTTTCGTGCTCGCCGTCAAAGCGAAGAAATCGAATTTTGCAGCCCGCGAATTTCTCTCTTGGGTCTTTAGCAAATAACAAGCAACAAGCATTATTAGGAACAAACCTATTCGCCACTATTTTGCCCAAATGCGTTTGTCGGAGTATGTCCTCTGCGGTGTGCGAATCATCCAAGCTTCTATTTGCTCTGTAGTTGTTTACATATTGGCGGATTAGTTCTGTGTCGAACTCCTGTGGATAGGTAAGGCCGCATGGTTCTTGCTCAAGGTCAACTTGCCCCTTGTCTATTTCTAATTCTGTGGCTTCTTCTTTTGAGAGCTTCTTCTTTGTATCAGCAGAGCGAACAAAGGCTTCTCCGCTATTCGTTCTTACAAGCTTCGTGGCTCTGTAAAAGACTCGAATAAGCATAACAAAATCTTCTTTACCATCTTCTCTGTGAACGCGAACCCGCTTAATATCATACCGTGCATCAGGGCAGTTGTTATCACCTGCTCGCTCAAGGTCGTTTAAGTGCCTCTGCGGAACTCTTGAGCAACCAGAGAAAGTCCCATCATTCTCTTGACCAACAACAATCACGCCGCCGTCAGGCTTAGTATTTGCAAACATAGAGAAATAATCCCCAAGTGCCTTCGCCGGATATGTTCCGGGCTTTCGTTCTAGCCTGCGGTCTTCTTTTAATTCGCGTAAAAGTGGCTCGGTGGCAATATCGAAAATCTCACCTGCGGACAAAAGGGGGCGGGATGTTTCAGGGAAAAGCAGAGGAAGTTGCTCTTGTAGGTGGCTCATAATAAAGGGTTTGCGAAAACTTCGAGCTTTTCGAGCGGGTCATTTGGGTGACTTTTTGCGTTTTCGCTTCTGTTTCTGACGCTCGTACCCTTTAGCCTTTTTGTCTATTTCCTCTTTCGGTACTGAAATCAGCCGCTTAGCTAAGGTTTCAAAGTTTTCAAACTCACTCGAAGCCCTAGACGAAGGCCGTAAAGAGTCAGGCTCTTTCATCTGCTACCTTTCCGGCGCTTCCCGCGCCTCTGTCGCATGAACCTCTTTTCAGTGGCCGGAAAGACGGCCTGTCAGTTCACCATAGGTAAGTCTCTTTCCAGCGATTGACTTGACCGCTTGCATGAACCTGTCGGCATCCTTCCCCTTGCGAGTATTGAACCTAAAAGCCTGTTCGTCAAGATAACGGAACAGATGAAACGGCTCTACGCTAACATATATGCCTTTGATTGATCGTTTGAGCAGACACCAAAAGTTCTCTATTCCGTTCGTGTGAACATTGCTGCGCACATACTCTTCTGCATGGTCTGTGAACTCATGGATGTAATCTTCGCTCAACCCTAAATAAGAGCGATGAGCGTCCGTGTAAACCTCACAGCCACTTTCAACATGATTACGGGCTTCACCTTGTAGAGTCTCTTGCGACCTGTCGACGATAACTTTGGTTCTAACTTCACCGTGACGCTCAAGCAGACCTAACACAATTGCCTTGCCGCATCCACCCGGCCCGGTAATCTTTTTATCTCTCTCGCTCTTGTGCATGTTGCGAGACAGACCGCCGATGAAAGTCTCATCAACTTCCACTGTGCCGCTCATCTTCTTGAATGAGCCTGTCTGCATAGCAAGGCGGATTCTGTGAAGCATGAACCACGCGCTCTTTTGAGTGACACCTAATGCTCTGTGAATCTCGTAAGAACTGATTCCATTCTTAGCATTAGCAATAAGCCAGATTGCAGCAAGCCACTTCTCCAACTTGATTGCAGAATCTTCCATGATTGTGCCGACCTTGACAGAGAATTGCTTGTGGCAAGCTTTGTTCATGCACTTCCACATTCTGCGAGTTGAAAGGTAAGATACTGCCTTGCCTTCACAGTGAGGGCAGGTTACACCGTCAGGCCAGCGAAGCATGGACATGAAAGTGACGCAAGTATCAGGGTCAGCAAAATACTTGATTGCCTCTTGACGTGTTTTGGGGAAGTTCTTTTCGTTTTCCATGAGCGCATTGTCTCATAGAACACGTGGTGAGTTAAGTATATTATTACCCAAATTTGAGATTAGATATTCTGAATCTCGCTTAGGCTTCCTCTGCATTCTCTATTGCTTTCTGTAGTGAGATTTCTTTCTCGTTTCACTCAAGAATGAATAAATCCTGTATGTCCGTTCTCAAGTGCTGGCTTATGAAAGCGGGCGTGGTATAATCCGTCTCAATCCCCCGGATCAAAAATTTCCGAAGTGGTTATGATGTACGTTGCTCTCACTTTGGCTCTGGCACTTGCATGCGTCGCCGCGACGCAATTCTTCTACCTGATGTTCATGCAGAAGGTGAGCCGACAGGATCGCAGGCGCATCGAGTATCTTGAAAGAGAGTTGAAGAGAACACGCATAGAGCTTGAGACGACCATGCATGAACTGGAAATCGCAGAGCGTCAGGTGAGTGAGCTTGGTGAAGAGGACGACACCTGGCCGGAGATTATAGACGGCTAGATTCTCAAGACCCGCCGGAATTTAAATCCTTTATCAAACCTCAATCTCTGATTTCTGGTTTGCCGTCGAGCACACGCTCGACCTCTTCGCTCATCTCGCCCTTGAGCATCAGCGCTATCATCCTGCAATCGCCCATGAAAGACCAGAGCGGGTGATCGAACGTAGCGGGCTTGTTCCGTTCTATGAAGAAATGGCCGACCCACGCCGCGCCGTAACCCGGCACGAGCGCAAGCGGAAGCCAGCGCCACTTTCGTTTCGCAAGAAAAGCGGCGGCGCAAGCAAGACCAACAGTCGTGCCCGCTAGATGAAGAGCGCGTGTAGCTGGCTTGCTATGCTCCGCAACATAGTGCGGCCAGAAGTCTGAGAATGATTTGTAGTCTTGTAGTGTCATGATTAAATTTGGAAGTCAGGAGTCAGAATAAAATAGTTAGGCCAACTTTGATTCCATGCATCATCGCTCAACTTCAAATAGCATTAAATCTACTAACTCCTGACTTCTGAATCCTTGCTCATTATCCAGCTTGCTCAAACAACTGCTGGTAATCTTCCGGCAGCGCCGGGGGCACGCGAACGAGTTGCAGATTCTCTTCGACGTGCGCGCGTCGGCTCATGCCCACAAGCGCGACTGTGATGCCGGGCGTGGAGCGCACGAATTGAATGGCGGTCTGCGCGTCTGTGGCGAGTGAGCCGAGCGGTTGGCGCACCTCTTCCGGCAGGTTGCGCGCAACGCGCCCTTGCAATATTGATGCGCTGGCAGCGACCGTGACGCCGAGCGCGCTCGCCGCTTCCAGCAGCGTCAGTTGCTCGCCGTTCAAAACCTGATTGCGCGCGACCAGAGCTTCGGGCATAGCCAGATTGAACGGAAGCTGTATGAAACGAAAGCCGTGCTCGTCGCCTCCGACCTCGCGCGCTAATTCGACCATACGCGGTAGCGAGTGGTAGGTGCGCTCGTCCATGCCTGCGCGAAAGCCGTTCCATGTGGCCGCGCCGTACATTCTTATCTTTCCTTCGGCGCGCTTCTGCTCCAGAAGCTCGAAGGCCGCGCGCAATCTTCTATCAAATTCTTCGCGCGAGACTTCGCCGAGTTGCGCCTCCGGGTTATGAACGTAGTAAACGTCAATGCAGTCCAGCCCCATGTTGCGTAGCGACCAGTCAATTTGGCTCTGCAAGTAGTCCGGCGTCATGGAGTGGCTTCCGCCCACGAAGTCGGAAAACTTCGCAATGCCCGGTCGAACGAAATTCTCTTCAACGTAATCGCGCACGTTTCCGGGACGCTCCGAGTCGAAAGGCAGGTAGCCGCCTTTCGTGCAGATTAAAATCTCGTCGCGCGCGGCAACTCGTTGCTCCGTCAAGCGGCGCAACGCTGTGCCTATAGATCGCTCGCTGCGTTGAAACCTGTAGTTGATGGCCGTGTCAATCACGTTCACGCCAAGCTCTACGGCACGAAAGACAGCCTCTGCGTAACGCTCGTCCGTCTCCTCGTCCCAATCGCCCAGATAAGTGCCAATTCCTATGGAAGAGACCCACAGATTCTCTTCCAGGCGAAAATGGTTCTCAGCCGCGTGCCCGCGAAAACGCTCCTCGTATCGCTTTGTCCCTTCCAATGTTGCGTAAGACATAACTATAGCGATGAGTGCAGAGTGATGAGTGATGAATGAAAAGCTTTTCATTCATCACTCATCACTCTGCACTCATCAATTTCTTTCAAAGTCTTTCGTGGTAGAACTTGAGCAGCTTGGCCCATGCGTCTGCTGCTGCCTCGGCGTTGTAGGCTGTTGGCCGTGTATCGTTGAAAAAGCCGTGCCCTGCATCGGGGTAGATGTAAATCTCTGCCTTCTTTCCGGCCTGCTTCAGCGCCTGCTCGGATGCATGAACCTGCTCGGGCGGAATCCCTCCGTCCTTTGCGCCGAAGAACCCCAAAAGCGGGCAGGAGACTTGCAGAACTAAATCGAGTGGCGTTCGACCGTAGAAGATGGCTGCGCCCGCAAGGTCGTGCGTGTGCGTCGCAATCTGGTAGGAAAAGCCGCCGCCCATGCAGAAGCCTACGGAAGCGAACTTTTTCTTCACGCCTTTCACCGTCTTCAGATAATCAAGCCCGGCCTGCATGTCTTTGATGGCGACATCGCTCGGAATGCTGGACGCTGCCCTGCGAATCTGCGCCATGTCTGTATCGTTCGCCGGTGGCGGCTCCGGCGCACGCACGAACAGATTAGGCGCAAGCACGTTGTAGCCTTCGGCGGCAAGCCTGTCAGCGATTGACTTGATGTGAGCGTTCAGGCCGAACACCTCATGTATGAGGAGCACGGCTGGCGCGTTCCTTCTAGTGGGGCGAGCAAAGTAAGCGGGTATCATCAGATCATTGCTTTTGTATTCAATCATAGTGCCCATTGAAGTCACCGAAAGATTACCCGCAGTGCCGTTTGAATTCTTCGCTCGCCCCGCCACACTGCTCACAACAGCAGCGCCTCCGGCTGCCGCCGTGTGCTCCAAAAATTTTCTTCTCGACAATGGCGCGTCCCTTCTATCTAAATCGGCATTTCTGCTACTCATCTTTGCTATCTCCCAAGATCGTTTCTTACAATCACGCCGCCCTTCATCACGAAGCGCACGCGCTCCAGTTCCGTTACGTCCATGAGCGGGTCGCCCGTGACGGCTATGATGTCTGCGTAGCGTCCCGGCTCTATAGTTCCGATGCGGTCAGACCAGCCGAGCAGATCAGCCGCGTTTACAGTTGCCGCCTGAATCGCCTGCGCAGGCGTCAGCCCCAACTTGACCATCACTGCGAATTCGCGCCCGTTAAGCCCGTGCGGATAGACGGCAGCATCCGTTCCGAACGCGACCTTAACGCCCTGGCTGAAAGCGTGCGCGATGTTCTTGCGCGCGAGCGGCATGATGACACGGGCTTTCGCCATTATGAACTCGGGCACGTTAAGGCGCGGCGCGTTCTCCAGAAACCAGTCGCCAAGATAAAGAGTAGGGACGAGATAAGTCCCGCGCTGCTTCATCAATCGTATGCCCTCGTCGTCAATCATAGAGCCGTGCTCTATGGAATCAACTCCGGCCAGAACTGCCTGCTTGATGCCGGAAGCGCCGTGCGCGTGAGCCGCTACTTTTCGACCCAGACGGTGCGCCTCTGTGACGACGGCGCGAATCTCTTCGTCGCTGAACTGCTCTGCGCCGGGCGAATCGCCGCGCGACAGCACGCCGCCCGTAGCGCAAATCTTAATCAGGTCTGCCCCGTACTTCACAATCTCGCGCGTCTTCTGAATGAGCGCGGGCACGCCGTCGGCAACTCCATCGGCTCTTGAGTGATACTCTGGCGGCAGCAAATTCTCGTCGCAGTGTCCGCCCGTCACGCCTATCAGCGGGCCGGAGACCATCATGCGCGGCCCCGGAATGTCGCCCGCATTGATAGCATCTCGCAGCGCCACGTCCGAATAGCCCGGTGCGCCAACATTGCGCACGGTCGTGAATCCTGCATCAAGAGTTGTGCGCGCGTTCCTTGCGCCGTAAAGCGTCGCGCGCGGCACAGAGATGCCTAGAGATTCGTAGCCGACCTGATCAGGGTTTCCTGTCAGGTGCGTATGGCAGTCAGTCAGACCGGGCAGAACCGTCGCGTTTGAAAGATCAATCACCTGCGCGCCCGCCGCATGCGCGGCAATCTGCGCCGCTGGCCCAACCTCTTTTATGCGGTCGTTCTCTATGAGAATGGCTTGGTCAGTAAGAATGCGCCCTGCGCGCACGTCCAGTAGACGCCCCGCACGAATCAGAATAAGTTTGGGCACAGGCTGCTGCACGGCAGTGTGAGCCGTATAGAACGAAGAGAAGATAGCTGCGAGCAGGGGCAGCGTGATGAGAAATTTTCTTATTTTCATCTTTCCCATTCTCTTAAGGAGAAAGCTTGGCTGAATCGTCTGAGTTGTGAGCCGCAACTATACGCGCCCGCGCGCCCGCGCCGCAAGAGGATTTAGCAAGGAAGACTGCGATGTGATAGTTTTGTCTTTCAAATCGAGATGACAGATTCACATGACAAAGAGGCTGAGGCGAAACAGGCGGCGCGCTCGTCGTCGCTGGACATCTCGCCGGACGAGCTTCGCGCCATCTCCGAGAGCGCTACGGAGATCGTTGAAGATTACTTCGCGCGCGTGGCTTCGCTTCCGGTCTTCCCTGATACAGACGCGGAAGAGCTTTCCAACCTTTTCACGAAAAAACTCTCAAGCGAGGGCGAGCCGGTTGAGAAGCTGATGGAAGATTGCCGTCGGATAGTAGAGAAGAGCCGTCACAACGGCCACCCGCGATTCTGGGGCTACGTGGCTTCGCCTTCGACTCCCGTAGGGGCTTACGCAGACCTTATAGCTTCTGCGCTCAACCAGAACGTGACTTCATGGCGCTCTGCGCCCGCGGCGACGATGATAGAGCGGCAGGTAGTGCGCTGGCTAGGCTCGCTCATAGGCTATGACGAAAACGCTCACGGGCTTCTGACCAGCGGCGGCTCTCTTGCGAACCTTAACGCTCTTTATGTCGCGCATCGCGTGAAATCTTCCGAAGAGGTTTCACAATTTGGCTTGTGGAACACGGGCGCGCCCATGACCGTTTACGCTTCCGATCAGGTTCATTTTTCGATTCCGAAAGCGGCGGACATACTGGGGCTGGGACGCGAGCATGTGCGAACCATAGGGTCGGACGAACGATTCAAGATGGACATGCGCGCTTTGCGCGAGCGTGTGGAAGCGGACGAGCGCGAAGGGTTCGTGCCCTTCTGCGTGGTTGCGAACGCGGGCACAGTCAACACGGGCGCAATTGACCCGCTCGCAGATGTCGGGCGATTCGCAAAGGAGCGCGGCCTGTGGTTTCATGTTGACGGAGCTTACGGCGCTCTGGGCGCATTGGCCCAAACTAAACGCACGCTCTTTCGTGGCATGGAGCGCGCAGACTCTGTTTCGCTTGACCCGCACAAATGGCTTTACGCCCCTGTTGATTGCGGCTGCCTGCTCTTTCGCAATGCGGAGAAAGTGCGCTCGGCGTGGACTCAGCACGCGGCGGACTACATAAAAGTTTACGAAGAAAAGGACGAGGAGTCTTTCGCCTTCTGGGACTACGGTGTGGAGCTTTCGCGCCGTTTTCGCGCGTTGAAAATCTGGCTGATGCTTCGCTACTACGGCTCGCGTAAAGTGGCCGAGGCAATCAGCGACGACTGTGCAATGGCGCAATACTTCGCGGAGCAAATCGAGGCGGCGGAAGATTTCGAGCTGCTTGCGCCTACCGAGCTTAGCATCTGCTGCTTTCGTTACGTGCCGGTCGAATTCCCGGCAAAACTTCAAGCGGCGAGCGATGAAGAGCGCGCTGCTCTCAACGGTAAGCTGGACGAATTGAACGCGCGCATCATGCACGCCATACAGCGCGGCGGTCTGGCTTACCTGTCCAACGCAACACTTCTAGGCCGCTTCGCCCTGCGCGCATGCATAACAAACTTTCGCACAACGCGCGCGGACATTGATTTGACGCTGAAGATTATTCGTGACGCTGCGCGCGAGGTCAGAAAGGAGCAGAGTGAAACAGAAACATTCTGATTCTAAATCTCGCATCTGAAATTTCAGATGTTTGAATGAAAAATGGTTACACAGGGAACACAGGGCGAATCATACGAGCGCGAATTGAGAGCGGCGAGTACGCTTGCGCGCGAGGCTGGCGCGGAGATTCTGAAATTTTACGACAAGCCTATTCGCGTCGAGCAGAAAAAGAGCGCAGACTCAATCGAGCCTGTGACGGAAGCAGACCGCGCGGCCAATGAATTGATCGTTCACCGGCTCGCACGCGAATTTCCAGACGACGGCATACTTGCGGAAGAATCCATAGACACGAAAGCGCGTTTGCAAAAGCGGCGCGTATGGATAATTGATCCGTTGGACGGCACAACGGGCTTCATTGATCGCAACGGAGATTTCGCAGTTCAGATTGGTCTGGCTGTTGAAGGTGAGAGCCGGTTGGGTGTCGTCTATCAACCGCTTGCGGACACGCTCTTCTGGGCTGCGCGCGGGAGCGGTTCATGGATAGAGAGACCCGGCCTGGACAGGATGCGGGCGCTGGTTTCAGGTCGAAACATTTTAACCCAGATGCGTATGGCCGCGAGTCGCACGCACAGAAGCGCTCGCCTGGATATGGTTGTAGAAAAGCTCGGAGTCAAAGACGAGGTGCGGCGCGGCTCGGTCGGCGTCAAAGTCGGCCTCATCATAGAGCAGCAATGCGACCTTTATGTTCACCTCAGCTCGCGCTCGAAACAGTGGGATACGTGCGCGCCGGAAATCATTCTTACGGAAGCCGGAGGCCGAATGACAGACCTCTTCGACCAGCCTTTTCGTTACAACTCGCTAGACATACAGAACCGCAACGGCATCGTTGCCACCAACGGAGCAGCCCACGCGAAGGTGATAGATGCTATCGCTCCGCTCCTCGAACAGTTTGGGCGCAAACCTGTGGAGATTAAATAACGTGAGTTAGAGATAAGCAGATAGAAAAGACTTTATCCACGCGCTTCACACTAAACAAGAAGGAAAGAGAGACTTCATCGTGTAGTTTAGAGCGAATTTAAGTTGAGAGTAAGAAGTGGGGCAGTTCACTACAGAGACACCGAAGAGCACGGAGATTGCACAGAGGATTCCAAATCTCAAATAGTTGGTTCTTCTCTGTGAATCCTCAGTGTTCTTTGTGCCTTCGGTGGTGAATCTTACTTTCTATACACTCAATTGAAATTCGCTCTACTCTTTTCTCGTAATCTTAAAGCTATAATCAAATCCCGGTCGTCCGGTCGCCTTCAATCCAGACTTCGCCGCCTTCGTAAAACTCTTTCTTCCAGATTGGCACGGTGCGCTTGAGTTCGCGTATAGCCCACTCGCAGGCTTCAAAGGCTGCGCGGCGGTGCGGTGCGCTCACACAAATCACAACGCTGGTTTCGCCTATCTCCAAACGTCCTGTGCGGTGGACGATGCCCATGTGCGCGATGTCGAATTGCGCGTGCGCCTCGCGCCCCAGATGCTGCATCTCTTTGAGCGCCATCGGCGGATAGGCTTCGTAGATGAGATAGAGCGTGCGTCGCCCGCGAGTCCACTCGCGCACGTAGCCGTCGAGCGTGACGGTCGCGCCGCATTCCGTCGGAACAATTCTTCGCGCAACCGAGCCAACATCAATCGGCTCGGTTGTAAGCTCAAAAAAATCTTTCGCCGCATCGTCGCACGCCCGCTCCGCCGCGCCACCTTTTTCCGCTCCGCCGCTCACGGGCGGAAATACCGCAAGCTCGTCGCCCGATTGCACGGGCGCGTCCTCACGCGCGTACTCTTGATTGACTGCGAAGAGGAGCGAACGACCAAAGCGGCGCAAAGACGGATAATGAGAGAGAATCTGCTGGAATGCGCTCGTGGCGGTCGCGGGCGCGCGAAGCTCTATAGAGATTTCATCGTGGCCTGCAACGTCGCGCGCTGCGCCGAAGAAGAGCACGCGCACCCGTATGCGCTCATCAATTGTTTCGCTTTGTAAGTCTGAAATCTGCTGCTCACTCATGAGTTGAGGTCAATCTTCTTCCCGCCGTGACCGTTGCCCTTTGCTATCCCGTGAAGTCTGGCGCGCTCTTCATAAGATGAGATGACTCGCGCCAGCAGGTCGCGCAGGCGATCAAGCCGCTCCGAGGTCGAGCGCAATTCAAGCAACTCCTGCTTGACTTCCAAATCAACTTCAATCGCAGCGGCGACGAGAAACGAGAGGCGTTCAGGCTCAGTGTCGGATATGTCGGGCAGGTCTGCGCGCTCGTCGTTAATTGTTCGGACGGCGCGCGCTATTCGCATGAACATCTGCGCCACGTCCTGCGAGCGCCCCCGTAGAAACTCCTCGTCCTCCTCTTCGTCCTCAAAATAGGAGACACGCGCAACAAGATAAGGCTCGCCGCTCTCGACATATCCTTCGACGCGATAACGTATCAAGCCTATAGTCAGTATGTTCGAGCGCCCGTCTGGAAGCGTCTGCGCTTCTGCAACTTCAGCGACGCAACCCACATGACCCGCAGGCGGAATCTCGGTCTGAGCGTTTTCGGCATCGAAACAGGAGAGGCCGAAGAGGTTCGCGCCAGCGCGCACATCCGCGAGCATCTTTTGGTAGCGCATCTCGAATATGTGCAACGGCATGGGCATGCCCGGAAACAGCACCACGTTAAGCGGGAACAGCGGCAACTCGCGCATGCCGCGCACTTTTTCGTAAGCATCAGTCATTTAAAGAGAGTGATAAGTGATGAGTGATGAGTGATGAGAAAGAGCTAGCCTCTTATCACTCATCACTTATCACTCATCACTGCTGTTGCTGCGCTGCGTTCGATTGCAGAGAGCGCGGCGGCTGTCGGGGATTGCTGGTCGTCGTCAGGCTTCCGGTCGCCTGCCGTTTCCGCAGTCTCGCCTACGGCTTGTCCTTCGAGCGTTTGAGAGATTAGTTCGAGAATTTTTTCCGGCTCTTCATCGCCGAGCGCCTGCTGCTTTGCCTTGACTACGAGCCGTGCGAATTCGTGGGCGCGCGATTTGTAGCGATTGTCGCGCGCTATCAGGTCTTCAATGATTCGCATCTCGCGCTCTTCGCGCGGCGCGTTCACGTCCATGCCCGCCGCTACGGCGTACTCTACGGGCACGCTCTGGTTGCGAATCATCACATGTAGCGCGCCCGTCAATCCTTGCGCCTCTTCACGCATGCGATTCATGTTCAGAAGCGAGTTCTTAAATCCCAGATGGCCGCGCAAAGTTATCTCTATAATCGGCGCAGGCTCATCAGATTCAGATTTATGCACGCGCCCTTCCTGCTTAACTTTTTCCAACACGCCGTCGAATACTTCGTCCGCATCTCGCGCGCCCGAAACGTCAAACGATAAACGCTGGAATGGCCGTTGAATGTAATCGCGTATGTGCTCGGCTTTGATGTTGCGATGTTCGTCAACTTCGACGAGGTAAGCGCCGCGCTCCTCCCTGTATTCGTCAATCGAAGTCGGTTCGAGCGAACCCGGATTGAATGCCCAGTTGTCCAATGAAAAATTCTTATGCGTGTGGCCGAGCGCGACGTAATGGACCAGCTGTTTCAGTTCATTCAGTTTCGCTAGCGGCAGCGCCGGAATCATTGGACGTATCGTGTGGCCTTCAACGTCGGTGTGCAGCATCAGAATGTTGAAGCGCCCATCGCTGATTGAACGCCTGAGCGCATCCGCGAGAACGGGAATAGCGGCGGTAGCGCTCGTCCCGTACCAGTTCGAGCCGAAGATGCGCGCGTCGGCGATGTCAATGTAAGAGCCTGCGCGCTCCTCTTCGTTCCACGGCACAAGCTCTATGTGACCTTCTTCGTCTCGCCCAGGCTCCAGCAGTTTAATAAAGCCCCACTGCGAGAGCGAGCGCAGCCAACTGAAATCGGAAGTCGCCCCGCGCTGATCGTGATTGCCCTCGATTGTGACGACCGGGATGCCAGCCTCTTTCAACTGCTCCAGACCAGCAATCGCGTGGTTCATAGCCTGCGGCTCTACGTTCCTACGGTCGAAGAAGTCCCCGGCCACGAGTATGAAATCAACGCGATTCGCAATTGCGTGATTACGAATCACATCATTCCACGCCCGAAAAAAATCTTTCGTACGCTCCTCCAGATTGTACCTGCGGCAGCCCAGATGAACGTCCGCCAGATGAAGAAACTTCATGCGGCTATTATACGGAAAAGCGGTGATAGGCGACAGGAGAAAAGCCGTGAATCGTGAATGGTGGTGCTAACCGTTCTTGCGCTTCAGATGCTGTGATAAACCGCTAACCATTCGGCTTATGTCGTCAAGAGCAGTGGATAATCTCGAATAATAATCTTCAGTGAGATAACCAAGACGTTGCGCGATAAGCATTTCAGTTGCCAACTCGCTGGCTGAGCCTTGTGCGTTCGACAGGAAATAGATGAATTCTTTTGCTGAAGATCGCGCTGCTCCTTCGGCAATATTTGCAGGAATGGAAACAGCCGCACGTCTAATCTGAGAAGTTAGGCCGAATTTCTCTTCTTTAGGAAACATTTCCGTCGCTTTATAAACCACGACAACGAAATCCACAGCCCTTTTCCAAACATCAAGCTTCTCGTGAGGTCTCATAAGCTTTATGCCTTTAATCTATTCACGATTTACGATTCACTATTCACGCAAAAGTTGAAGCCCCTGCGACTCTGGGCGCGAGTCAGTTTAGGTAGCAGGGGCTTCATGGCTCCGCGAGTGGGAGGGGATACCACTTGCGCGGCGCGCTTAAACGGCCTCTCAAAGGGGGCGAGACGCCGAAACTTTTTGGCAAAGAGCGTTTTGGGTTCGCTTCTTTGGCGGGTCACGTTCCCGCAAGCTCGAATGAAATTCTTTTCAAACTCTTTGGATAATGCGCAGCGCAAACTTTACGCTGTCACACGACTGAAACTATTGCTTTGCTCAGAACGCACTCAACTCAGCTTCGGGCGCGATGCGATGAATCGCGGCGAGCAGGGTTTCTATATCGAACGGCTTTTCAAGAAAACAGTTCGCGCCTTTCGCCGCACAAGCTTTTCGCGTCTCTTCGTCTGCGTCCGAACTGACGACCAGTACCTTCGACTCAGGGTAGCGACCCTTTATGTAATCGAGCACGAGCAGGCCAGCCGAAGGCGAATCTAACGTCGGTGGCAGGTGCAGATCGAGAATCGAAAGCTGCGGCTCGTAAACTGTAGCCCTGCGCACGGCTGAGGGCAGGTCTTTGGCCGTCAACACTTCGAACTCATCGCATAAAGTCCAAAATAGCTGCTGCGTGATAGCGTCGTCGTCGTCCACAATCAAGACTTTAAGCTTCATCTTGATTCCTCCCGATCACTTTTCACTCTACCGAAGCGCCTGCAACGCACGTACCGTTGTTTCAGGCCACCGGATAAATACGATATTTCTTAACAAAATTGCGGTCGCTTATCTTTCAAGAGCTTTCCGGTGTTCACTCTTTAAGACACTACGGCTCGCCATCTGTTCACTAATGAGAACTAGGATAGGCAGATTTCAGATGCTGAGTGCTGGATGTTAGTCAAATGCTTTTCCCGGCACCCAGTATCTGTTTTCAGATGTTAAGTTCGTTGATGAGCCGGTGCAGGTAGGAGCGGCTGATGCCGAGGCGGCGCGCGGCTGCGACTTTGTTGCCGCCTTCCGTCTGTAGGACGCTTGTAATCATGCGGCGCTTTAAGGATTGTACTGCGCCGTCCAGTTTGGATTCGTCACTTGTTGCTTCAGGGAGCGTGCGCAGCATCTTTTCGGGCAGAAATTCCAGGCCGAGCATTTCAGCGGAAGTCAGCACTACGAGCCGCTCTATAAGGTTCTCAAGTTCGCGCACGTTGCCCGGCCAATCGTATTCTACGAGCGCTTCAATCAAAGCAGGTTCAAGCTCAGGAGTGTTGCGCCCGTGCTTGTGGGCGGCCTTTGCGGCGAAATGCGCTATCAGAAGAGGGATATCTTCCTGCCGCTCTCGCAGCGGCGGTAAGTTGAGAGGCACTACGTTGAGCCTGTAGAAGAGATCGCGCCGGAAGCGCCCTGCTTCTACCTCCTGTTCCAGATCGCGGTTCGAGGCGGCGATCAAGCGTATATCAACCGAGATTGTCTTCGTGCCGCCTACGCGCTCGAATGCTCGCTCCTGTAGAACGCGAAGGAGTTTCACCTGCACCGCCGCAGTCAATTCACTTATCTCGTCCAGAAAGAGTGTGCCGCCGTCTGCTAACTCAAAGCGACCTTTGCGCATCTGTGTCGCGTTGGTAAACGCGCCCTTCTCGTGACCAAATAACTCCGACTCGATAAGTGTTTCGGGAAGCGCAGCGCAACTGACGGCGACAAACGGGCCTGTGGCGCGCGTGCTCTCTTCGTGAATAGCGTGCGCCAGCATCTCCTTGCCGGTGCCGTTCTCGCCCGCTATCAAAACAGTTGCGGTGGTTGCAGCCACCGCTCGCGCCTGTTTAAGAATCTTCTCAAGCGCCACACTTGAGCCAAGCAGATGGCTGAAGCCTGTATCAGCGCTGACAAGTTTGCGCAGACGCAGGTTCTCCTCTTCAAGGGCGCGAAGACGCGCGGCCTGGTGTACCAGGTGAAGAATCTCTTCCGGGTTGAAAGGTTTTTCAAAAAAGCCGTAAGCGCCGCGCCTTACAGCTTCCAGTGCGGCCTGCTTCGACTCGCTGGCGGTGACGACTATAACGGGAACGGGCGGGCGTTGAGAGCGCGCCGCTTCGACCACTGCAAGCCCCTCGGAAATCTCATCGAGCATGGGCGGAAGTCTCAGGTCGCTCAGCACAACATCAACGCGCTCGCGCTGTAAGATTTCGACTGCTTCGGCGCGCGTCCCGGCTTCCAGCACGCGGTACAGTTCGCCCAGCGCCCAGTAGAGTCCGCGTCGCACGCCCGCGTCGTCGTCAATCACAAGTACAGTGGCTTTTTTCTCTTGCCGCTCACTCATAAGTTTCTAGGCTCCACGCACGCGCACACGTAGCAAAAGCGACGCTCCTCGGAAACAAATGTGAGAGAACTCTTCAGGGCTACAAGCCCGCGAGAAAATTCTTGATGTCTGGGCTGAAACTTCAGGAGGACGACCGCGACTCGCTTAAATTACCGGACGAGGGATTTCCGCCCTTTGCTCATTGCGATCTGTTCGGATGGTAACACGATGCGGAAAGTAGTGCCAGACCCTTTCTTTGATTCGACCTCGATTCGACCGCCGTGGGCGCGCACTATCTCGCGGCAGGTGTAAAGGCCAAGTCCTACGCCGTGACGCTTGGTCGTTGCGAAAGGGTGGAAGAGGCGCGTGCGCTGAAACTCTTCCGTCATGCCCGTCCCGGTGTCCGTGACGCTAAAATATACCTGCTGCTCATCCTCGTTGCCAGCCTCTATGGTGAGCTTGCCACGCTGCGCGCCCATTGCTTCGAGCGCGTTGATGACAAGATTTTCCATGATCTTCTCCATGCGGTCTGCGTCCACGGCGGCGACGAGCGACGGGGGCAGTCGCGTCTCGATTTCGTGAAGAGCGCGCGCAGCGTCGGCTGTCGAAGCCAGCACGCGGCGCATCATCGGCACAAGGTCTGTCGGGCGAGGTCGCTTGTGTTCGCCGCTTAAGGTTTCCACAGGATCGCTCAGCTTCGAGACTATCGCGCGCAATTTGTCTGTCGCAGCCTTGACCGAGTTCATAGCGTCCACCCTGAACTCCTCGCGGTGAAACTGCCGCTCCATGTTTGAGACCAGCAGCGAGAGCGATGCGATTGCGTTTTTGAGATCGTGCGTGAGCATGGCTGAGATTCGCATGAAGGATTCGAACTGGCGCGTCTCCGCTTCGTGCGCAATCTTTTCGCGCAATTTATCCGTCATCAAGTTAACGCTGTCGGCCAGAAGGCGCGTCTCGTCGTCCGAACGCACTTCTATACGCTGATCCAGGTCGCCCTTAGCAATCGCCACAGCGCCTTCTGTCACGTGCTCAAGGCTTCGAGCGGTTCTGCGCACTATCATCGTCAGCACGACGGCGAGCAGCAAGCCAGAGATTACTGAAAGCGCCACGCTTAAGAGGAATGTGCTGCGCACATCGCCAGCAGCTTTCGTGTAATCCTGAGCCGCTGCGACAGATAGGTCCAGCGCTCCCAGCGGGCGATAAGAGACCAGCCAGCGGTCTCCGTCCGCAGCCTCGTAAGCTTGCTCGCCGCTTTCGCCTCTCATCATCGCGTCGGCCACAGGCTTGAAACCGGGAATGGCGCTCGCGACGGGTTGATAATGTATGGCGGCATTACTGTGATAAAGAATCTGCCCGGAGTTGTGCAGCACAAGAATCGTACGCGGTGCAGCCGTGGAACCGCTCGCTCGCTCGCGCGGGGCAATCTCCTCGTCGTCCGCAGCCTCTCCGAGCAGCTGATCCAGCTTTTGATAGACCACCAGAGAGCCGACCGCGCTATGCTGCTCTGTATCATCACTGAAGACCGGGACGGTATAGCGAACGGATGCGCCGGAAGCGTCACGAGTCAATATAGAGCGTGTTGTTTGCCCGTCACTCGCGCCCGCAGTCTCCGAACTCTGTAACCGAAGGTCTTCAGCGCGAAAATAAACAGGTATGTCGTTTGCGCCCGCGCCGCTCGCTCCTGTCTTGGCGCAAAAGCGCGTAGAGCCGTTAGCGCCGAGGCAGGTGACGGATGTGAAATAGCCGGACTTGCTCTGTAGAAAGGCGCTCACGTCAGCGCGAACGCCTGCTGGCAATTCATTTTCTGAGGCAGAGTCAGCCGCAGCAGGCGCGTTATCTACATGGGCTATTCTACTCATCCCGGAACTTGACGACGCGGGATTCCCGTTCGCCGCTAAGGGCGCACTCGTCGCGCGCAGAAACGCGCGCACCGACTCTATTCGCGCAAGGGCATTAACTTCGGCCTCGCGCTCGCCGAGCGCTTCCTCCAGATTCTTCTTCACGACCAGCACTTTGCGCTCCATATCGCCGCGCAAAACTGCTTCAACCGAGCGTGCCCCTTTCCAGTAGCTCAACAGACTGAGCGAAAGCACCGGGACGACGCCGCAGGCCAGAAAAATGAGGAAGATTTTTAGTCGTATGCTCACAGTAAAAGCAGAGGCTGGATGCTCTGATGTTAGAAGACTCCTTGCTAACATCAGTTCTCAATACGGATGACAGGCGCTTAGATAATAGACGAAATCTTTGCGTCCGGCACCAGTTATTTAGCGCAGAGCCTATTCATTGCCGGGTGAAACGAGAAAGACAATGCACCGGCGCAGGCCAGAGAGTACACTGAAGAAGAACAGACCATCTGAGATTTCAGATTTGAAATTCTCCGTGCATCCTCTGCGAGCTTTATGTCTTCGGGGGTGATTCTCAACTCTCCTCATTATTCAATGAACGAGTAGACCATGATGGAACGACGGTCTACTCCACTCGCTAATGTATATTATGCTGAATACAAAAGCTGCGAGGCATTATACAACTTGCCCCGCAGCTCTTATTACAGAAAGAAAGATACAGGCTCAGCCTACTGCAACCTCTTCAACTTCCGTCGAAGGCTCGACCAGTGATGCGCTGGTGACTTTATCGCCGCCATCGGTTTTGATAAGGCGGACGCCCTGTGCGCCGCGTCCTGTCTTGCGAATGCTGTCGGCTTCGATGCGTATCAGCTTACCCTGCTGTGTGATTATCATCATCTCGGACTCATCTTCGACGGGGAAGACCGCAACGACTTTGCCTGTCTTCGGCGTTGTCTTCATGTTGATGACGCCTCGCCCGCCTCGCGATTGCAAGCGATAGCTCGCAATCGTCGTCTGCTTACCGAAGCCCTGTTCGGAGATTGAGAGCATGCGCTCCTTATCGTCTTTCGAGACGGCGCACAAGCTTACTACCAGGTCGTCTGCGCGCAGGTCTATGCCGCGCACTCCGCGCGTTGCGCGTCCCATCGGGCGCACGTCAGCTTCGTCGAAGCGAATCGCTAGTCCGTTGTGCGTGGCTATGAAGATACGCTTCGTACCATCAGTTAGAACAACGTCTAATAGTTCGTCGCCCTCGTCAATGTTGATGGCGTTGATGCCGTTCAATCGTATGTTCTGAAAGTCGGCCAGAGACGTTTTCTTAATTATGCCCTTTCGCGTGACCATCACGACATAGCGCCCTTCCGAAAATTCGCGCACAGTCACCACGCCTGCGACCTTTCGACTCGACGGCAGACTTATCAGGTTTACGATTGCCTTGCCTCTGGCAGAAGCCGCAGCATCAGGCACCTCGTGAACCTTCAATTTGAAGACCTGCCCGTCGTCCGTGAATATCATCAGGTAAGCATGCGTCGAAGCTATGAAAAGATGCTCGACGTAATCGTTGTTCTTGCCGGTTGACGCGCCGGAACGACCCTTTCCGCCGCGACCCTGACGTTGATAAGTAGTGATAGGCGTACGCTTGATGTAGCCGTTGTTCGTGACCGTGATGGCAACGTCTTCATCTGCAATCAAATCTTCAATTGAAAGCTCTACGCCGGAATCAACTATCTCCGTGCGACGCTCGTCACCGAAATTAGCCTTCACATCTTCGAGTTCTTTGATGATGACGCGGCGCAAGCTGGATTCGTTCGCAAGAATCTCTTCTAGTTCCGCTATGAGACGAATGATGCTCTCGTACTCGTCAATAATCTTCTGTCGCTCAAGCGCGGAGAGACGGCGCAGTTGAAGATCAAGAATCGCCTGCGATTGAGCTTCGGAAAACTCAAGACGTTTTATGCCTTTCTGAAGCTTTGCGAGATAGCCCGCGAGCGTCAAATCAGAAGGCACGCCTTTCCACTGCTTGACCTCGCTCATCGTATCCATCTGCCCCATCAACCACTGCTTGGCCTCTTCGACCGAGCGCGCGTTGCGTATGAGTGTGACGATGTAGTCGAGCGCGTCAATCGCTTTGGTCAAGCCTTCAAGAATGTGAGCGCGCGCGCGCGCTTTGCGCAGCTCATATTCTGTTCTGCGCTTTACGACCTCGCGCCGGAAGTCAACAAAGGCTTCCAGCATCTGCTTCAAGTTCAGAACGCGCGGCTGCCCGTTCAAGATTGACAGGTTGATAACGCCGAAAGAGGACTGCATAGGCGTGAGCTTGTAGAGCTTGTTAAGCACGACCTGCGGCACGGCGTCGCGTTTGAGCTCGACCACGATACGCATACCGTCGCGGTCTGACTCGTCGCGCAGATCAGAGATGCCGTCAAGTTTCTTGTCATTGACCAGTTCGGCAATGCGCTCTATCAGGCGAGCCTTGTTGACCTGGTACGGAATCTCCGTAATCACAATCGCGTCGCGCTCCTGCGTGCCGCGCCCTACGCGGTCAATGGCAGCGCGCGCGCGAAGCTGAAGCACGCCGCGACCTTCTAGGTAAGAGTTCTTTATCTCCTCGCGCCCGTAGATGAAGCCGCCGGTTGGAAAATCCGGCCCCGTGACTATCTTCATCAAGTCCTGAATCTTTATCTCAGGCTTTTTCAGCAGCGCTACGGTCGCTTCGACGATCTCTGTAAGATTATGAGGTGGAATCTTAGTTGCCATACCAACGGCGATACCGTCGGACCCGTTAATCAACAGGTTAGGAACGCGCGTCGGCAGAACTTTCGGTTCAGATAGCGACTCGTCGTAGTTCGGCTGAAAATCAACCGTCTCTTTTTCTATGTCCGCGAGAATTTCAGTCGCAAGCCGCGCCATGCGAACTTCCGTATATCGCATGGCGGCGGCGGCGTCGCCGTCAATGCTCCCAAAATTTCCCTGACCGTCAACCAGCGGGTAGCGCATGTTGAAATCCTGCGCCAGTCGAACAATCGTGTCGTAAACTGCTGCATCGCCGTGCGGGTGATATTTTCCAATCGTATCTCCAACGACGCGCGCGCTCTTCTTATAAGACTTATTGTAAGCGTTGCCGAGTTCATGCATGGCCCAGAGCACGCGGCGATGCACAGGTTTGAACCCGTCGCGCGCATCTGGGAGCGCACGCCCTATGATTACGCTCATCGCGTAATCAAGGTACGAGCGCCTCATCTCGTCTTCAATGTTTATGTAGTTTCTATCCGTCGTTTCCATTCAATAGACCTTTCAAGTACAATCTGGTTTCGCGCACGTCTGGCTTGAAGCCCGGTCTTCACGACCACGCTCCGGCATAAAAACTTATCCAGAGGGACTCTGAAATTTCATCCTGCTCGGGCGCTAAACTTTATGCTTAAATCGGATTGTTAAGGTACTTTTCCGACGCGCCTTCCGGCGCGAGTCTGAAGTACAATATATTGTAGCAGTCAGTGCCACTTTTGGCAAACCCGCGAACAGCAATAAAAGCCAATAAAATCAAGGGTTTTAGCCCGTTTTCGAGGTGCGAAAAACTGTTCGTTCGAGTACCCAATACCCAGGCCGTTACGAAGCATCTTCAATCTCGATTCAAGGGGGAAGTCCGGCGTTGAAGTTTGACGGAAAATCGAAGCGTTTGCGCGAGCGCTTGCCGCTCAATCTGCCCGCGCGTGTGCAGTGTCAGCAGAGCATTCAGCACCAGTGGGTCGAGATGTCGCGTCTGGTTGACGTAACGCCATTCGGCGCACGTTTCACGATCACGCGACCTACGGAGCCTGGGCGATTGCTTTACCTGACGCTGCCAATGCCGCGCCAGCTTCGCTGCTTCGACCACGTGGAAGATCAGTATCGCGTCTGGTCGCTCGTGCGAAGTATCAGGACGATTCCCCCGGAAGGCGACAAGCCGCCGCGCTACGAAGTGGGCGTAGCTTTCATAGGGAAACACCCGCCCAGAAGTTTTCTTCTTGATCCAACGACGCGCTACGAAGTCGCGGCCTCTGCCACAGAGTCCGGCATGTATGGAGTGCGCGACAGACCTGATCTCTCGTCTGGTGTTCGCCGGGTTGATAAGCCTCGCCCGGAGACGCGCCACTTCATCCCCGTCGAAGTCACAATCGAAGCGCTGGATGAAGACGGGCGCGTGTCGGCCAGCGAGCCGACGGTAACGGAAAACATCAGTCGTCGCGGCGCTGCTGTCCTCTCTTCAATAGATATAAAGGCCGGCGGGTTTGTGCGCGTCATAAGCAATCAGTATCAGATCAACGTCATCGCAGCAGTGCGCAAGCGCCGCATAGGCCAGGACGGCATACCGCGCCTGCACCTTGAATTCATTGACAGAGAGTGGCCGCTCGAAGGAGTCGAATGATCTGATTCATTTATTCAATGAGTAAATGAAAGATGAGTCAATGAAAAAATCCGTGAAGATTTCAGTCTCGCGCGAGGTGTTGCTGGTGGAAATAGAGCGGCACTGTCCTGACCCGCAATGCGGCGCGAGGACACGTCTGGGGTTGACGAAGATGGATGCTCGCGCCTATCGTGGCTTCGCCTGCGAACGCTGCCATCGCCGGCATGACGACCGGTTGACCCGAAAAGATATTCCAGATTGGTGGGAGGAGATGATAAGTGATGAGTGATAAGTGATGAGTGATAAGAAAGAACCTGCCTTCTCTTATCACTTATCACTCATCACTTATCACTTTCTTACCGTGAGCGAGACGAGCGCGAAAGCGGCACCACAGAGGCCGAAAAATGGAGCGCAAGGTGAGCCTGCGGTGCTGCCCTCGTGGTTCATTGATCTGGTGCGGCCTGTGGGACAGGGGCTTTCGCGCCTGCTGTGGAAGATACGCTACCGTGGGCTTGAGAACGTACCACAGTCGGGCGGTCTCATCATCGCTTCAAACCATCAGACCTACATAGACCCGTTCTGGATAGGCTTTCCCATAAGTCGGCCTTTGCGCTTCCTCGCCTGGAGCGAGATTTTCGATTGGCCTGTTGTAGGAAAATTGAGCCAACTGTTCGGCGCGTGGCCGTTGGAGATTGAAAGAAGCGACCCAACGGCAATACGCCGCTCACTTCAGTGGCTGCGCGACGGAGGCGCTATAGTAATCTTCCCTGAAGGCGAGCGCGAGTTTTCGGACGGCCACTTGCGAAAATTCAAGCCGGGCGCAGCGCGCCTGGCGCTAGAAACGGGCGTTCCCATACTGCCCGTCACTATTCGCGGCGGCAACCGCGTCTGGCCCAGAGGCAAAAGCTTTCCACGTTTTGCCAGAGTAGAGATAATCTACCACCCGCCCATTCAACTAACGCATCAGGACAATGAGGAGACCCGCCACGCCGCGCGCCGCGAAACCCAACGCCTCGCAGACATAATTAAAGGCGTGAATAGTGAATAGTAAATCGTGAATAGAGGTTAAGAACTTTCGTAGTTAGCTTTTTCTATTCACGATTTACGATTCACTATTCACGGTCTTTCTACGGTCTCCCCATGCGGCGACGCTGTTCTCGTTGTTGCTGCTGCTGAATGATCTGCCGCTCCATTCTCATCATTCTCCTATTTTGCATCTCCTGTCGGCGCTGCTCTGCGGCCTGGCGTCTGGCCTCCCAGTAGCCCGGGTCGTTTCGCGGCGGAATGTCAGACGGAGTGTCCACGGGTTGCGGCGGTTGTGGAGGCCGAGCGGCAGTTGCGCTCTTCGAGTTGTTCACAGTCGGCGCAGGCTGCGCGTTCTCTTCGTGAGTCTGAGTCCTGTGCTCGGCTGGATGGTTGACTATTCTACTCGTAGAGCCTTCAGCCGGATGTCCTGCTGTCTGAGCAGGCGCGACAGTAGGCTCGGTCGTCGCAGATGCTTCCGATTGAGCAGGAGGTGTGGGCGAAGGCGTCGTCTGCGTGCCGGGCGTGGAGGGTTGCGGCTGCGCTTGAGTTGCTTGAGACGCATTCTGAGCGCGCGAACTTCGCATAGCCATGTAGACGGCAGCGCCGCCTGCGAGTAGAAGCAATATACCCGCAGCTATTAGAAACGCGCGACGCGATGACGGCGTTTGAGTCAAGGCGGTCGGCTGCGCTCTCACTTTCGTTGCGACGGAAGCTTCTTCGCCCGGTACGGTAAGCTCGGCGGCTGAATCCAGTGAGGTCGCGGACGCACGCTCTGGGCTTGCGGTAGCCTGCTTTGATGGTGCGGCCATGAGCGGCGAAACTTCCGGCTCGCTCATGCGTTCGGTCTCAGCGCCGCCCGTCTTAGTCTCTCTGGCAGGCTCATTCGCAATCGCCTGAGTCGCAGGCACGCCTGCGCCCAAGATTTGAGTATTCTGTTCCGAAAACTCGTTTACCACCGTCGGCAGCGCGCCGGACGAAGCTGTTTGCGCACGCTCGGCCTGAGCAGCAGCCTGACGCATCTCCACGCGCATGTCTGCTGCGGTCTGCGGTCGCTGCGCAGCCGACTGCGCCATAGCCCTGTGAATCACCTGAGCGATTGCGCGAGGCACTTGCGGGTTCAATTCGTTCGCCAGTTGAAGCGGATCAGGCTGGTGGTTCAGGACTGCGGTCGCGCGCGTGAGAGCGTCTGGCGGAGTAACGCCCGTAATCAGATGATAGAGCGTTGCTCCCAGACTGTAGAGGTCGCTGCGCACATCCGTGCCCGCGCCCTGAATCTGCTCGATGGGCGCGTAGTTGCGCGAGTAGCCGAAGATGCTGCCCGTATTGGTCACGCGCGAGAGTTGAACGGGCGCGCCCTTCGCTAACCCGAAATCCAGAAGAACGATGTGGCCGCGCGTCGTGATCTTCAAATTCTGCGGCTTGATGTCGCGGTGAATGACGGGCGGCTCCTGCGTGTGTAGATAATCCAGAGCATCCAGCAATTCGTCCGCCCAGTCCAGAACTTTCGAGACCGGAAAAGCATCACCGCGCCCTTTCAACATCTCCGAAAGATCATCGCCCGGAATGAACTCCATCACCAGAAACTGCCCGTCCTCTTCCGCGAAATGGTCTATGACTTTCGGAAGCGCCCCGTGTCTCAGATGATTCAGAAGACGAGCCTCGCGCTCGAACGCCTTTCGCATTGAAGCATCAGTGAAGAACGTCTCTTTCAGCGCGACCATGCTGCCGAACCGCTGGTCTGTTGCGATGTAGACCGCGCCCATGCCGCCTTGACCCACCTGATTGACGACCAGATAACGATTTTGCAAAAGGGTGTTGGGAGCGATCATCTTTTTAGAAATCTCCTACGCTGATTTAGACGAAGGCTGAGCACGGGATGGCGAACTTTTCAATCCACAGGCTTAAATATACTAGAAGCGGAGCGGTATTGACTACATCATGGCGGGGCTTACATTTAATTCGCTTACAAAGCGAGCACGCGCATCATCGGTTCGTGTATGAGGCCATTGCTGGCGACGATGGGCGGCGTATAGATGTCAAACGGCCTGCCGTCGTAGTGCGAGACGCGCCCACCAGCTTCTTCGACCAAAATAACGCCCGCCGCAACATCCCAGGGGTGCAAGCCCTCCTCCCAGAATCCATCGAAGCGACCGCACGCGACATAAGCTAAATCGAGCGCAGCCGAGCCGTCGCGTCTTACGCCCTGCGCGTGCATTATGAAGTTGAAAAAATGGCGCGCGAAATCATTGCGCTCGCGCACGTCGTAGGGGAAGCCGGTGCAGATGAGTGAGGCGTTCAGGTCTTCATGCTCCGAGACATGAATGCGCCGCCCGTTCAATGTCGCTCCCTCGCCGCGCTCGGCAGCGAACACCTCGTCGCGCGTCGGGTCGTAAACAACTCCGAGCGCCATCGCGCCATTATGCTCAAGCCCTATTGAGACGCAGAAGCTTGGGTAGCCATGCGCGTAATTCGTAGTCCCATCGAGCGGGTCAATAATCCACTTCCACTCGGCTGCCCCGGCTCTCTCTGATTGGCCGGACTCTTCCGCCAAGATTGCGTGGCGCGGGTAGTAAGATTTTATACGCTCGATAATCAACTTCTCAGAGGCAAAGTCAGCCTCCGTCACAAGATCAATCGTGCCCTTGTTCGTCACCCTGGCGCGCCCCAAACGCTCGGCCAGAATCGCGCCTGCGTCTCGCGCCGTTTGAATAGCAAAGTTAAGCAAGATAAGTCTCCGGTGAGTGAATAGTGATGAGTGATAAGTGATAAGTGAAAGCAGAAGCCAGAATACAGAAGATAAAAGCTTAACATTCTGGCTACTGACTACTGTGTTCCGTTCCTTCTTATCACTTATCACTCATCACTTATCACCGCCTTTTTCACCTATTTCCAAGAATGGCGAGCACCTTCGTCTGTACGGGTTGGCCTGTAACTTGTGCGTCCCGCTCGCTGACGTAGACGTTGATTTCGGAGCGCACGCCGAAGCGGCCTTCGAGATAAATGCCGGGTTCGATGGAAAAACAGGTGCGCGGGATGATGGTGCGCGAGTCCTGCGTTTCCAGGTTGTCAATGTTCGCGCCGTTGCCGTGAACCTCTTCGCCTATGGAATGCCCTGTGCGGTGTATGAACTGCCCGCCGTAGCCCGCGCGCTTGATGACGCCGCGAGAAACGTCGTCAACGTCCGCGCCCTTGAACATTCGACCGGCGCGAACATTCTCCTGCACAAAACGTACAGCAGCGTCGCGCGCCTCGCTCACTATGTTGAAGATTCGCGTGTACTCTTCCGGCACCGTCTCGCCCACGTAACCCGTCCACGTCTGATCCGTGTAAACCGCCAGAGGCTTCTTCAGTTTCGCAGAGACATCCAGAAGAACGAAATCGCCGCGCTTGATAGGAGAGGTCACTTCGCGCGTAGGTGTGTAGTGCGGGTTAGCGGCGTTCGCGTTCACAGCGACAATCGGCGGGTCACCGTCGCTAGTCATATTCTCTTCGTCGTAGCGGCGCAAGATGAACTGCTGAATATCGTATTCGGTCGCAGGCTCGCTGGCACGAATGCGCCGCGCTATCTCGTCAAAAGCCTGCATGATGATCCGGTGCATCTTGTCCGAAGCTTCTATGTGCATCTGCAACTGCTCAGGCGACCACACTGCTTCAAACTTCTGCACAAGATCGCCGCTTGAAACAACTTCGACGCCGAACGAGCGTATGAGTTCGATTGTTCCGGCATCAACGCGCGAGATGTATGGAATGGCGTTGTCGGGCGAATACTGCATAGCAATCCGCTTGTGCCCTTCAACGCGAGTCCCGAACGCAGACGGGTGGCGTGGGTCACCGGTCACAGGGCCAAGTCGCGTCACGCCCCCTTCTGTTACAACTGCGCGCAAGTCAGCCTGCAACTCCTGCCAGGGAAGGTAGACAATCTTTCTTCCGGGAAGTTGATCCAGCTTGTTGCGCTCAATCGCATGCACTATCTTCACAGGCTGGCCTTCTGCCGGAATGTAGTAGAACCAGCGTCGCGTCGTGATGCCGTTTCTATCTAATTTCAGAATGCGATAAGCGAGCGGGTCGCTCCCTCGAAAATCATAAAAGAGCCAGCCGTCAAGATGAGCTTCGCGCAGCGCGGCCTGAATATCGCGTACACGCTCTTGCGGCGTCTGCGCGCGGGCTGGGAAAGAGATGGTCAGCAAAAGCAGCGCGAGGCCGAAGCCGGTTATTAGATTCTTTCTTATGCTTTTCATGGGTTTGTTCTGCTTGGAATAATAGAGCGTTGCTCGTTGACAGTAATAAATAATGATGCTGAAGAACGTAAGCGGTCTTCTTATTCTCATGCTTGTTTCTGCTCCGCCGAATCCAGCATAGGAATCTTGATGCCTTTCTCGCGCGCAGCGCTTTCGGCCTCTTCGTAACCGGCATCAACGTGGCGCGCTACGCCTATGCCGGGATCATTCGTCAATACGCGATTCAAACGGCGCGCCGCTTCATCTGTTCCGTCTGCAACGGAAACCTGTCCAGCATGCAGAGAGTAGCCTATGCCTACGCCGCCGCCGTGATGAAACGAGACCCAGCTTGCGCCGCTCGCCGTATTCAAGAGCGCATTCAGTATGGGCCAATCCGCTACAGCATCAGTCCCATCTTTCATCCCTTCAGTCTCGCGGAAAGGCGACGCGACGCTTCCCGTGTCCAGGTGGTCGCGCCCTATAGCAACCGGCGCTTGCAACTCGCCTCGCTTCACCATCTCGTTAATCGCCTCGCCCATCTCTGCGCGCTCGCCGTAGCCCAGCCAGCAGATTCGCGCAGGCAATCCTTGAAACTGCACACGGTCGCGCGCAAGGCGCAGCCAGCGATTCAAAGTTGAATTTTCGGGAAAGAGTTCGAGCGCAAGGTCATCGGTTTTGCGTATGTCGCTAGCATCTCCCGAAAGAGCGACCCATCGGAACGGCCCCTTGCCTTCGCAGAAGAGTGGACGAATGTATTCTGGAACGAAGCCGGGTATCTCGAAGGCATCGGCGCATCCAGCATCGAAAGCCTGCTTGCGAATGTTGTTGCCGTAATCGAATGCGACAGCGCCCGCGCGCTTGATTGCGAGCATCGCTTCAACGTGCCGCGCCATTGATGCACGCGCTCGCTCGACGTATTCATCAGGGTTAGTCCGTCGAAGTTCCGCAGCCTCTTCCAAACTCAAATTTTCCGGGACATAACCGTTCAAAGGATCGTGCGCGCTGGTCTGATCCGTTACCGCATCAATCCGCACGCCGCGACGCATAAGCTCCGGCAAGACTTCGGCGCAGTTTCCAACAAGCCCAACCGAGACTGCGCGCTTCTGCTCACGCGCGTCTTCGCAAATGTTCAGAGCTTCATCAAGCGAGAGCGCCAGACGGTCGCAGTAGCCCGTGCGAACGCGCCGTTCGATACGCGCCCTGTCAACGTCAATTCCAAGAAAGACCGCGCCGTTCAAGGTCGCCGCCAGAGGCTGTGCGCCGCCCATGCCTCCCATCCCGCCCGAAACAAGAAGCTTGCCGCTCAAGCTTCCGCCGAAATGACGGTCTGCCATCGCGGCGAAAGTCTCGAACGTACCCTGAACGATGCCCTGCGTGCCAATGTAAATCCAACTGCCCGCAGTCATCTGGCCGTACATCATCAAGCCACGTCGTTCCAACTCGTTAAAGTGCTCCCAGTTGGCCCATGCCCCGACCAGATTTGAATTCGCAATCAGCACGCGCGGCGCATACTCGTGAGTTCTGAAAACCGCGACGGGTTTTCCAGATTGCACCAGCAGAGTCTCTTCGTTCCCCAACTCTTTCAACTCGCGCACAATCGCATCGAACGCAGCCCAGTTGCGCGCGGCCTTCCCCTTGCCGCCGTACACTACCAACTCACCGGGCTGCTCCGCCACATCAGGGTCAAGGTTATTCATCAGGCAGCGCAATGCAGCCTCCTGATGCCATCCCTTGCAATTTAGTTGTCGCCCGCGCGGCGCGCGAATAATTCTTGAAGACATAGGTTTGGATAGCAAGCTCTCTTCTTAGCGTCCTTTGTGCGGCTCCATTGTGAGATTAATTTTCACGCAAAGCCGCAAAGAACGCAAAGAAAAGCTTCTGTTATTTTATGAAGAGAACTCGCCGCCACGAATCGCTTCCTTGAGCCTCTGAAAATCGGGTGAGAGCGAGCGGTCTTCCGTGAGTCGCGGCGAATGCGAGCGAACCGTTTCGTAAGCGCGGCGGACTCCGCGACCGGGTTGCAGCGGCGCGCGAAATTCCAAGCCCTGCGCCGCCGTGAGAAGTTCTATCGCAAATATATATTCCGCCAGCTCAACCAGATTGCGGAGCTTCACTGCGGCGGTCATCCCCATAGAGACATGATCCTCTTTGCCGCCGTCCGTTGGCACGTTGTCAACGCTTGCGGGGTGCGAGAGCACGCGCGCGTCCGCCAGAAGAGAGGCGGCTGTGACCTGCGCCATCATGAAGCCGGAAGATGTTCCCGCATGCCCCGTCAGAAAAGGCGGCAGGTCTTCATTGGAATCCGGGTTGACCAGGCGATCAATACGTCGTTCGCTGATGCTCATCAAATCGGTCAGGGCAATCGTGGCGTAGTCGAAGGCTAGAGCGAGCGGCGCGCCGTGAAAGTTGCCGCCGGAGATTACCTCTTCAGTCTCGGTGAAGACGAGCGGATTGTCTGTGGCGCTTCCAGTCTCAATCTCTACGGCCTCGCGCGCATGATTCAACGCATTGAGCGCTGCGCCATGAACCTGCGGCATGCAGCGAAGCGAGTATGCATCCTGCACGCGCGGGTCGTTCTCTAAATGAGACTTTCGGATTTCGCTGTCGCGCAACAATTCGCGCAGGTGCGCGGCGACTTCCATCTGTCCGCTATGCGGGCGTGCCGCGTGTATGCGCTCGTCGAAAGCTGCGGGCGTGCCGCGCAGCGCTTCCAGAGTCATTGCGCCCGCGATGTCTGCGACGCGCGCGACCTGCAACGCGCGATGAAGCGCGAGCGCGCCAACTGCGGCCATCGCTTGCGTGCCGTTCAGAAGCGCCAGACCTTCTTTGGCCTCCAACTGAAGGGGCTTTATCCCGGCGCGGCGAAGCGCGTCCGCGCTCTCGATTCTTTCGCCTTGATAGAACGCTTCGCCTTCGCCAATCGCGCTTAACGCCAGATGAGCGAGCGGCGCTAAATCTCCGCTCGCGCCGACAGAGCCTTTTTCGGGAATCACTGGATGCACGCCACGCTCTATCATCCAGACGAGCGTGTCAATTACCAGGGCGCGCGCGCCGCTATAACCCAGAGCTAGAACGTTCGCGCGCAGAAGAAGCAGTGCGCGAACCTCTTCTTCCGGTAGCAGCGGGCCAACGCCGCAAGAGTGGCTGCGCACAAGGTTCAGTTGCAGCGCACGCAACTCGCCCGGCGGAATGTGAACGTCCGACAGTTTTCCGAAGCCTGTGTTCACGCCGTAAACTACGCGCCCTTCGGCAACTATCTTCTCAATAACGCGGCGCGACGCTTCAACACGCTCGCGCGCCGCATCCGACAGCGCAACACGCTCAACCCCGCGCACAACCGCCGCCACCTCTTCCAGCGAAAGCCTCTGTCCGTCAAGCTCAAGCATAAAGATTAGAGGTTAGAGGTCAGAGGTTAGAGGTTAGTCAACTGCTTTTTACTAACCTCTAATCTCTGACCTCTAACCTCTTGTCAGTGTCTCCTTCGATGCAGAACCTCTATCGGGCGTATCGGTTGTGTGAATCTGACGGTCGGGAGTCTCCGAGATGTCAGCGCGCTTGAACTGGCCTGTGTTGCTGCCGCGAACGCGCTGGCGCGCCTGTTTCGCGCGGCTCATGCGGCGGTGACGTGTGTTTGCGGCGACGCGCGACAGTCCTGTAACGCGCCCCAGCGTGCCCAGCGAGAACTCATGTTTCGGAAGAACTTCACCCGTAGCCTCGCGCAAGCGCAAGGTAGCGATGGCGAAAACGATTAAGCCCAGATTGAAAATGAAACCTGTTAGAAGAACTACTGAGCCGGGGACTACGCCAACGGCTGCGCGCGATATAAATTCGTCTATGTTGCGCGCGGGCAGTGGATGAAGATAGACCTTCAGATTCCAACTGAGCGCGAGCAGTATGAAGAGCCACAGATAGTTGCGGCGAAGACGACGACCCAGAGCCTCAGACTCGCTGATGGTGAAATGCGGCGTGGTGAGGTCTGCCATCAGGAGTTCCGCCCAGCCGCGATCAATCGTCTGCTGCGGCCCCAGCATCTGCGCGAAGTAGCCTGACTCCATCACGCGCACGCGGCTGGCCCAAATCTCGTAATAGCGATAACGGCGCGCTTCCATGAAGAGGAAGAACGCTACGACTATCGAGTTGATAAGGATGACGAAGTGCGGGTTGGCAGAGGCGCTGAAAGCGAACGAGAGCGTTGCGCCCGCTGTGATGACAGCCCAGTTCGTTGTCGTGTCCAGGCGATTGCGCCACGTGTTCGAGCGCTGAATCTCGCCGCGATAGAAATGTGCCATCGCCGTGTTGAATTCCGACGCCGAGAATTTTATTGCACCGGCCTGGGCTTCCGTGCTCTTTGTGCCGACGGGTATTTCTGTAGCGTGCGGAGACGAGGGCGTGCGCAGGCGTCCTGTGGGGCGATCAGGCGTGCTGGTGGTGTGTGGGCTTACGGGTCTTCCCGGTCGCGTCTCTGTGCTCATCGCCTAAGCCTGATCTCCTCCTGTAATCTCATAGTTAGAAGACTTTCAATTCATCGGCGGTCTAGCGCCCCTTACTCTTTAATCATAGCACGCTACTTGCGCTCAGTGCTTATCATTCCTGCGCGAAGGCCAGCAAGAAAGTAGATTGCGGCGTAAGAAGCCCATCGTCCCCATCGCGCTTGGGCCAATGCGCGAATCTCTCGCTCTGTCATCTTGCGCCAATCGTTGTAGTATTTCTCTACGAACAGGCGCAGCGCCAGATCGCCCGCAGGGAAAACGTCCGTGCGACCGAAGTGAAGCATCAAAGCCCACTCGGCTGTCCAGCGCCCTATGCCTCGCAAGCGTGTGAGACGAGCTATCAAAGTTTCATTCTCCTCATTCTCTAATTCGCTTTCGTCCAACTCGCCCGCAGAGATTCTTTGAGCAAGCTCGATCATGCTCAACGCTTTCGCGCCTGAAAGCCCAATGGCGCGCAAATCCTCTACGCTCGCGCGAGCAATCGCTTCGGGACTGGGAAAGGCGAAGAAGGTTTTATCGCCAGTAGCTATCTGCTCGCCAAACTTTTCAACCATGCGCCGCTTCAACGTCATGGCGACCTTAGTGGAAATCTGCTGCGAGAGTATAGAGATGGCTAATGCTTCAAAGAGCGTGGGCCAACAGGCCAGATGCAGTCCGCGATGCTCCTCTTCCAGTCTCCGCATAAGCTGGTCTTGCGCAACCTGCGCTCGAAATTTTTTCAGATCATGATCGGTGCTGAACATTCGCTCGACAAGCTTCCTTGCTTCGCTCTCTTCCTGACCGGTGAAAGCGCGCTTGTCCGTAAACCACAATGCGAGCGAAGGGCGCGAGCGCGTGCCGCGCGATTCAACGTTCAGCAGGTGAAGCTTTTCGGCGAAGCGGAAGGCGCGTGCGTAGCGTTTGTCTGAAAACACGTCAACAATCTCGCTCTGCGTGAAGCGAAAAAAGCGCGCCGTAGCCGCGAAATCAAAGGGCGCACGAGGCGTAATCTCTATCTCCATTATGCTCGCCAGTGTCGCGCAATGGGGGCGCGCACGTCAAAGTCTTCATGCGCTTGACACTATAGTTTACGCGCTCCTATAGTCTAACTTTGCGTTTATTGCTCGACAGGGTTGGTTATGTTGACAGAGGATGCCGGAATTAGGGCGGACGAGCGCTGGATGCGTCGCGCTCTGCGGGCTGCGCGCGACGCCATGCTGCTCGATGAAGTTCCAATAGGCTGCTGCGTCGTAGTCGGTGACGAGCTTCTATCGGTTGCGGGAAATCGCACACGCACACTTTGCGATCCGACGGCACATGCAGAGATAGTAGCGCTGCGCGAGGCATCATGGATTGCGGGTAACTACAGGCTCACCGACGCCGTTGTTTATTCTACGATTGAGCCTTGCGCCATGTGTGCGGGCGCGCTGGTTCAGGCCAGAGTCAAAAGATTGGTTTACGGCGCACGTGACGAGCGCGCCGGAGCAGTCGATACGCAATTCGGCATCTGCGCCTCAAGCTCCTTGAACCATCAAATCCATGTCACGTCCGGCGTGCTCGAAAGTGAATGCCGCGCAATCATGCAGGAGTTCTTTCGAGCGCGAAGGAAAGCAGATGCTGTATGTCAGATGCCGGATGTTTAGTGACTGACTTACAGCACCCAGCATCTATCTTTTGGAGAGGTCGCATAGTGGTTTAGTGCACCGGTCTCGAAAACCGGAGTGGTCTAACGGCCACCGTGGGTTCGAATCCCACCCTCTCCGCCATATTTCTTTCAAGGTCAACTACTTAGAAGGTAATTGGCGCGCCAGTTCTTTCCTTCCCGCTCACGCCAATTTTGCCACTTGGCGCGAAGTTGGCGCGCCCTCCAAAATGGCGAGTTTCCCCTCTTCCAGACCATCAACCGCGTCCCTGAGCCTCTTCGGGACGCCGTGCGCGTAACCCCGCGTGACTTTGGTGTTGCGCGTCTCGCCCGGCGTGGTCGAGTGGCCCAACAGGTCAGCGATGTCGTACTCGTGGACGTTCGCTGCCCGGAGCCTCGTGGCGAAGGTGTGCCGGAGGTCGTGGAAGTGGAAATTTCCGATCCCCAACTCCTTAACCCCCCGCTCGAAACAGACCATCAACTGGCGACGCTTCCTCCCCGTGCGCTGTGGGGCGAAGATAAACTCGTCCTCGGTCGCGTCCTGCCGCAGGTGCTTTAGAATTTCGAGTGCCCGCGCGGTTAAGGGGACTAGGCGAGGCTTGTCGTTCTTGGTCTGCGTAATGGAGATGAGCTGGTTAGTCCCATCTACATCCGACCACCTAGCGTTGAGCAGTTCGCCCAGCCGCATCCCAACTTCCAAGTCTAACTCCGCCAGCGCGACTACGTGCTCACCGTACCCCGCCAGAGCCTTCATCAGCCGCTCCTCTTCATCGTCCGAACACTGATTCAAGTAGCGTTGTCTTGGCTCTGGCTCTCTCAGTCGTTTGACCCTCGACATTGGGTTGCCGTCCACGATGCCGTTCTCATAGGCCATCGAGAGGACGCGCGAGAGCACCTGAAGGTAGCGGTTGACGGTCGCCGGGGAGAAGGGACGCTTGTACCTGCTATCGGACTTGCGCAACTCGCTCTTGAACTTCTCGATGAGCATCGGCGTAATATCCCTTATCGCCCGCTGGCCGAAGAACTCTTTGAGCCTCCCCGACCTCTCCTCGTCGTCCTTCCAACTCCGCTTGTTCTCACGTGCCCAGGGCAGAAACACCCCGTCCACGAACTCCAAGAAGCGCGTGACCGCTGACGCGCGATTGTACTTTCTGTCAAAGATCGCCTGCTGGATTTGTATCTTTACCTGCTCGGCCTGCTTTCTAGTGCGTGCCTCCGGTACTGCCTCCTTGACATAATGACCGCGAAGCGAGAACTCGACCACCCACGTGCCGCGCTCCCAGTTAGGATCATTTGGTTTGATTCGCTTCCCATTGAAGCGTTTGTAGACTGCCATTTTTCTTTCTCCTAGTGATGGCAGCCGTCAAAGCGTAACGGAGCATATCACAGGGTTATTTAAGCGTGAAAGATTCAGCTTGCCTGGTTCTTGATGATCTGCATCTCGTGATACCTCTTCTTTTTTTGACGCCCAGCTTCTTCTCTAGCCCACCGATCTACTTCTTCACGGTGATAGCGCCGCATCTCCCCCATTGACGCGCAAGGCAGCGGATGCTCATTCTCCGGTCGGGCAGTCCACTTGCGGATTGAATGTACTGTGACCTCCCCGTCCGGCGTCCGTAGCTGCCAGTAATCGGCCAGTTGTTTCTCCGTCATCCATACCGGTGGCGGCGCTATCTGCTTCAACTGTTCGGACACTACTCTCGGCAGTTTCTCTTCAAGCTGATTATTAATGTGTTGGTTAATCAGAGACTCAATTGTGATTGGTTCACTCATCTCTACTACACCTCAATCCGGTCGTACGATAACGGATTCTTTATTGGCTAACCTGTTATATGTCGTGCGAACTTTGTCCCCCAGCAATAACGCTACTTGCTTAACGGTGAGCAAGCTCTTCAAGCCTTGAGGTAAATCAGGTTCCTGTCTGAATATGGTGCTCATCTTTAACTCCCGGAATATGGTTAATGCTTATTAGATTTGGCGCAGACGCTATGTCCTGCCAGAGTGTTGGCGAAGGTGTTTGCGGTTAATTGTGAGCCTTAAAGAGCCGTGTAGGGAGTATAGCGTCCAACTCAAGGCTGGAGCTGTTTCTGCATTCGACGTGCCAATCAAGAAATCTCGATTAATAAACCTTAATTCACGCTTGAAATGCTAATAAGGTTGACGGCGAAGTTTAACCTTTAGCAGGGAAGAGACATTTACCAGGGGCAACAGAAAGTGTCGCCTAATTGCAGTGCTCCTAAAATTTCATTTCTTAGGTGAACTGTAAAACGGATGCGATATTTTGAAGATTTAGCCGGTCAGATTGAAGCTGCGATTGCAAATAAATTCCCAAAATCTGGACTTAGATTTCTGCTGGCAATATCTTGCTAATTGGCTCGAATTTTAAGGGGTATTTTAGAGCCATAATTCTGGCCGAAAATGTTGATCTTTTTCAGTCCAATGAGCCTTAAAAAATCAAAGTTACGAACATTGAAATCGACTCTTGTAAATCAATCTTCGTAAGATTGATCTGCCAATCTTTCAATGACCGTTTGCTTAGTTTTGGAGACTGCAATTCAGCCTTTAGGCTGGCCTTAAATTCATTGAAATTTCCGGCAGACAAGAGAGTTGCAGAGTTAAACACAGGCGAGTCTGTATTCTCTTCATTGCCAAGCTTTGCATCTCTATGTTCTATATGTAGAAGCATCTAGGCATTCATATTTATACCTATCCCTTTTGTTGCCAAGCTTTATCCCTCCACATGGGCTGGAGAAAAAATGCATCATCTTGCCCGTCAATATCTCGCGTTTATCTGCCGAGGCAGTTGATTTAAATGCAAGTTAAAGCGGAATCAGTCACAGGATAAAAACATAAGGAACTCGCTGCGCTGTACACATAAAAGATGAGCAAGAATTGCGGCATAGGTTTTGTATAAAGAGTTGCTGAAGAGGTAGCTGCTTTTCTGATAATTGCTACCCTCTGTGCTCTCTAGAGCTAGTGCCTCAGGCTAATCTCAGAAAGTATAAATCACAAAAAAATCTGTTCAGTAAAACTCAATAAACCTGTTGCGTGATAAGGCTTCAACCGCTAAGTTTGAGTACCGGAGCCAGCAAATATGTCCCTCTATCATAAACTCAGCCGGAAGCCGCAACTGTTTCTCTCCGTCACCGGCATGAACATCCACCAATTTCAAACACTGCTGCCGCAGTTCACTCACGCCTCTGACAAGTTCGAGCAGCGGCGCAAACGCAGAGTCGTCGTCGTCACCGGCAAGAAGCGGCAGCGGCAGATTGGTGGCGGCGCACAGTTTGAGAACTCTCTGCCTGACCGCTTGCCGATGTTGCTCTTCTATTACCGGCTTTATCTCACCCAAGAGTTTATGACGCTCCTTTTCAAAGCCAAAGATAAAAGCGTCATCTGCCGTTCGATCCAAGCGATGCGCCCCGTCTTTGAAGCGGTCTTGCCAGTCCCGGAGCGTGCCCGCCAACGCATCCTCTCCTTAGCTGACAAAGAACAGAAGCGGCGGAAAAAGCGGATCGGCAGTATCGAAGAGTTTCAAAAGGCTTATCCCGAATTGACCTTCATCGTTGATGGAGTCGAGCAACCGAAGCGCAAACCTAAAGCTCCCAAGAAGCGCAAAAGCGATTACTCCGGGAAGAAGAAGCGACACACTCGTAAGCAAATCGTGATCTCAACCCCCTCCGGCATCATCGTTGACCAAAGCCCATCGGTTGGTGGGCGGCCACATGACTTCAAAGTCTTCAAGGATGATCATGCGGCACGCTCGGTCTGCTCGGAGTTCAAAGACTATCGGGTGACGATATACGGCGACAGTGGCTTTGATGGCATGAGCGCGCTGGAGCTACCCGTCACTGTCAGACTCAATGAGAAAGCAGGGCGCAATCATCCATTAACACGCGAGCAGAAAAAGTTGAATCGCTTGCGCTCTTCCACACGCATCCGTATCGAGCACACATTCTCGCTGCGCAAGAAATATCAAATCGCCGCCGACATCTATCGCAACCGTGATGAGGACTACGATCAGGCGATGAATATCGTGGGCGGGTTGGTTAACCTGAGAGCCTACGAGAGAATCTTTCAAAGAACAGGGTTACAACTCTAAGGAGCAAGATGTGAGCGGCAGCTTCGTCTTTCGTTAAGCTGCCTTATCACGCAACAGGTTTACTTATGCAGTTAGGTAAACCACTGGTTCGACCAGTGAGACTTGAAAAGCTTTGAGCGATCCGGCAGTAGAATTCTCCGATAGGTGGCTTGGTGGCTAAACCTAAAAGGAGAATCCTACATGACCGAATCATTTCAGAGCATGTCCCATTCCAAATGGGATTGCAAGTACCATGTTGTGTTCATTCCCAAACGACGACGAAAGGCGATGTTTGGGAATCTGAGAAAGCAGTTGGGTGCGATCTTTCATGAACTGGCACGGCAGAAAGAATGCACTATCATCGAAGGACATCTGATGCCAGATCATGTCCATATGTGCATAGCGATTCCACCGAAATATGCAGTAGCTTCGGTGATCGGCTTCATCAAAGGCAAATCGGCCATTGCCATCGCGCGGCAGTTTACGGGACGCGAGCGCAACTACACGGGCGAGTACTTCTGGGCACGTGGCTATTGCGTCTCGACCGTCGGTTACGAAGAGGATAAGGTGAGAGCCTACATCCGCGATCAAGAAGGCGGTGACGATGAAGGCCGGTTTTAGTTACGGCAGAAGGTGCGCTTTCTGTCAAAGATCAAGGTAATTGAGTCCGACCACCTTTGAGGTGGTCACATTCACCAAGCCACCGCCTTTGGCGGGGGTGTCTGACTTAATCAATGTTTTTTTTACGCATGCGTAAGGGAAATATAATGGGACGTGACTGACCAACATCAGCGGTGCTCTTATCTCTTAAGACAGGCTATCAGATCACCATGGCAGTGAAAACTAGCATTGGCTTAATCAGAATATTTGAAGACCTCTAAAGCAATGTGAAGCCATCCCATAATGTTTAACATTATGGGATGGCTTCACATTGCAGGGCGCATCTTTATTTTACAGAGCGCATCTTTATTTTACTGGGCGCATCTTTATTTTACTCCTACATATAAATCCCTTTGAGGGCGTTAGTCCTCAAAGGGATTTACATTTTCCACTATGAGGGATTTGTATATTCCCGGTTTTAGACTTTTCGGGGGATTCGTATCGTACCGCATTAGTTGTCGATTCAATTTCTGACTCCATTCTAACGAAAAGAAGAAATATTGGGACTGACAATACCGGCACCATTGTTTCAATTTACTGCCGGAGCAGCGTTAAAGCTTATAGCAAGCTTTGTGCCAGGTACAGATAAGCGGAAAAAACAAGGACTTTGAAAAATAAGGGGTTATGAAGTGGCAGAAAAGCTGCCACTTCAAGGAGGCTTAATTTCTCAGTTTGGCAGCTTTTCTACCACACTTTTGCTTGAAGTCTGTTACATCTTCCACCACGATCCATCGTCTGCTTCAAGTTCCTGTTTAGCAAATCCTCGCGTGCGGTAGTTCGGGTCGTTCTGGCTTTTATTAACAAGCATCTCACGCGCCCCTTCGCCGCCTGCAAAGTCGTAGGCCCAAAGGGCTGACTGTCGCACACCCGGGTCGGGATCGTCGTTCACCATACGCTTGAGCTTATTGTTCCCCTCAACCGATCAGAAGAAGGCAAGACTGCGCGTGTAGGTGAAGAAGCTTAAGTACTCGAAGAAACTCTTCTGCTGTCCGCCCGGGAACTGCTAAAGCTACTTTGTCGACCACTTGATAAATATCGGCATTCATTATTTTGCACGACCTATTTCGTTTGCAGTCGGCATATTTTCTCATTGAAATGTTCGATGGATAGTGATAAGTTGCGCCTGTTGTACTTGTTACTTAGCACCACGGTAGCTTGCCAGTCGTAGCTCAACTTCACCGGGGCCTTAATCATAAACAAAAGAACTCGCAACTTATGAGTTCTCTTACTTAGGCTCCCTATCCTCTAGTGTATGATTAATCCATGAATTCGTTAATCCAAGGGAACAGCCTATGAACTACATTATAGTTAGCGATCTACACATCGGTGGCAATACCGACCTTGACATCTTTAACTCTCAAGCTCAACTCGCCAGCTTTCTTGCCTCGCTTGGCGACGGGCCGCAAACTTTAATCATTAACGGCGACTTTATTGATTTCCTTGCGGTGGAACCATTCGGCTCGTTCAACCGCAAAGCGGCGCAGGACAAGATCAAAAAGATTATTGCTGCTGCGCCCAATCAAGAGGTCTGGAAGGCATTTCGAGACTTCCTTCAAGCCCATCCGCAGAACGGAATAGATATTCTCCTGGGCAATCACGATGTGGAGATGGTCTTTGACGAAGTTCAGACCGATTTGCGTCAGGTGATGGCGGGGCCTGATGATGGTAAGCGCTTACAATTCCTCTTCGACAGGCTCTCTTATCCGAGGCTCGTCGTCGGCGGCGTACACGTCCACGTCGAGCACGGCTTTCAATACGACCGGTTCAATTGGTATGACCATAACAAACTGATTCGGGCGACGGAGAACAATCAGGACGGTGCGAACTTTGAGCTGCCTGTGGGTTCGCGTCTAGTCTATAAAGTGCTGAACAGGCTTACTCGAAATCATCCGTTCATGCCTCTACTCAAGCCTGAGGCTGCGGCCTTCTGGATGCTGGCCGCGCTCGCCCCGGAAGAGATCTTCAGGCATGGCGGCAGCACCGCGCTGATCGGTTCGTCAACTCTCAAGGCTACGCTGCGCAAGTACCTCAGAGACACACAACTCGGGGCAGATGACGCGGCGGGGCCGGGGGCAGCTCTCACGCCCTTGCAAGCTCAGTTGGCCGATATGCTTTTCGATGAGGGACTGACGGATGAAACCGTGAACGACGTAGAGGAGTTTTTAGACAACGGCACGGGCGACGAAAGGCCCGCCGAAGGAGTCACCTTTGCCGCCAGCCCGATTCTCAGGGGCAAGCTTTTCTTCGTGCGGCGAGCTTTGAAGAGTCTAAAATACGAGCGCGACACGTTTTTCGATTCGACGCAACGCGACGAATTCGAGGGCGCGTTAAATAAAATTCTCGCTTCGGGCGCGAAGGTCGCCGTCTTCGGCCATAGCCACGGGAGAAAGATGCTCTCGCTCTTCAAAGAGGATGAAGCGCCGGGCACAGACCTCCTGCACCTCAAGCGTCCCAGCCTGCTCTACGTGAACACGGGAACCTGGGCCAACCTGCTAGACTTTGACCTGTCGCTTCTATCTGACGACGAGAAGGCGCAGCAATGGCTGGATGACTTAGAGGCTGGGAGTTTTCAGCCGACGCTTATCTACACCTACGCGCGTTTGGAAGAACTGCCGGGGGGGCGCGGCGCTCGCGTCTCGCTTGAAGAGTGGCGCGACGGTCAAACTCACATGGTCGAACCGCCGAGGGAGATTTCGCCATGAGCGTCCGGCCGATCATCCTGCAACTCACCAATATCCCTGAGACCACTGACTACTTCGCGCAGATCATAATCAGCCCGCGCGGCAGGTCTGGTGTGGAACGCTTCGCTTTGACCGACGGAGACGAGGTCTTCAAAATCGATGCCAGCACAGGACAGACGCTCGCGCAATTGAAGACGGCGATAGACAAGGGCACTGTGGGTTTCGTCGAGATGGAACGGCTCGGCGAATTTCTTTACAAAAAAATCTTCGCCGGGCTGGTCGAGCGCAAGCTACAGGACGTGATGATCCAGGAGAAACAGCGACCTTACCGCCTCTGCATCCTTGTTGACGAAAACGCGCCGCTGCTGGAAACCATCCCTTGGGAGTACATGAAGCGACCCGACGGCTTTATCGCACTCAGCCTTGCCAGCATAACGCGCGTACTGGAAGACCGCGACGCACAGCCCTTCGAGCCGGTTGAAGGCGCGACGATGCTCCTCGTCTATGCCAATCCAGAGGGCTACGGCGGCCAGAAAAGATACGAGAAGATAGACCATGCGAGCACGGCCTTCATCGGTAGTTTTGTCGGGAGACTGGAAAATATTTACAAGCTACAGGTCACCAAGCTGATACGAGCTGATGCGACGAGAGAGAATTTTTTGGGCTCTCTCTCAAGCAAACACTTTGACATCGTCCACTTCATAGGTCATGGCGAGGTGCAGCAACAGCGGGGCCACATCGTGATGGAGGACAACAATCGTATTCCCGGCGCTGAAATCTTCAGCAACCTTTTTAATCAACCGCCCCGGCTCTTCTACTTCAACTCTTGCAGTACGGCAAAAGCCAGTGGTCTTGATCCATTCAGCAGCGTGGCGCAGGCTCTCATCCGTCCTCAACTTAACTCCGTGCCAGCCGTCGTCGCCATGCAGTACGAGATTGTCGTTGACGATAGTTTTGTGCTGGCAGCGGAGTTCTACGACCGGCTGCTCAATCCTGAGTCGGAGGCGCGTGGAAATCTTGAGTCGGCGATGGACGCGGCGCGGCGCAAGCTCAAAATCAAAAACTCTTCTTGGGGGATTCCAGTGCTCTTTTTGCAGACGCGCGAAAGAGTGATGCTATTCGGCGAGCCACCGCCGGAGCCGCCGCCCTCGCAGTTGAAGCTCCATCTGCGCTCAAACATTGCGCCGCCGGTGCCTGAACTGGTAGACCGAGATGCTGAGGCCGCCGCCGTGCGCGATCTTCTTTCCTCCGACCAGCGCCTGATGATGGTGACAGGTCTTCCGGGTGTCGGGCGCGGTACGGTCGTGCGCGCAGGGCTTGACCCTTATCTACAGAGCGAGCGGGAAGAGATTCCGATCTGGCTCAATCTCGAAGGTGTCAAAAGCGAGGACGCGACGCTCGACACGCTCTATCTTTCGCTCGACCGGATTCTCGAAACCGGTCTTAAGCAACTGTGGTACGATCATCGTCGCTCGCTCGTGGACAAGCTACAGGAACTTGAAGCGAAGATTCCGAATACGGCCATTCTCGTCCTCGAAAATATGGACACGCTGCTTGACGAAGAGCGTCACTTTCGAGACGAGCGGATGGAGCGGTTCTTCCGCCACTTCGCGCAAACGCCCCGGCGCATCTTTATCATCACGACTTCACAATTCGAGCCCGCGCTACGAGCAGAGGCCGACGAACAACATTTCACTTGGCGGACGCTCAACGTCGAGGGGTTAAAGCCCGAAGACGCCGCACTACTGCTCAGGCGCGAAGGCTTAACGCAAAGCGACGAACAACTCCGCCGCCTCGCAGAGGCGCTCGACGGACACCCGCAGGCGCTCAAGATTGTTGCGACCGCCATCCGTCAAGAGGGGCTCGACCCGGAACAATTTCTGCAAGCGCCGCAGACCCTCAGCGAAGACCTGACGGGCTTCTTCGCCGGAACTGTGCTGCGAGCGCTGAGCGAAAATGAACGCGGGTTCCTGAGAGTCTGGTCTGTCTTTCGCAATCCTGTGCTGCCTGAGGCGCTCGCCAGCGTCGCCGGAGACGAGCCGTTGCCCCAGGAAATCATAGACTCGCTGCGAGCGAAAGGAATTCTCCGCATTCAGAACGGCTACTATTTCCTACCTCTATTGATTCGCAACATAGCTTACGACGAGCTACAGCGTGTCCCTGAGCTGGCGGATGAGGCTCACAGGCGCGCGGCTTTGTTCTTCCTTCAACAGTCCAGCGCAGCGATAGAAAATGCTTTTGCCTCACAGAGCGCCGCCGCCGACAATGAAGCCATCAACAATCAGCTCGAAGCCCGTTATCACTTGCGCGAGCGATCAGACGACGGCTCCAAAGTCATCGCCCAGCGGATAGCCGAAGGACTCTTCCAACTCTTGATGAATCGGGGCCGGTATCGCGAGCTTGAAGTGCTGATCGAGCAGTCGCCCGTCCTACCCAGCAATGCTTTCAAGGTCGAGTTGTTCAAGGCACAGCTCAAGAAACTTGCCGGGAAGAGCGAAGAGGCCCTTGAAATCTTAGAGTTTTTGAAACCGCGTCTTGAACAAGGGTCGTTCGAGCAGGCCACCGTAGTCAACGAGATAGGTGTAATCCTGAAGGAGCGTGGTGATCCGAGGGATGCTGACTTGATGCTCGAAAGATTTACGGAAGCCTACGATCTCTTCGGCAACATCATTAAAACCAGCGACGACCAGGAACTCATGATGGGAGCGCACAGGCATCAGGCCGTCACCATGTATAACCGCGCGCTTGTCTATCAATACTTCCGTCGCGGCAACACCCCTGAGGGGTTTAACGACGCCTACTTGAAGGCGTGTGAGCTTTACCAGGCGGCGCTGGGAATTTACGAGACGCTGAAAGAGAGAGACGAGGAGGGCATCGCCCTCGTCTTCAGCCAACTCGGCGAGATGTACGCCGACGAGCGCTTCAAAGAGCATGACCCTGACAGGGCCGAAAGACTATTGAGAGAAGCGCTCAACCTCGCAGAACAGGTCGGCAACCCTCTAGTAGAAATGGACGCAGCCTATCAACTGGCGCGTTTCCTGCGCCGTCGCGGTGAGACTCAGAAGGCGCGGACTCTGTTTCGTCGTGTTGCCGATGAGGCCGCACGGGTTGACTTGCCTAGCGAGCAGGCCATTGCCGAAGTGCAGATAGCCGAGATTGACTTTAGGAATAATCAGTACGACCGGGAAAACCTTGATCTCACGCTCGCCCGCTTGGAGGAGAGGCTCGGCTATTACGACGACGCGCACAGCATACGCGTTCAATCAGACGCGTATCTGCTACACGGACTGCTCCACCGCGTGCAAAAAAACCGTGACCGTGCAAAGGAGCTTTTCGAGAGCAGCCGCGCCGTCGTCCTCTCGCTGGCAGAGAGGTCGCAAGGCTACGGCGACGCAAGGCGCGTCATTCGTGCGACATACTATCTGGCCGAAGATGCGCTGCTGCGTGAGGACCAAGATGCAGCGCGCCTCGTCATCGCAGAGCAGCAGCAATACTTTCAGAAGCTAGGTTATCAACTTGGCGAGGAAGAGCCGGTCGCAGATTTCCTCGACAGGCTGAGCCACGAACTGGACAGGTGATTTTATGGGAACCTCAAGGTCTGGCAGTGTCGGCTCGTCGCCGCGTTGGAGAAAAACTCGTAACGACCTGGTAGATTTAGCAAACGCCATGGCTTCGCTGGTCGGGCCTGGGCGATCCATCCCCCTCGATGCTAAACCCACAGACGATAAATCCGGGTCATCTCCCGGCGGAGGTGGCGGAGGAGGAGGTGGTGGCGTAGTCGGGATGCCGGGCGGCGGAGCGGTTCCGGGCAGGCATGCGCGGTCTGCGATAGATGATGAGGTACGCGCTCTGGGCAGAGGGTTGATTAAGGCTCATCGCGCAGACCCCAGATTCCTGCCGCTTCTCGGAGATTGTGCGGTCAGGGTGGCGCTTGAAGAGTTGTTCGCGCTCTCCCGCGCCGCCACACTAAAGTATCGCACCCAGAGCGACGCGCCTAGGTTGTTTGCAGAGTACGGCGTAAACATGGGGAAGAGCGTCGCCATAGGTTTGTCCAGAGCCCTCGATGATCGCTTTCGCAAGCAGCTCGTCGACAAGTGTGGAGAGATCACGGACAACGCCGAGAAGGCGCGGCTCGCAATGCAGCAGACCCTGCTCGAAATGCTTGCGAAGAATGGCAGCCCGGACGACGCCCTCAAAATGAGCGCCGCGCAGATTCATGACGCCCTGCGTAAAACCAACGCGATGGACATCGCACGCCAGTTCTACAAAAACTATATCTTCAGCGTCGTCGAATTTCTCATCTCATCCAGCCATGCAGACATAACGCTGGTTGCCGAGCAGGCGGTCCTTCATCAGATGCGTATGACCTATTGCGAGGAAGTTGCCGACAGGCTCGTCCGTCTGGCGCGCAGCAAGGGATGGCGTGCGGGGGAGATTCCCGACCGGGTTGAAGAGTGGCGAGATTTATTAGTTGAGGAAGAGGCAGCTCATGTCTAAGCCAAGCATTAACGTGCTCTGCGACCTTGTGCGGCGTAAGAGCTATCTTGAGTCATACGAAATCCCCGCTGACGCCTTGCAACTCAGTTGTGATGAAAGGGAAGGAAACGTCTACCTCAAGCTGGAAGAGATTGAAGCTTGGCTGGGCACGCCTCTTTCGGCTGCGAGCCGCGACCTGGCGGAAGTCGCGGCTTACATCTACCAGGCAGACAAAGGTCTACGGCGTGGCGAAGGTGACCAGTGGACGCGCCACTTTTCGATGCTCATCCCGGTACGCCAGCTTGAAGCCTGGAACCGGCTCGGCCCACATCTCTCTCGCACACTCTTTGAGTTGACAGGCGACAGGTTCGATTTCTACTTCGTGGCGCGACAAGGCAAAGACAAACCGGACGCCGAGTCCGAAAGCCGTGACAAGGGCGTCGAGGCGAAAAGCTCTTCCGACTGTGTGTGTCTCTTTTCGGGCGGGCTCGACGGGTTCGCCGGGGCGGTCAATCTTATCGTTCAGCAACGACAGCCGATACTCGTCAGCCACTACATCAGTAATATCAAGCCGATTCAACACGAACAGGTTCAAGCACTAAACAAAACTTTCGGCCTCAATCTCGAACATTTACAGTTTCGCGTCGCACCGCGCAATGATGAACAGCGGACTAAGCGTGCCTTCGCCACAGTCGAGAATACTCAGCGTTCTAGATCTTTTCTCTTTCTTTCTATCGCCGCCGTGATCGCCTTCGAGCGCGGGCTGGGCGAAATCTACATCTGCGAGAACGGCGTGCTGGCGATCAACATCCCGCTCGCGGCCTCGCGCCTCGGCAGTCGCTCGACGCGTTCGGCGCACCCGCACTTTCTGGAACCCTTTCAGGAACTGATACGTCAACTCTTCAGCACACAAATTACAATACGCAATCCCTTCACCTTCAAAACCAAAAAGGAGGTCGTGGAGGTCGTCACGCAGCCGGACTTGAAAAAGCAGATGCACAATACAGTCTCATGCTGGGGATTCCCACGCCGCACGATGGGCGTGCCCGGCACCAGACACTGCGGCTACTGCCTGCCTTGTATTCATCGCCGCATATCCTTCATCGCTGCAGGCTATGGGCGCTGGGACGACAAGTACAAGGTCGATATTTTTCGTGAATACGAAGATGTAGGCAGTGAAGCGGCGGCGGATTTCCGCGACCTGTTGGGCTTTGCCGCCAACGTCAGTCGCATGAGCGAGGGCGAGTTGATTTATTCGCATCCGGGACTGCTTGTTGAGGTCGGTGAGCTATGGGATACTGCCGGAGCTGATGACTCCGTATTGTTGGCCCGGATGTTAAAGCGCTATAGCGCCGAAGTTCTTGAAGTAGCGAAGAAAAAAGCCCGCGGTGCGTTGACCCACTGGCAAGTTCTGGCTGAACCGGATGCTGCAACCTTCACCCCGACTTTAACTTAGAAACACTTTTATCTCATGCTCGATGCACACTGCCACATAGACCTTTATCAAGACCCTTACCAGATCGCACTCGATGCCGAGTGCCAGCGTATTTACACGCTTGCCGTCACACGCTTGCCTTCGCACTTTCTGGAAGCGCAAAGCCAGTTGAGTGGTTTTCGCTATGTGCGACCGGCGTTGGGATTTCATCCTCTCCTAGTCGAGGGCAACGTCAGGGAAGTGAGTAAGCTTGAGAATTTCATCCATTTAACAAAGTATATCGGGGAAGTCGGTCTAGACTTTAGTGTGCTGGATGAGGGTGAGAGGAAACACCAAGTGGAAGTCTTCGAATACATCCTCAGTCTAACTCGCGGCCAGGATAAAGTATTTTCTATCCATTCACGCAAAGCTGAGTCCCAAGTCTTGGACTTATTGATCCAATATGACTGCGCAAAGTGTGTATTTCACTGGTATTCAGGTTCTCTTCCTACTCTACAGAAGATTATCGAGCATGGCTTTTATCTGTCAGTTAACCAGAAGATGCTCAACACAAATACTGGAAGGCGGATTATCCAATCCATCCCAACTAACCGGATTCTCACAGAGACGGATGGTCCATTTATTAGAGTTGATGGTCGCGCTATTCAACCAACTGATATTAAACAGACCGAAATAGGCTTGGCTGAAATCTGGAGGATGAATCCTCAACAAGTTACACAAATCATTTCTGAGAATTTTAAGAGATTACTAACTGTTAATGCTTATGCTGTGGCATCTGCTTAGCAGATAAAGATGTATAGGCTAGCACAAAAACTCCAAATCAGTGATCAAGTTCTCTGGTATTAGCGGTCTTTGTGTAAGAAATTTAGCCAGAAGGTTGCTACATCTTCCACCATGATTCATCGTCTGCTTCAAGTGCCTGACTAGCAAATTCTCGCACGCGATTGTTTGGGTCATTCCGGCTTTTATCAACAAGCATCTCCCGCGCGCCTTCACCGCCTGCGAAGCCGTAGGCCCAGAGGGCAGATTGTCGCACACCTGGATCAGGGTCATTATCAACCATACGCTTGAGCCTATCGCTCCCCTCATCTGACCAGAGGAAGGCAAGACATGCGACGGCTGCCAGCCGTGTCTCGAAACTCTTAGCATCGAGGGCTGGAAAGATAAAGCGCGGATCTCTGAGGCGCCCCAACTCGTGGCTGGCGAGCATAGCTTGAAGATTACATTCAGGGCCTCCCCACTGCTTTGCAGTGTAGAGAAGCGCATCAGTGCGGTCGAAGAAAAACTCGGACGCCTTATTCGGATCATCGGAGAATCGAGACTCGAAATTCGGGTTTGGGACTCGGCGGACTCGATCGTGCATCAGCGTAATGAATTTCTTCGCTGACGTGATGTTCTCTGCGAGAGGGTAGAGCGGCTTAACAAGCTGGAGAAATTCCATAGCGGTCCAGCAAGGAACCGCCGTCAAAACCTCATCGGGAAGAGATAAATAGTCCGGGCCACACGTGGTGAGCCAATTTAATGCTGTCTCGGACGTTTGTTCGATATGCTCCTTCAAGCCTTCGGCCTCTCGCCGCGTTGTTCCGTCTATCTCCACAACCTTCAGCAACTCGAGAACATTCTGACGGAGGGTTTCTAACTCTTGTGCGTGGAGCATTGCCCTACCTCTGGCGATACATGATAGGGAGATGGTCTGAAGGGCATCCAGTTGTTCTTCGAAACACGCTTCGGACCATTCCATTTCAATACGGCGGAACTCTACGAAGGAGTGCGCCTCTAGCACATCGCTTGTATAGTAATAAGTGTTCGCCCCCGCGCGCCCGATCTTATAAACGCGTTGCGTCAAACGCTTCTGCCGCCCTTTACCATCGTACGCGTCGAAAGTCTCCCGCGACGCATAGACGAGTGCTTGGAACAGGCTAGAGGAGTTAGTGGGCTGGAGCGAGAAGTCCGCCTCGACCTCATCTTGAATATCGCGGACAGTCACTGGCCTGCCGAGCCGCTTCACAGCGCGCTCGACGGCTGCGCCCATGCGTTCTGCGTCATTAGCGTAGAAATCCCCGAAGTCAATGTCTTCGTCTGCTACCCCGACAGGCACCCACAGCAACGTCTTCTGATCACGCCTTTTGATTTTGCGCAGCAGCGGGTATCGCGATTCGGAGAGAGCTTTCACAGCATCGACCAGAACCTGTGGATCTTTCCTTATTTCGCGCTGAGTGTGGAAAGGCGAATTAACAACCCGGGCGCGGACGTCTCCAGTCGTGAGAGGCTTCGGGAGCGCACCCTTGATCTTTGCCTCCTCGACGCGCTCTGCCCAAAGCGCCTCAACAGTTCGCGCGACCTCATCTAGCCATGTTAGAGGCCGGGCGGGCTTGTAGGCTTCAGGATCCATGTCTGAGGGAAGATATAAATTAACTCCCTTGCCCTCGCTGCGGATGCGGCCGATGACAGTCAATTCTCCAGTCTCTACTAGGCTCGACATGTCATGACTGATGTCGCTGAGTTTGATCGAAAGTGCGCTGGACTTAACATATTCGGTTACATCAGCCGTTCTCACAGCTCTGCCGAGAACCTGCACTACATCACGCACTAGCTCTAGTATATGACACCTGCGCGACCGTACGTCTGGCGAGCAGGTGTTGTCTGGGTCGAGCACATACACAGAGCCGTAAAAGCGCCTTCTATTTGAAGTGCCAGGTGAAAATACCAATCTACGCGCTATGAGCAGCCCAAGTATCTTCACA
>Ga0193747_1000087_pt1 | contig 49719 bp, 52 predicted proteins | sample L1m2metaG_FD_143048 | JGI IMG/M metagenome (GOLD analysis project Ga0193747, IMG submission 143048) | Soil microbial communities from a riparian zone of the East river system, Colorado, United States - L1m2 | ecosystem: Environmental > Terrestrial > Soil > Riparian zone | place: USA: East River... | reverse complement strand
GCCGCCGACTTCGACATCAAGAAGGCCGAGACCGGGATCATCTACATCGACGAGGTCGACAAGATCGCGCGCAAGGCGGACAACCCGTCGATCACGCGCGACGTGTCGGGCGAGGGCGTGCAGCAGGCGCTCCTGAAGATCCTCGAGGGGACAGTCGCGTCGGTGCCGCCGCAGGGCGGGCGCAAGCACCCGCACCAGGAGTTCCTGTCGATCGACACGACGAACATCCTCTTCATCTGCGGCGGCGCGTTCGCCGGGCTCGACAAGATCATCTCCAAGCGGATCGGCAAGAACGCGATCGGCTTCGGCGCGGACATCCGCTCGAAGCACTCGATCGAGTCGTCCGAGCTGCTGACGGACGTGATGCCGGAGGATCTCCTCAACTTCGGGCTGATCCCGGAGTTCATCGGCCGGCTCCCCGTCATCTCCGCCGTGCACCAGCTGCAGAAGGAGGACCTCGTCCAGATCCTCACGGAGCCCAAGAACGCGCTCGTCAAGCAGTACCAGCGCTTCTTCGGCTACGACCACATCGAGCTCGTGTTCACCGAGGACGCGATGTGGGAGATCGCGGACGCGGCGCTCGAGCGCGAGACGGGCGCACGCGGCCTGCGCTCGATCATCGAGAACGCCTTGCTCGACGTCATGTTCGAGCTGCCGTCCCGGCGCGACGTGTCGAAGTGCGTGATCACCAAGGAGACGATCTCGCAGCACATCCGCCCGACGCTCGTCACGAGCGCCGGCGCGGACATCGACGACGCCGACGAGCTTCCGGTCGAAGAGTCGGCCTAGCTCTCGGCGGTAGGCTCCGGCGCGGACGCCTGCTCGAGATGGAGCGTGACGAGCTCGCCCGCGCTGCGGACGTGCTCGACCATCAGTCGCCGGGCCTCCTGCGAGTCACGGCGCTCGATCGCTTCGAGGATCCGGTGATGCTGCTCGATGTTCTCCTCGAGGAGATGCGAGCTCTCCGAGAGCGCGGCCCACGAGAGCGCGCGCGGGAAGCTCAGGTGGAGCGTGGCGACGGTGGCGAGTAGACGTGCATTGCCGGCTGCTTCCTGAATCACCTGGTGGAAGACGTTGTTCGCCCGCTCCCAGTCGCTCTCGGCGGTCCAGTCGGAGGCCTTGCCGTTGCGCCGCCGGCGGATCAGCGAGCCCATCGAGCGGCGGAAGAGGCGCTCGGCCTCGCGCAGCCGCTCGAGCTGTTCGTCGCTGATTCGGGTCGGCGCGAGCTCCGCGGCCAGGCCCTCGAGCTCGGCGCGCACCTCGTACGCCTCCCGGATCTCGCGGGCCGTCGGTCCGTGGACGACTGCGCCGCGGTTCGGCTCGACGTGAACGAGGCCACCCGTCTGCAGCTTCCGCAGGGCTTCTCGGACCGGCGTGCGACTGACTCCGAACTCCGCGGCCAGCGTTTGCTGCCGCAGCCGCGAGCCGCTCGGGATCTGCCCGGAGAGCACCCGGGATTGGATCGTCGCGGCGAGCCGGTCGACGAGCGCTTGGTTCCCGCTCCCGTTCACGTGCGCTCAGTCTGCAGGCCGTCGTGGATGAGCCGCAGGCCGACGAGGGCGAGAAAGACCGCGAACACCACGCGCAGCGAACGCCCGGGCAGCTCGAGGGCCAGCAGCGCGCCGCCGGCGGCCCCGGCTGCGCCGATCACCCCGAATCGCAGTGCGAGACCGAGATCGCCGACGCCCCGACGGTGCAGCACGAGACTCGCGACGATCGCGGTGGGGAGGACCACGAGCAGCGACGTCGCCTCCGCGGCATGCTGTGGCATCCCGGCAACAAGGGTCAAGAACGGCACCATCAGGATCCCGCCACCGACACCGAGCACTCCCGCCGCCACGCCGGTCACCGCTCCGAACGCCACGAGCGCGGCAAGGAGGATCGCGAAGCTCATCGCCTGATCGCCATCAAGATCGCGACCGCGACGAGGAAGGAGCCGAACGCCAGCTTTAGCGGCCGATCGCCGAGGCGTGAGAGAAGTCCCGCGCCGACCCGCGCACCCGCGACTGCGCCCACCGCAAGCGCGAGCGCCTCCGGCAGCCGCACCTCGCCGGCGATCCCATAGGTCAGGACTCCCGCGATGCTGATCGGCACGATCGCCCCGAGGGACATGGCGTGAGCGTCCCGCTGAGCGTAGCCCGCCCAGATCACCAGGAGCGGCACCATCACGATCCCACCCCCGACGCCGAGCAGTCCGGAGAGCACGCCACCGGCCAGTCCGATCGCCAAGAGCTGCGGGTCGACGAACCGAGCGCGGGCGATCCGCGGGCTTCCCGCGTCTTGCACGGATCCGGCCAACTCGGCTTTGACACTATCACCGAATTGGATCCATTTGACGCGAAAGTGGATCCAATCTACGCTTGACCGTTCAAACCGCCGGAAAGAAGGGCGCGTATCCGCTCCAGGCCCGTTCAAGCGAGGGGGAACACATGAGCACCACTACCCGCGTGCGGAGCGCACTCGGCGCGGTCGTGGCGATCGCGCTGACGCTCGCACTCGTCGCCGTTGCCACCGCGTCCACCGGTCAGCGCTCGAGCGTGGCTGCGCCCGCTGCGGGCCAGACGCTGACGATTGGTCTGGCCGAAGAGCCCGACGCCCTCGACCCGACGCTCGCGCGTACGTTCGTCGGTCGCATCGTGTTCCTGTCGTTCTGCGAGAAGCTCTACGACATCAACGCGAAGCTGGACATCGTCCCGCAGCTCGCGGCGAGCCTGCCGAAGGTCTCCGGCGACGGCAAGACGGTGACGATCAAGCTGCGCAAGGGGATCAAGTTCAACGACGGCACCCCGTTCAACGCCGCAGCCGTCAAGACCTCGCTCGAGCGGCACAAGGGCCTGGCCAAGTCCGCTCGTGCGAGCGAGCTGACGCCGCTCGACTCGGTTACGACCGCCGGTTCCAGCACGGTCGTCCTGCACCTCTCCGCACCGTTCGCCCCGCTGACGTCGCTGCTCGCGGACCGCTCGGGGATGATCTTGTCGCCCCAAGCGCTGAACGGGGGCGGCGCGTTCGCCTCCAACCCCGTCTGCGTCGGCCCCTTCTCGTTCGTGAGCCGCACGGCCGGCGATCGGATCGTCTTCAAGAAGTCGAGCCTCTACTACGCGAAGAGCAAGGTGAAGCTCGCAGGGATCGTCTACAGGATCATCAACGAGCCGAGCGCGATGGCGGCGAACCTCCGCTCGCACGACATTGACGTCGCCGATCGGCTCGCGTCGACCAACCTCCCGGCGATCAAGCGCGACTCGAGCCTGAGCGTGATCAAGGCCACGACCCTCGGCTACCAGGGCCTGACGATCAACATCGGGAACAAGACCGGGCTCCGGAACCCGTACTCGAACGTCGGTACGCCGCTTGCGAAACACCGTGGGTTGCGTGAGGCGCTAGAGCTCTCGCTCGACCGCAAGGTGATCAACAAGGTCGTCTTCGGCGGCACGGTCCTCCCCGACTGCAGCCCGGTGTCGCCGGTGCAGAAGTTCTGGCGGGATCCGAAGCTCAAGTGTCCGGGCAGGAACATCGCGCGGGCCAAGCAGCTCGTCGCGCAGTCCGGCGAGCGGACGCCGATCGCGATCAAGGTGATGATCGCAACCGACACGGTCGCGGCGCGGCTCGGCCAGGTGATCCAGTCGGAGGCGCAGGATGCCGGCTTCAACGTCCAGCTCGTTCCGACCGAGTTCACCACGTCCCTGAACCGTGCGGACGCGGGCCAGTTCGACGTGTTCGCCGTCGGCTTCTCCGGTCGCGTCGATCCCGACGGGACGAACTACGGGTTCGTGCACACCGGCGGCTCGCTCAACGACAGCGGCTATTCGTCGGCGCGCGTCGACCGGCTCATGGACGCCGCACGCACCAACACGAACGCGAAGAAGCGCCGAGCCCTCTACAACCAGGCGTTCGCAATCGTGCTGCAGGACCGCCCGCTGATCTACCTGTACCACCCGCAGAACTTCACCGGCGTCTCCAAGAAGGTGAAGGGCGTGCGGGTATACGGTGACGGCCTGATTCGCGCGGCCTTCGCGAGCAAGTAGCGGAAAGGAGACGGTCATGGGCAGCTTCGTCCTGAGGAAGGTCGGAGCTGCCCTGATCGTCCTGTTCCTGTCGAGCATCCTCGTCTTCCTCGGCGTGCGCGCGCTGCCCGGCGACCCGGCGATCGCCCTCGGCGGGGAGAACCGCGACCCGGCAGTGCTCGCGCAAATCCGCCACGACTACGGGCTCGACAGGCCGGTTCCCATCCAGTACGTGCACTGGATCGGGCATGCGCTCCGCGGCGACCTCGGCACCGACTCGCGTGGCCTCTCCGTCGCCCACACGATCGTGGTCAAGCTCCCGATTACGCTGGAGCTCGCGAGCCTGAGCGTCCTGCTCGGCGTCCTGATCGGGATCCCGGTCGGGATCATCTCGGCCGTACGGCGCGGGAAGCTCTCGGACTATACGAGCACGACGACCGCGCTCGTGGCGCTCTCGGTGCCGCATTTCTGGCTCGGGCTGATGATGATCCTCGTGTTCGCGGTCAACCTGCACTGGCTTCCCGCAGGGGATTACGTCTCGGTCTCGCACCCGCTGCAGAACCTGCGGCACATGCTGATGCCGGCGATTGTGCTCGGGACCGGTCTCGCGGCGGTGCTCGCCCGACAGATGCGGTCCGCGATGCTCGAGTCGCTCGGCACCGACTACATCCGTACGGCGCGGGCGAAGGGCCTCAGCGAGTGGAGCGTCGTCTGCAAGCACGCGCTGCGGAACTCCCTGATCACCGTGACGACCGTGATCGGGCTGCAGCTCGGCGCGCTGATCTCCGGAGCCGTGATCACCGAGGCGATCTTCTCCATCGCCGGCTTCGGGCGCCTGACGGTCGAGTCGATCCAGCAGCGCGACTACGCGCTCATCCAGGGAATCGTGCTGGTGGCGGCATCGGGCTACGTTCTCGTCAACCTCGCCGTCGACCTCGCCTACTCGTTCCTCAACCCCCGTATCCGCGTCGCCGGAAGCAGGGCATGAGCTACGTCGAGCTCGCCACCGTCAACCCGCGCGCCGGCCGGCGGCGACTGCTACGGAAACGCCTGCTGCGCCGCCCGCTCGCCGTGGCCGGCCTGGTCGTCGCTCTCGCCTTTGCGATCCTCGCGGTGTTCGCGAACCAGATCGCGCCGTACAGCTACCGGGCAACGGACTTCAACGCGATCCTCGTGCACCACTCGAGCAAGCACCTGCTCGGCACGGATCCGCTCGGCCATGACATCTGGTCGCAGATCGTCTTCGGTGCGCGGGCCTCGATGGAGGCAGGAGTCCTCTCGACCCTGCTCGCGCTCGCGATCGCGGTGCCGATCGGCCTCGTCGCGGGGTACTACCGCGGCTGGATCGACCCGGTGATCGCGCGCCTGACCGACGTGCTGCTCGCCTTTCCGTTCCTGATCCTCGCGGTCGGGCTCGCCGCGATCCTCGGCGCGTCGCTGCGAAACGCGATCCTCGCGCTCGGGATCGGCGCCGTTCCGGGGCTCATCCGCATCGCGCGCGGGGAAGCGCTCGCACTGCGGGAGGAGGACTACGTACGCGCCGCGATTGCGAACGGCGCCCGCGACACGACGATTCTCTTCCGGCACATCCTCCCGAACATGATGAGCACGCTGATCGTCCAGGCGACGGTGACGATTCCGCTCGCGATCATCGGCGAGGCGGTTCTCTCCTTTCTCGGGCTCGGCGTCCAGCCTCCCGCCACATCATGGGGCGTGCAGCTGAACGCGGCGCAGGACTACCTGACCGAGGCGCCGCGGCTCGCGGTCTATCCGGGTGTCGCCATCGTCATCGCCTCGTTGGCGTTCAACCTGCTGGGCGACGGTTTGCGGGACGTCCTCGACCCGCGGACCCAGCGTTGAGCGCCGCGCCGCTGCTCGAGGTCGACGACCTCTCCGTCCGCTTCGACACCGACGCGGGCACCGTGCACGCGGTCGACAAGATGAGCTTCACGCTCGCCGAGCGCGAGGTGCTCGGGATCGTGGGCGAGTCAGGCTGCGGGAAGAGCGTGACGGCGATGTCGCTCTTGCGGTTGCTCCCGCCGACCGCGTCGATCTCCGGCCGGGCGCGCTTCGACGGGAACGACCTGCTCGGCGCCTCGTCGCGTCGGCTCCGACGGATCCGCGGCAACGAGATCGGCTTCGTCTTCCAGGAGCCGATGACCTCCCTCAACCCGGTTTTCACAGTCGGCCGCCAGGTCGAGGAGAGCCTGCGGACCCATCGCGGGCTGTCGCGCTCCGCGGCCCGCAAGCGGGCGATCGAGCTGCTCGACCTCGTGCACATTCCCGCGCCCGAGCGGCGCGTGCGCGAGTACCCGCACCAGCTCTCGGGCGGGATGCGCCAGCGCGTGATGATCGCGATGGCGGTCGCTTGCGAGCCGAAGATCCTGATCGCCGACGAGCCGACGACGGCGCTCGACGTGACGATCCAGGCCGGCATCCTCGACCTGATGCGCGAGCTGCGCGAACGGCTCGGCACCGCGATCATCCTGATCACGCACAACCTCGGCGTCGTCGCGGACATCGCCGATCGCGTCGTCGTCATGTATGCGGGGCGGAAGGCCGAGGAAGCTCCGGTGCGCGAGCTCTTCGCGCGACCTCAGCACCCGTACACGATCGGCCTGCTCGGTGCGATCCCGCTTCCCGGCGCGGCCTCGAAGCAGGACCGGCTGCGCGAGATCCCCGGGCGGGTGCCCTCGCTCGCGGAGCTGCCGAATCACTGCGCGTTCGCGCCGCGCTGCCCGCGCGCCGACGAGCTCACGCGCTCGGAGGTGCCGCCGCTCCGCTCGGTCGGGCCGGAGCACCTCGTTGCATGCTTCCACCCGGGTGGCGAGTGGACGCAGTGAACGGGGCGGCGCTCGAGGTCGACGGCCTCAAGAAGCACTTCCCGGTCGGAAGCCGGCTCGCCGGCGGTGGCCAGGTCGTCTACGCGGTCGACGGCGTCTCGTTCTCGATCGCGCCAGGCGAGATGCTCGGCCTCGTCGGCGAGTCGGGGAGTGGCAAGTCGACCGTGGGGAACTGCATCCTGCGCCTGCTCGAGCCGACCGATGGGACGATTCGGCTGCTCGGAACCGACATCACGCACCTCTCGCGCCGCGCGATGCGTCCGCTGCGTCGTGAGCTGCACATGGTGTTCCAGGATCCGTACTCGTCGTTGAATCCGCGCATGACCTGCGGGCAGATCGTCGGCGAGCCCTTGCGGATGCACGCGATCGCCCGCGGGCGAGAGCTCGACGACGCGGTGGCCGAGCTCTTCGACAAGGTCGGGCTGCGGGCCGAGATCCGGTTCCGCTATCCACACGAGCTCTCCGGCGGCCAGCGTCAGCGCGTGGGCCTCGCGCGTGCGCTGAGCGTCGAGCCGAGCGTGCTCATCGCGGACGAGCCCGTGTCGGCGCTCGACGTCTCCGTCCAGGCCTCGATCCTCAACCTGCTCCGCGACCTGCAGGCCGAGCTCGGGTTCTCGTGCCTGTTCATCACGCACGATCTCGGGACGGTGGAATACCTCTGCGACCGCGTTGCGGTGATGTACCTCGGCAAGATCGTCGAGACGGCTCGGACGGAGGAGCTCTTCGGCGACCCGCAGCACCCCTACACGCAGGCGCTCCTCTCGGCCGCGGTCGTCCCCGACCCGGAGGTGCAGCGCAAGCGTCGCCGGATCGTCCTCGAGGGGGACATCCCGAGCCCGATGGCCCCTCCGTCCGGCTGTGCCTTTCGCACGCGCTGCCCGCTCGAGCACGAGTCGGCGCCCCGCTCGCACGAGGAGGAACCGTTGCTCGGCGACATCGGCGGCGGCCACCTCGTCGCCTGCCATCTGGTCGGTCCGGGCCGAGCGGCGCCGCGCTTGATCGACGTCCCCGCCGACGTGCTCGAGGCGCGCGAGGCGTGACCTTCACGACGCGCCCCGAGCTGCGGGGCACCTTCGGGATGGTCGCCTCGACGCACTGGCTGGCCTCCGCTGCCGGGATGGCGATTCTGGAGCGCGGCGGGAACGCGTTCGACGCGGCCGTGGCTACGGGCCTGACCCTGCAGGTCGTCGAGCCGCATCTGAACGGCCCCGGCGGCGACCTGCCGGCCGTCTTTTGGAGCGCCGAGCGCGGCGAGCCCCTCGTCCTCTGCGCGCAGGGCGTGGCGCCCGCGGGCGCCACGATCGAGCGCTACCGCTCGCTCGGACATGACCTGGTGCCAGGCACCGGGCTCCTCGCCGCGTGCGTTCCCGGGGCGTTCGACGGCTGGATGCTGCTGCTGCGGGAGTTCGGCACCCTGAGGCTTGCCGACGTGCTCGAGTTCGCGATCGGGTACGCCGAAAGCGGCTTTCCGGTGGTCCCCGGCATCGCCTGGGTGATCCGCGAGACCGAAGAGCTGCTGCGCAATTGGCCCGCCTCCGCGGAGCTCTACCTGCCGCCGCCCGAGCCGGGGACGCTCTTCCGCAACCCGACGCTCGCGGCGACGTACCGGCGCATCCTCGAGGAGGCGCGGGCGACCGACCGCGAGGACGAGATCGAGCGGGCCCGCGACGTCTTCTATCGCGGCTTCGTCGCGGAGGCGATCGACCGCTTCTCCGCGGCCGGGGGCGGCCTGCTCACCGCCGACGACCTCGCCGGCTGGCGCGCGATGCTCGAGGCGCCGGCGACGTACGACTACGAAGGGCTCACGGTGTGCAAGACCGGCCCGTGGGGCCAGGGCCCCGTCTTCCTCCAGCAACTCGCTCTCCTCGAGGGCTTCGACCTACGCGCGCAGGGGCTCGGCAGCGCCGATTTCGTGCACACCGTCGTCGAGTGCGCGAAGCTGGCTTTTGCGGACCGCGAAGCGTTCTACGGCGACCCGGACTTCGTCGATGTGCCCCTCGAGCGGCTCCTGTCCCGGGAGTACAACGACGAGCGCAGGCGCCTCGTGGGCGCCGAGGCCGCGGACGGACTGCGCGCGGGTGCCGGCGGGAAGCTTCCGTCGCGAATCCCGGAGGCCGTGGCCACCGCGGGGACGGGTGAGCCGACCCGAGGAGACACGGTGCACCTGGACGTCGCCGATCGCTTCGGCAACGTCGTGTCGGCGACCCCGAGCGGCGGCTGGCTGCAGAGCTCGCCGGTGATACCGGAGCTCGGCTGGCCGCTCGGCTCACGAACCCAAGCCCTCTGGCTCGAGCCGGGCCTGCCCTCGTCGCTCGAGCCCCGCAAACGCCCACGCACGACGCTGTCGCCGTCGCTCGCGCTGCGTGGCGGCGAGCCGTACCTCGCCTTCGGAACGCCCGGGGGCGATCAGCAGGATCAATGGTCGCTCGTCTTCTTCCTGGCGCACGTGGTCTTCGACCTCGACCTCCAGGCGGCGATCGACGCGGCGAGCTTCCACACCGACCACTTCCCTAGCTCGTTCTATCCGCGGCAGATGCTTCCGCGCTCGCTGTCGATCGAGGCCCGGTACGACGACGCCGTCATCGCCGAGCTGCGTGAGCGCGGCCACGCCGTCGAGGTGACGGACGACTGGTCGCTCGGACGTGTCACTGCCGCCGGGCGCGGAGACGGCCTGCTGAAGGCGGCGGCGAATCCGCGCGGGATGCAGGGGTACGCCGCCGGGCGCTGACGAGTTGCCGGCACTCGTCGGATTACGATGCCGCGATGGAGCCGTTGTACGAGCCCGCAGGCGTCGAAGAGCGCTGGCAGCGCACCTGGGAGGAGGAAGGGCACTACAACGCCGACCCCGACCCGGGCCGCGAGAGCTTCACGATCGCGCATCCGCCGCCGAACGTGACCGGCGACCTGCACATGGGGCACGCGCTGCAGCTCTCGCTGGCCGACACGATCGTCCGGACGAAGCGCATGCAGGGCTACAACGTCCTCTTCCAGCCCGGCTACGACCATGCGGGCATCTCGACCCAGAACGCGGTCGAGAAGCACCTGGCCGCGCACGGGAAGACCCGGCAGGAGCTCGGGCGGGAGGCCTTCGTCGAGCTCGTCTGGGAATGGCTCCGCGAGTACGGCGGCAAGATCATGTTCCAGTTCCGGCGGATCGGCGCGTCGCTCGACTACCGCCGCGAGCGTTTCACGATGGACGACGCCTACATCCGCGCGGTCATGCGCTTCTTCGTGCATCTCCATCGGAAGGGCTGGATCTACCGCGCGAACCGGATCATCAACTGGTGTCCGTTCCACCAGACCTCGCTGTCCGACCTGGAGCTGCAGCACGAGGAGGTGGACGACGCGCTCACCTACGTCCGCTATCCGCTCGCCGACGCGGAAGGGCACATCACGATCGCGACCGTACGGCCGCCGACGATCCTCGGCGACGTCGCCGTGGCCGTGCATCCGGAGGACGAGCGGTACCGCGACCTCGTCGGGCGCGAGGTCGTCGTGCCGGTGGTCGAGCGCCGCGTGCCGGTGATCGCCGACGAGCGGGTCGAGCGCGACTTCGGCACCGGCGCGCTGAAGGTGACGCCGGGCCACGATCCGCTCGACTACGAGCTCGGCCGCGATCACGGCCTCCCCGAGCTGGCCGTGATCGGGCAGGACGGACGGATGAACGAGAACGCGGGCGAGCTCGCCGGGCTGACGCAGGAGGAGGCGGAGACGAGGATTCTCGACTGGCTGAAGCAGCACGGCCAGCTCGAGAAGCGCGAGTCGTACCGGCACACGGTGGCCCTCTGCGACCGCTGCAAGAGCAGGATCGAGCCGCTCATCTCCCTGCAGTGGTGGTGCGCGATGGAGGAGCTGAAGCAGCCCGCGCTCGAAGCGCTGCGGTCGGGCCGTGTGCGCTACCACCCCGAGTCGCAGCACCGGTTCGCGATCACGTCGCTCGAGGACGCGCCCGACTGGAACATCTCCCGCCAGATCTGGTGGGGCCATCAGCTGCCGGTCTGGGAGTGCCCCGACGGGCACGAGACCGTCGAGGAGACCGAGCCGGAGGCCTGCGCCGAATGCGGCTCCCGCGAGCTCACCCGCTCGACGGACGTGCTCGACACGTGGTTCTCGTCGGCGCTCTGGCCGTTCGCGACGCTCGGCTGGCCAGACGACACCGAGGATCTCCGCACCTTCTACCCGGGCGACATGAACACGACCGCGCGGGACATCATCCGCCTCTGGGAGAACCGGATGATCTTCTCCGGGCTGGAGATGATGGGCGACCTCCCGTTCCGCGACGTCGTCATCCACTCGCTCGTCCACGCGCCGACCGGCGGCCGGATGTCGAAGAGCCTCGGCACCGGGATGAACCCGCTTGCGGCGATGGACGCGTACGGCGCGGACGCGACCCGCTACGGCCTGATGAAGATGGCCTCGTCCCAGGACGTGCGCTTCTCGGAGGGCGCGCTCGAGGAGGGCCGCAAGCTCGCGAACAAGCTGTGGAACGTCGCGCGGCTCATCCTGCAGGCGACGGAAGGCGCGACGCCCGAGGCGCGGCCGCGGACGCTCGAGGAGCGCTGGATCCTCGCCCGCCTCTCGCAGGCGCAGCGCGACGTCGAGCGCCTGCTCGGCGAGTTCGACTTCTCGCACCTGGTCACGGAGCTCTACCGCGTCACGTTCGACGACTTCTGCGACTGGTACGCGGAGGCCGTGAAGGAGCGCCTCTACGGAGGCGACGCCGACGCGAGAGCGACCGCGGTCGCGGCGCTCGAGCGGCTGCTGAAGCTCCTGCACCCCGCGATGCCGCACGTGACCGAGGAGATCTGGACGAACCTGCCGGCACGGGAGTCCCGCTTGATCGTCGCGCCGTGGCCGGCCGCGGGCGACGACGCCGAGGCCGACGCGCTCGCCGCGGTCCAGGAAGCGGCGACGATCTTTCGGCGCAGCGGCGTTCTCCCGAAGCTCGACGGCGAGGAGAAGCGCATCTTCGACGCGGTCGTGAAGCCCGAGCGCGCGGGTGGAGGGAACGGCGACGCGTCAGCCGAGATCGAGCGCTTGCGGCGGGAGATCGCCCGCGCCGAGGGCATGCTCGCGAACGAGCGCTTCGTGGGCAGCGCCCCGGCCGAGGTCGTCGAGGCCGAGCGCGAGAAGCTCGCCCGCTACCGGCGCGAGCTCGATGCGATCGGCGGTTGACTGGCTCGAGTCGCTCTCGCCCTGGCCGGAGGAGTTCGGGCTCGAGCGGATGCAGCGGCTGCTCCGCGATCTCGGAGAGCCCCAACGCCGGTTTCCGTCGATCCACGTCGTCGGCACGAAAGGGAAGTCCACGGCGACGCGCACGATCGCAGAGCTTCTGCGGGCCGAAGGGCTCCGCGTCGGCGCCTACACCTCGCCGCACGTCGCGGGCTGGCACGAGCGGCTCGACACGGATCCGGCGACTTTCGCGCGGGCGCTCGAGCGCGTTCGTCCGCACGCGGAGGGCGCCACGCAGTTCGAGGTGCTGACGGCTGCCGCGCTGGCTGAGTTCGCGGCGCAGCGCGTCGACGCCGCGGTCGTCGAGGCGGGCCTCGGCGGTCGGCTCGACGCGACGAACACGATCGACGCACGGGTCGTCCTCCTGACCAACGTCGGCCTCGAGCACACGGACGTGCTCGGCGACACGCGCGAGGCGATCGCGCGCGAGAAGCTCGCCGTCGCCGGGCCCGACGCGATCGTCATTCTCGGCGAGCCGGAGTGGGCGCCTCTCGTCGCGGCGCCCGACGTGCGCGTGGGGGGCGCCCGAAAGACGGCAGAGGCGTTTCTCGGGCGCCGAATCGAGCACGAAGTGGACGTCCGGCTTCCCGGACGGCTCGAGCGTCGAGGAGAGGAGATCTGGGACGGTGCGCACACGCCCGAAGCCGCGGCCTGGCTGCTGGAGCGCCTGCCTCGCGCCGACTACGTCCTTTGCGCCTCGATGCTCGCGGACAAGGACGCGGAGGGAATCCTCGAGCGCCTGCGGGGCGCCGGGAGCATCCTGGTTGCGACCGAGTCCTCGAATTCGCGCTCGCTCCCCGCAAAGGAACTCGCCGCCCGCGCCGAACCGTACTTCGAGCATGTCGAGTCAATCGCCGACCCCGTGGCTGCACTCGGTCGAGCCCGCGCGCTCGCCGGACCGGCCGGCCCCGTCCTCGTCACGGGGTCGCTCTATCTCCTTGCCGATCTCTCTGCGGATGGCTAGAACCCGTACCATGAGCCGTGGTGGAGAGACCGCCGGAGTCCTCGCGCTCGCGGCCTTCGTCGTCCTGGCGATCGTCGGGATCGCCTTCGGTGCCGGCTACATGATTGGAAGGCTCCTCCTGTGATCACGGCAAGCGCGTTCAGCAGCCTGCACGACTTCTTCAGCTCGGCGGCGTGGCGCGTGACGCAGTCGCTCACGCTCTTCTTCGTGGTCGTCTTCTATGCCGCGACAGTCTTCTGGGTCTACAAGGACGCGCGCCGCCGGATCGAGGATCCGTGGCTCGTCACGATGGCCGTGATCCTCGGGATCGTCCCGCCCTTCATCGGCCCGCTCGTCTACATGCTCTTCCGCCCGCCGGAGTACATGGCCGACGTGCGCGAGCGCGAGCTCGAGATCAGGGCGATGGAGACGAGGCTCGCCCGCCGTGATCTGCACTGTCCGGTCTGCCGCGCGGAGGTGGACGCTTCGTTCCTCGTCTGCCCGGTCTGCACGACCAAGCTCAAGCAGTCGTGTGTGAGCTGCAAGGCGCCACTCGAGGCGTTGTGGCAGGTGTGCCCGTTCTGCGAGACGCCCGTCGACACGCCTGCGTCGCTCGCGCTCGGCCAGCGGGTCGCCTCCGCCCAGATCGAGCAGTCCGTCGAGGACACCTTCGACTCCGCCGCGGCGCGTCGCCGCCTGCGCAGCAGCGAGTAGACTCCGCCGCCCGATGGCGGTGGAACGCTCTCTGATCTTGATCAAGCCCGATGCGGTCGAGCGCGCTCTTGCCGGCGACATCCTCGGCCGGATCGAGCGCCGCGGCTTCACGCTGCGGGGCGCGAAGCTTTTGCGCGTCGACCGCGCGCTCGGCGAGGAGCACTACGCGGAGCACCGCCAGAAGCCCTTCTTCGGCGAGCTGGTGGACTTCATCACCTCCGCGTCGACCCTGGCGCTGGTCGTCGAGGGAGAGGGGGCGATCGCGACGCTGCGGACGACGATCGGCGCGACGAATCCGGCCGAGGCGGCGCCCGGCACGATCCGCGGCGACCTCGCGCTCGCGATGCCGAACAACCTCGTGCACGGGTCGGATTCGCCACAGTCGGCCGCGCGCGAGATCGCGCTCTGGTTCGGCGATGACGAGCTCGTCTGACCTGCCCGACTACGCGGTCGTCAACCGCGACAACTGGACGAAGGCGAATGCCGAATACACCGACCGGAAGGCCCACGACGCCTGGTCGGAGGATGAGATCACGTGGGGCATGGCCCGGGCGCGCGAGGCCGACGTGCAGATCCTCCCGGAGCTCGAGGGCAAGGACATCGTCGAGCTGGGCTGCGGCACGGCGTACTTCAGTGCCTGGCTGAAGAAGCGCGGCGCCGCTCGGGTGGTCGGCGTCGACGTCACGCCGACGCAGCTCGAGACGGCGCGGCGGCTGAACGACGAGTTCGGGCTCGGTCTCGAGCTGATCGAGGCGAACGCGGAGGACACCGGTCTTCCCGCCGCGTCGTTCGACATCGTCCACTCGGAGTACGGCGCCTCGATCTGGTGCGATCCGTACAAGTGGATCCCGGAGGCCGCGCGGCTGTTGCGGCCGGGCGGTGAGCTGGTCTTTCTGAGGAACTCGACGCTGGCGGTGCTGTGCGCAACCGACGCAGGGCCGCCGTCCGAGACCCTCCAGCGCGCGCAGCTCGGTTTGCATCGGCTCGAGTGGCGCGAGCCCGATTTCGAGATCGAGTTCCAGCTCGGCCACGGCGACTGGGTGCGGCTCCTGCGCTCGAACGGCTTCGAGATCCTCGATCTCGTCGAGCTGTTTGCGACGGAGTCGACGCCGGAGCACACCTACTACGCTTACTCGGCCGAGTGGGCGAGGAAGTGGCCCATCGAGGAGATCTGGCGCGCGCGCAAGATCGCGTGAGCGTCCCGCCGGCTCCTCCGCTTCTGCTCGCGTCGACCTCGCCGCAGCGCCGCGCGATTCTCCAGCAGCTCGGGATCCCGTTCGAGGTCGTCTCGCCGCGATACGTCGAGAAGGATCCGCCCGAGGCGGACGCGGTCGAGCTCGTGCGTGGGCACGCGCGCGAGAAGGCGCGGTCGGTGGCGGGGGAGGCGGGCGACCGTCCGGTGCTCGGAGTCGACACGGCCGTCGTGTTGCAGGGCCGCATCTACGGCAAGCCCGAGGGCGCTGCGGATGCGGAGCGGATGCTGGAGCGGCTCTCCGGCAAGACCCACGCGGTCATCTCCGGGCTGTGTCTCGTGACGCCGGGCTGGGAGGTCGTCGAGCACGAGGCGACGCGCGTGGTGTTTCGTGCGCTCACGCCCCGCGATCTCGGCGCGTACGTCGCGAGCGGTGAGTGGGAGGGGCGTGCGGGCGGCTACGCGATCCAGGGCCGAGGCGCAGCGCTCGTGAGCCGCGTGGAAGGCGACTATCTGAACGTCGTGGGTTTGCCTGCTGCGCTGCTAGTGCGGCTGCTCGCGGCGCGTTTCCCGGGCGTCTATGGCCTCGGCTGAGGCGCCTCGCCAGGCGTTCGGCTGCCGATCTCTGCGCGGGTGCCCAGCGCAGCCTTGTCCCGGGGCCAGGCCCCCGGCCACGGCCGAAAGCGCCGGTTACGGAGGCCTTGCCAACCCGCGCATCACGAACTCCTCGAATGCCGCGCGTGCCTTGACGAGGTCGCTCCCGAACATCCCGAGCAGGGTCAAGGTCAGGAAGCGCGGGCGTCGCGCTCGCCCAACCGTCGCGCGGTAACTGCTCCAACGCCATTCGCCAGGATGACGGCATAGGCCGGCTCTCACCGGATTCAGGACGATGTAGCGACACACCTCGAGGAGGTGCCAGTCGCTTTCGACCTCCTCGGCTGCGAAACGTCTTTCGAACAGATGGCCCTCGTAGCCATGTCGGCGGTTGAAGGCCTGCGCGTACTGGCCGTTGAGGAGCTGCATGCCGATCGAGATATCGGCGTTAGGCGTCTCGACCAGCACGTGGTAGTGGTTCGTCATGAGGCAGTACGCGTGTACCTTCCAGCCCAGTCGCTCCACGACGTTGCCGAGTAAGAAGAGGAAGAGCTCGCAGTCGCGATCGCCGAGCACGATCGGCTGCCGGCGGTTCCCGCGCGTCGTCACGTGATAGAGGCCGTCCGGGATCTGACGGCGGGGCAATCGAGGCATCCAGCGACGGTAGGCACAGCCTTCTACGATCGACAGGCGCGGTAGGCATTGACACGCTTTCGGCACGCCTTGCAGGACATGCCGAGGGGCCAGGCCCCGCTGGTGGGAAGAGACATGTCCGGGCGCGCAGAGCAGCGCCGCGCGCTCGCAAATTGCGAGCTTTGGGCGCCCCGCAGCTAGACTCGGCGCGGCGATGGGGCTCTTCAACTCGATGAGCGGCTTCGGCGGCCGCGACATGGCGGTCGACCTCGGCACCGCGAACACCCTGGTCTACGTCCGCGGGCGTGGGATCGTCCTCAGCGAGCCGTCGGTCGTCGCGATCGACCAGCGCAGCGGCGAGGTGCACGCCGTCGGCGTCGAAGCGAAGCGGATGCTCGGCCGCACGCCCGGCACGATCGCCGCGATCCGGCCGCTCAAGGACGGCGTGATCGCCGACTTCGACGTCACCGAGCAGATGCTGCGCCACTTCATCCAGAAGGTGCACCAACACCGTTTCGCGCACCCGCGCGTCGTCGTCTGCGTCCCTTCCGGCGTCACCGGCGTCGAGAAGCGCGCGGTCGAGGAGGCGACCCTCAGCGCCGGCGCCCGGCAGGCCTACCTGATCGAGGAGCCCATGGCAGCCGCGATCGGCGCGGGCCTCCCCGTGGCCGAGCCGACCGGGAACATGATCGTCGACATCGGCGGCGGCACCACCGAGGTCGCCGTCATCTCCCTCGGCGGCATCGTCGTCAGCCAGTCCCTACGCGTCGGCGGCGACGAGATGGACGAGGCGATCATCAATCACGTCAAGAAGGAGTACAAGCTCCTGATCGGCCAGCAGACCGCGGAGGAGATCAAGCTCGAGGTCGGCTCCGCATTCGACATGCGCGAGGAGGTCCAGGCCGAGGTGCGAGGCCGGGACATGCTCACCGGCCTGCCGAAGACGGTCGTGCTCTCGAGCGAGGAGATCCGCCGCGCGCTCGACGAGCCGGTCAGCCAGATCATCGACGCGATCCGCTCGACGCTCGACAAGACGCCTCCCGAGTTGGCTGCGGACATCATGGACAGAGGAATCGTGCTCGCGGGCGGCGGCGCTCTGCTCGCCCAGCTCGACGAGCGCCTGCGCCACGAGACGCAGATGCCGGTGCACCTCGCCGAGAGCCCGCTCACCTGCGTCGCGGTCGGCTCGGGCCGCAGCCTGGAAGAGTTCGAGGCGATTCACCGTTCCAACAAGGCCCGCAGCCGGAACCGCAACGGCCGCAGGTATTAGCCCTCCCCCGCAACCCTCGCTAACCTAGGGCGCTCTCGTGCCGCGCGAACGCACAGCCGTGCGGATGCCGGTGCTGGGCTCGTCCGTCCGGCGCTCCGCGTCCTCGCCGTACCCCTCCCGCTCAGGTAACGCCCTTCGGCGGCGGATCCTCTTGGGGGTGCTCGTGCTGCTCGCGCTCGTGCTCGTCACCGTCTCGTTCCGCGAGTCCAGCGGCGGACCGCTCCATCGCGCGCAGGGCGCCGGCGCGACGGTTCTCCACCCGTTCCAGATCGCTGCCGAGCGCGTCGCGCGGCCGTTCCGGGACGTCTACGGCTACTTCGCCGGGCTTGCGCACGCGAAGTCGCAGAACGCGCGCCTGAAGGAGGAGGTGCAGCAGCTGCGGAGCGCCAACGTCCAGGCCGAATCGGCTTTGCAGGACGTGGTCAAGCTGCAGGCCCAACTCGACTACGTCGAAGGGCCGACCTTCCCGAAGGACTATCGCGCCGTCAACACGCGCGTGATCTCGAGACCGCCGAGCCCGTACACCCAGCAGGTCGAGATCGCGGCCGGCTCGAAGCAGGGGATCAGCGTTCACGATCCAGTCGTGACCGCTGACGGGCTGGTCGGCGAAGTCACGTCGGTGTTCTCGCGCGAGTCGCTCGTCACGTTGCTCACCGACTCGACGAGCTCCGTCTCGGCCGTCGACCTGGCCTCGCAGGACGCGTTCGGCATCGTGTCGACCGGCCAGGGCCGGGGCTCACTCGTCTTCGGCCGCGTGCCGAAGGCGAAGAACATAAACGTCGGCGACAAGATCATCACCGCCGGCTCGCGCACCGGCCGCTACGGCTCGATCTATCCCCGCAACCTGCTCATCGGGACGGTCACCAGCGTCGGGAACTCCGAGACCGACATCTTCAAGCAGATCCAGGTCGAGCCTGCCGTCGACTTCGGCTCGCTCGACTCTCTCGTCGTGCTCGTAAGCACCGGGCCCCGGCCGGAGCTGCCCTGAGATGGCCGCCGCCGAAGCAGCCAAGGCGGCGGGGCTTCTCTTCCTCGCGGCGGTCGTCCAGGCCTCGCTCGTCTCGGCCGTGATCATCTTCGGCGGCTCGCCCGACCTCCTGCTCGTCACCCTCGTCGCGGTCGCGTTGCTGCGCGGCTCGGCGGCGGGCGCGATCGGAGGCTTCTTCGCCGGCCTCGTGCTCGATACGGCCACGCTCTCGACGCTCGGCCTCAGCTCGCTCCTGCTCACGCTCGCCGGCTACTGGATCGGCCGCTACGGAGAGACCACGGGACGCGACCGGGCCCATGCGCCGTTCGTCTCGGTCGGCGTCGTGACCGTGCTCTACGCGCTCGGCTCGCTGCTGCTGCACTTCGTGCTCGGCGAGCCGGCCCCCGCCCGTGCGGTGCTCATCGACGGGCTGCTTCCCGCCGTAGCGCTCAACCTCCTGCTCACGGCGCCGGTCTACGCGGTCGCCCGTCGCGTCCTCAGGCCGGTCAGCTGGACGGACAGGACGTCCGAGGTGCGCCTCCTTGGCTAGCGCTAGGGGCAACGGGAACCGCAGCAAGTCGCGGCGCTTCCTGCCACCCGATCCACGGACGGAGAGCCCGTACCGAGTCACAACCCAGATCGCGCTCCGGCTCGGCGTGCTCGGCGCCGTTGCGATCGGCGTGTTCGCCGTCCTCTTCCTGCGCCTGTGGGCGCTGCAGGTGCTCTCCGGAGACCAGTACCTGCGTACCGCGCAGAACAACCAGCTCCGCACGATTCGCGTGGCCGCTCCGCGCGGACAGATCCTCGACCGCTACGGACGCGCGCTCGTGACGAACAAGGCCGGCACCGGGCTCCAGCTCTGGCCCGCCGACCTGCCGAAGGACCGCCCCGCACGCCTGAAGGAGCTGCGGGCCGTTGCCCGCCTGACGCACGTCCCGATCGGCCAGATCGCCGCGCAGATCCGCCGCCGCAAGGGCGACCCGCTGACGCCGGTCGTCGTGCGGTACTCGATCCAGGAGGATCTCGTCGCGTACATGAAGGAGCATGCGTCGGAGTTCCCCGGCGTGAATCCGGTCGACACATACCTGCGCCAGTACCCGTACAACACGACCGCCGCCCAGATCCTCGGCTACGTCACCGAGATCTCGCCCGCACAGCTGAAGCGCTATCGCAAGGAGGGCCTGCGCGCGGGAGACAAGATCGGCCAGAGCGGCCTCGAGGCGCGCTACGACTCGTACCTGCGCGGTCGCCCCGGCCTGACCCGCTTGCGGGTCGACTCGCTCGGTCGCCCGCAGTCGAGCTTCTTCCCGAGCTCGAACCCGCAACCCGGCAACTCGATCCGGCTGACGCTCGACGTGAAGCTCCAGCAGGCCGCCGAGAACGCGCTGACGTACGGAATCCAGCTCGCGAAGAACGACAACCAGTGGGCCGCGGACGGAGGGGCGATCGTCGCCATGGATCCGCGGAACGGCGCGATCCTCGCGATGGCTTCCAACCCGACGTACAACCCGTCCGTCTTCGTCGGACGCATCAAGACGGCGAAGCTCGCTGCCGCCGGACTGACGAAGGCGACGGCGCAGCAGCTGAACTACCCGGCGATCAACCGGGCCGTCGACGCCAGCTATCCGCCCGGCTCGACCTTCAAGCCGCTGACCGCGATCGCCGGGATGCAGGAGCACTTGATCCAGCCCTACGGCGTGCTCCAGTGCACGGGCAGCTACACCGTTCACGGGGACAACGGTGTCCCCTACACGTTCGACAACTGGGACTTGTATGTGAACGAGCCGATGACGCTGCCGACGGCGCTCGCACGCTCCTGCGACACCTACTTCTACCAAGTCGGCTACGGGTTCTACAAGCTGCCCGGGAGCGCCGGACACCCGCTGCAGGCATGGGCGAGCCGATTCGGGTTCGGCTCCCACACGGGCATCGACGTCGCGGGCGACTCGCAAGGGTTGCTGCCGACGCCCGAGTGGCTCCAGGCGCGGTTTACGAAGAAGAGCGATCCCTGCTGCTGGCAGGTCGACCGCATCTGGAAGCCGGGCGACTCCATCCAGCTTGCCATCGGTCAGAAAGACATGCTCGCAACGCCGCTGCAGATGACCCGCTTCTACGCGGCGATCGCAAACGGCGGGAAGCTCGTGACGCCGCACCTCGTCCAGCAGGTCGAGCAGCCGGGGACGAACGGCTCGACGTCCGTTCCGCTGCGCACGTTCACGCCGCCCGCGCCGCAGTCGACGAACGTGGACAAGACGGCGCTGCAGATCGTCCAGGACGGGCTCTGGCAGGCGACGCACTCCTCGCTCGGGACGGGCTACGGCGTCTTCGGCGCGTTCCCGATCTCGATCGCCGGCAAGACCGGGACGGCCGAGAAGAACGTCGACCTCGGGGACGGAGTCGTCCGCAACCTGAGCCAGTCCTGGTGGTGCGGCTACGGGCCGACGGACAACCCGAGCATCGTCGTCTGCGCGCTGATCGAGAACGGCGGCCACGGCGGCACCGCCGCGGCTCCGGCGGCGCTCAAGGTCTTCGAGGCGTTCTTCGGCAAGAACGCCTCCACGCTGGGTCAGGTGAAAACAGACTGATGACGATCGACTACGCAGGCTCCCGTCGCACCGGCGTTCGCCGTCGCCGCTCCGAGCTCGCGGAGGCGACGTCGTTCGTGCGCCGTCTCGACCTGCTGCTGCTTTTTGCCGTCGGCGCCCTGGTCGCGTACGGGCTCTGGGCGATCGCCGGCATCACGCAGAACGACGTCACCGGCGACAGCAACCTGTTCGTCGTGCGCCAGGCCGTCTACGCGGCGGTCGGCGCAGTGGGGCTCGTCGGCGCGTCGCTGATCGACCCCGACGTCTACCGCCGCTACCACCGGCCGATCTACGTCGGAACGACCGCACTGATGCTCTTCGTCTTCCTTGCCGCTCCGCTGACTCGCGGCTCGCGGCGCTGGATCGACCTCGGCTTCTTCCGCTTCCAGCCCTCCGAGTTCGGAAAGCTTCTGTTCGTCCTCGCCCTCGCGGGCTTCCTCGCGCAGAACGGGCGCAGGCTCGGCGAGGCCCGCACGACCCTGGCGACGATCGGGCTGGCCGCGGTGCCGATCATGCTCGTCTTCATCCAGCCCGACTTCGGGACGGCGCTCGTCTACGCAGCCGCGCTCGCCGCCGTGCTGTTCGTCGCCGGCACGCGCTGGACGCATCTCGCCGCGCTCGGGACGATCGCCCTGCTCGGCTCGCTCACGATCCTGTGGTTCCTGCCCTCCGCAGGGGTCCACCTGCTCAAGCCGTACCAGCAGGAGCGGCTCGTCGGATTCACGAACCCGAGCAGCGACCCGAGCGGCGCGACGTACAACGCGAACCAGTCGCGGATCGCCGTCGGCGCGGGCGGCGTACGCGGGCGGGGGGTGCAGGGCGCGACGCAGACGAGGCTCGACTACCTGCCCGAGCATGCGACCGACTTCGTCTTCGCCTCCTTCGCCGAGCAGCGCGGCTTCGTCGGCGCCTCCGTGCTGCTGCTGCTGTACCTGCTGGTCGTGTGGCGCGGTCTGCGCATCGTGGCGCTCGCGCGCGACTCCTTCATGGCGATCGCCGCAGGCGGAATCGTGATCGCGTTCCTGTTCCAGGTCTTCGTGAACGTCGGGATGACGATGGGGATCGCGCCGATCACGGGCATCCCGCTGCCGTTCGTCTCGGTCGGCGGCTCGTCGATGATCGCGAACCTCACCGCGATCGGGGTGCTGCTCGCAATTCACGCGCGAGCGCGAACCCAGCGCTGACCTGGCCCAAGTAACACTTTGTTACTAAGTCAGGCTGCTGCGGCCGGGCGAAGCTTTTCCTTGCGCGTGCGGATCGCCCGCAGGCGCTGTGTGAGCCGGGCCCACGCCCAGGGCTCGATCTCCTTGTAGCGGATCTCCGTCTGCTCGCGGATCGCCTCGAGATACTCGAACCAGGCGTCCGCCTCCTCGATCAGGAGCAGTTCTTGGGCTTCGAGCTGTCCGGGCATGGCGCCTCCTTCCGCGTCGATGCCCGGCAGACTAGGTCCCGGACCGGACGGAGCCCTCAAGACGGTGCCATGGGATGCCGTTGCTACTCTGTACCGGAATGTTCATTCCACCCATCACAACCCGCAGCGCGCGCCATCGCGGCCTCACCGGCGCGTTCGCGCGCGCGCATGAAGGAGATTTCGCTTGCGTTTGTTCCGACGACTCAAGAAGGGAGAGACGGCGCCGATCGAGGCAGCCGCTCCCGCAGCACCACCTGACCGTGTAGTTCCCGATCGACCGGCCGCCTCGCAGGGGGCGCCCTCAGACGAAGCACAGAAGCCCAAGCGACGGCGCGGAAGCCGCGGAGGACGCGGGCGCAAGAAGCCGGGCACGGGCTCGGCAGCCGCGACCACCGTGGCCAAGACCGAGGCGGACAAGCCCGCCCAGCAGCAGCCTTCCCGCAAGCCCAAGGAGGAGAAGGCCGAGCGCAAGCCGGCCGCCCGCTCCTCGCGCGCGTCCACCAGACGCCGCGTGCCGGCCAAGCGGCCGCCGCTGCCGAAGGCGAAGCGCGAGCTGCTCGTGTCCGTCGACGTCGGCGAGCAGCGTGTCGCGGTGCTCGAGGACGACAAGGTCGCCGAGGTCTACCTCGAGCGGCCCGAGAAGCGCTCGATCGCCGGCAACATCTACCTCGGCACCGTCGACAACGTGCTCCCGGGCATGGAGGCCGCGTTCGTCGAGATCGGACTCGAGAAGAACGGCTTCCTCTACGTGGACGAGATCGTCGTCCCAGAGCTCGAGGGGAAGCGCCACCACGGCAAGAAGATCCAGGACCTGATCAGCCGCGGCCAGGAGATCATGGTCCAGGCGGTCAAGGACCCGATGAAGACCAAGGGCGCGCGGCTCACGACCGAGATCTCGCTCCCGGGCCGCTTCGTGGTCTTCGTCCCGAACGGAGAAGGGCTCGGCGTCTCGCGCCGGCTCGAGGACGACGAGCGCCAGCGCCTGAAGGACATCCTCAAGGGGATCGCGCCCAAGAAGGGCGGCGTCATCGTTCGCACGGCCGCGGAAGGCGCGTCCGCGGAGGACGTGGAACGCGACCTCGTGTTCCTCCAGCGGCTCTGGAAGACGATCGAGACCCGGGCGAAGGCATCGAAGGCGCCCGCGCTCGTGTACCAGGAAGCCGAGCTACCGCTCCGGGTCACCCGCGATCTCTTCACGGAGGACTTCGAGCGCGCGCTGATCGAGGACGACCGCGCCTTCAAGCGCGTGGTCGGCTACCTGAAGAAGACCTCGCCGCACATGGTCGAGCGGGTCACGCGCTACAAGGAGAAGACGCCGCTGATGACCGAGTACGGCGTCGACGAGCAGATCCGCTCGACGCTCTCCAGGCGCGTCGATCTCCCTTCGGGCGGCTACCTGATCTTCGACTACGCGGAGGCGTTCACCGTCATCGACGTCAACACCGGCCGGTTCGTCGGCTCGCGCTCGAAGAGCTCGGGCGCGCGGCTCGAGGACACGATCACGAAGAACAACCTCGAGGCGGTCAAGGAGGTCGTCCGCCAGCTCAGGCTGCGAGACATCGGCGGGATCATCGTCATCGACTTCATCGACATGGCGAACCCGAAGAATCGCGCCGCCGTCGAGGAAGCGCTGCGCACCGAGCTCGAGCGCGACCGCACGAAGACGTACGTCGTGGAGATCTCTCCGCTCGGCCTCGTCGAGATGACTCGTCAGAACGTCACCGACGGCCCGCGCGAGATCCTGACCAAGAAGTGCCCGACCTGCGGCGGCGATGGGATCGTCGTCTCGGAGGCGACCGCGGCAGTAGACGTCGAGCGCAAGCTCCGAGAGCTCGCGTCGAAGTCGCGCACCCAGGCCTACCAGGTCGAGCTGGCCGGCAAGACGGCGAGCGTGCTCGTCGGCTCCGGCGGCGAGCGGCTGATGGAGATCGAGGCGCAGACCAAGAAGCGCTTCTTCCTCGAGGCACGCGACGGCGTCCACAACGATCACTTCAGCGTCCTGAAGGAAGGCTCGATCGCGATGCTTTCCCCGAAGGCTCCGGTCGAGGAGGGCGCCGAGGTCGAGCTCAAGCTCGTCGAGGTCGGCCTGCACGACGCCTCGGCTGCAGTCGGCAAGGTCCAGGGCTACGACGTGATCGTCGCCGGCGCGGCCGCGCTCGTGGGCAAGAAGGTCAAGGCCCGCGTGGAGAGGGTTCTCGAGGGAATGAGCTACGCGACACTCGTCGACGCGCCTGCGAAGGCGGAGGCTCCGATCACCGCCGAGGCCGAGGCCGAGAAGCCGACCCGAGCCGTTCGCCGCAAGGCGGCTGAGCCCGAGGCTTCGGCCGAGGCCGTTGCCGCCGAGCCCGCAGCGGACGAGGACGAGGCGGCGGAAGAGGAAGAGGAAGAGGTCGAGGCGGTTGCGGAGGCCGAGGCGGACGAGACGGCTCCTGCCGATCCCGCGCAGCCAAAGAAGCGCACCCGACGTGGCTCGCGCGGAGGACGCGGACGCAAGAAGCCCGCGTCGCAGACTGCCGCGTCCGACGACGGTGCCGAGCCGGCTGCCGTCGCCGAGTCGGCGCCGAAGGCCGAGAAGGCCAAGCCGACGCCGCGCCGCAAGCCGGCCGGTCCGCGCATCCACGTCCCGGACGAGACGCTCGGTCGCGACGGCGACGCCGCCGAGGAGATCGTCGCCGCCGCGGTGTCGGACAACGGCGCCGAGACGCCCTCCGAGGACGGCGACGAGGCGCCGAAGCCGAAGAAGCGCACGCGGCGCGGCTCGCGTGGCGGCCGGAACCGCAAGAAGAAGCCGGCCGGTGCGACGGCCGAGAACGGTTGGGAGCCTGCGGCAGAGGTTGAGCGCGAACCGCAACCAGAGCCCGAGCCAGAACCCGTCGCGGCGGCGCCGACTCAGCCGGAGAAGCCCGCTACGGAGGGCGCGGACTGGGAATACGTGCCGATGTCCCAGTGGGACGACACCGACAGTTGAGCGGGATCTTTCGCTAAACTCCGCCCTTCCGCGGGCTCCGAAGCCCGCGTTTTCCACGCTTAAGACATGGCGACCAAGACCGACAACTACGCGATCATCGCCCTCGGGGGCAAGCAGTACCGCGTTCGCGAGGGCGAGCGGCTGCTCGTCGACCGGCTTCCCACCGACGCCGGGAAGACGTTCTCGCCCTCGATCCTGATGCTCGGCGGTGACGGCACCGCCGATTTCGAGGCGAAGGGCGTCACCGTCACGGCGCGGGTCGTCGACCATGTCCTCGGCAAGAAGATCCGCATCGGCAAGTACAAGCCGAAGAAGGGCTACAAGCGTCACAACGGCTATCGCAGCCGGCTCTCCCAGATCGAGATCGAGTCGATCGGCGGCACGAGGAGCTCGTCGCCCGCGGCGAAGCCCGCGGCCGAGAAGCCTGCGGCCGCGCCGAAGGCCGCCGATGCCCCGAAGGGCCTGCCGAAGGATTACGAGGGGATGACCGTCGCGGCGATTGCCGAAGCGGCTCCAGAGTGGCGCCGGCCACAGCTCGAGGCGGCGCTCGAGTACGAGCAGGCGCACGCGAAGCGGAAGGGCGCGCTGGCCGCGCTGGAATCCGCACTCGCGGCGAAGGAGGAATAGGTGCTCCACCCGGCAATCTCCTCCGGCTTCTCGCCCGCTATCACGCGGCGCGACGCGGCGTCCTCAGTCGCGCCCGGGCTATCCAGCCCGAACGCTCCCTGCGTCCTTGCCTCGCTTGGTGCTAGCGACCGAGAAACTCGAAAAGATCACCGGGAGGAGCACTAAATGGCTCACAAAAAGGGATTGGGCTCGTCGCGGAACGGCCGCGACTCGAACCCGAAGATGCTCGGCGTGAAGATCTTCGACGGCCAGACGGTGAAGGCGGGGATGATCCTCGTCCGACAACGCGGGACGCGCTTCCGTCCCGGCCCGGGTGCTGGTCTCGGCCGCGACGACACGGTCTTCGCGCTCCGCGACGGAACCGTCAACTTCCGCACGAGCGGAGAGAAGCGCTTCATCTCCGTGGTCGAAGCTAGCTAGAACGCTTCTGGCGCTCGCGCCACTGGTGCAGCGTCTTCGACTTCGTGAGTGACTTCGGCGGCGCCGGGGCCGGCTTCGGATCGTGCTCCTCCAGCCAGCGCGCGGCCTCGTCCTCGGGGTCGAGTCCAACGGCGCGCTCGCGCTCGGCCCGCTTCTGGGCTCCTCGCGTGGTCAAGTCGGGCTTTCGGCTCACGACCGGAGCGTAGCTACGCTCACCTGCGATGTTCCACGACCGAGCGCGCATCCACGTGCAAGCCGGGCGGGGCGGCGACGGCGGCCTCTCCTTCCGGCGCGAGAAGCACGTCCCGAAAGGAGGCCCGGACGGCGGTGACGGAGGCCCGGGCGGCGACGTCGTCCTCGTCGCGGACCCTTCGCTCAGGGATCTGTCGAACTTCCGCGTCGGCCGGCGCTTCAAGGCGGGCCGCGGCGGCAACGGGGGTGGCGCCAACAAGCACGGCGCGACCGGGGATGCGTTGGAGATCGGCGTCCCGGTCGGCACGCAGGTGCTCGACGAGGAGGAGCGCCTGGTCGCCGATCTCGCCCACGGGGGCGCCCGGGTCGTCGTTGCGGCGGGGGGTGGAGCCGGTCGCGGCAACAAGCGCTTTGCGACGCCGACTCGCCGCGCCCCGCGCTTCGCCGAGACGGGGCTCCCCGGCGAGGAAGCGACGTTCGACCTGCGGCTCAAGCTGCTTGCCGACGCCGCTCTGGCCGGGTTCCCGAACGCGGGCAAGTCATCTCTCCTGGCGCGTATCTCCAACGCCCGCCCGAAGGTGGCCGATTACCCCTTCACGACGCTCGCCCCGGTGCTCGGCACCGTCGAATCCTCCGACGGCCGGCAGCTGATCGTCGCCGACGTCCCGGGTCTGATCGAGGGCGCGAGCGAGGGCGTCGGCCTCGGGCACGAGTTCCTGGCCCACCTCGAGCGCGCGCGGCTTCTGGTGCACATCATCGATGCGTCCGAGCCCGACCTCCAGGAGCGCTTCGACGCGATCAACAAGGAACTCTCGGCGTACGGCGCGGGCCTCGACGAGCGTCCTCAAGCGGTCGTCCTGAACAAGATCGACCTGTTGCCGGAGCCGCCCGATTTCGAGCCCGACGACCCCCGCGTTCTGCGCGTCTTCCACGTCTCGTGCGCCACAGGAGCCGGGATCGAGGAGTTCCGCCGCGCCCTGTTCCAGCTGTGCCCCGACGAGTCGCCGGCGCCTCCTGTCGACGACACCGGCCTCGTCGACTACCTCGTCTACCGACCGCAGCCCAAGGGCCGGCCTGCGTACCGGATCTTCCGCACCGAGCGCGGCTACCGCGTGATGGGCACGCCGCCCGACGAGGAAGAGCTCGAAGCCGCGCTCAAGGCCGCCGGCGCGAAGTCCGGGCAGGAGATCGAGATCGGCGACGAGGTGCTCGAGTTCACGTGAGCGTCGCGCTCTTCGGCGGCGCGTTCGACCCGCCGCACGTCGGGCACGTTGCGCTGCTCGACGCGGCGCGACAACGTTTCTCGCCGGACGAGCTCCGGGTCTTCGTGGTCGCGAATCCCGGCCACAAGGAGATCGCGGCCGACGCCGACACGCGCCTCCGGCTCGCGCGGGCCGCCTTCCCCGACGCCGACGTCCGACTCGACGATCACGCGCGCACGGTCGACATGCTGCGCGAGCTCGACGTCCAGGATCCGCTCTTCCTGATCGGGGCCGACGAGTGGCGCGATTTCGCGACCTGGAAGGAGCCCGACGAGGTGCTGCGGCTCGCACGCCTCGGCGTGGGAACGCGCGCAGGCGTCGAGGACGACGGAGAGGCCCGGGATCGCGTCACGTTCTTCCATTTCGACTCTCCGCCCGTCTCGTCGCGGGAGATCCGCACCCGCGTCGGGCGCGGCGTCCCGATCGACGGCCTCGTCCCTCCGGCCGTGGCCGATCTGATCTGGGATTCCGGCCTCTACCGCAGCTAGACTACGGGCAACCAACCGGAGGATTCGAACCACCTGAGCTCACTCGAACAAGCCCGCCGCATCGCGAGCATCGCGCAAGACAAGCTCGCAGAGGACGTCGTTGTCCTGGACATGCGGCCGGCGTGCACCTACACCGACTTCTTCGTCGTCTGCACCGGACGCAACGCCCGCCAGACCGTCAGCATCCACGACGAGGTCTACGCGCAGCTGAAGCGCGACCGGATCCTGCCGACGTCGGTCGACGGGACGAAGGAAGGCACCTGGATCGTCGCCGACTACCTCGACGTCGTGCTGCACGTCTTCACGCCTGAAGCCCGGAGCTTCTACCGCCTCGAGGACCTGTGGGCGGACGTGCCGACGCTCGACGTCGCGACGGCCTGATCGTCCTCGAAGGGGCCGTGTCGGTCGCGGCCGCGCTCGACGGCGGCCGGCGCCCGGTCGAGCGGATCCTGATTCGCGCCGACAAGTGGGAGAAGAGCGGGAAGCTTCGAGCGCTCGCACGAGCGGCGGGAACGCGGGTGGAGCGCGCGACGGCGGAGCAGATCGACGCCGTCGCGACCGGCCGGACGCACGGCGGGATTTTGGCCGAGGCCGGGCCACTCCAGTACGTGTCGGCAGCGGACCTCGCCCGCGGGGACAGGCCGTTCGTGGCGATGCTGGACGGGATCGAGGATCCGTACAACTTCGGGTACGCCACCCGCTCGCTCTACGCCGCGGGGGCGCACGGTCTCGCCGTGAGGCGGCGCGAATGGGGGGACTCGGAAGCGACGGTCGTGAAGGCTTCGGCCGGCGCATCGGAGCTGCTCCCGATTGCCGAGGTGGAAAGCGTCGAGTCCGCCGCGGACCTGTTCAAGGAGCACGGTCTCGCCGTGGCGTGCACGGCCAAGCGCGATGCGACTCCGATCTACGACGCCGACCTCTCCGGGCCGCTGTTCCTGCTCGTGGGCGGCGAACGGAGGGGGATCACGCGTGAGTTCCTCAGCCGGGCGGACCTCGTGCTCGAGATCCCGTACCGGCGTCGCTTCTCGCTCTCGCTCGGCACCGTCGCCGCCGTCTCGGTGCTCGCGTTCGAGGTCATGCGCCAGCGGCGCTCGGCCGTCCCACCCGTACCGTAGGATCGGCGGGGTCGGGGTGCGAGCGAAGGGAGCGGGAGATGGAGCTGTTCGACCGGATCGACGAGGCGCGCGAGCGCTGGGATGTGCTGAAGCACCCCTTCTACGTCCGCTGGGAGTGCGGCGACCTGACGCGCGACGAGCTCGCTCACTACGCCGGTGAGTATCGGCATGCGGTCGTCGCGTTGGCGCGCGCGGCCGAGGCGGCCGGAGACCCGCAGCACGCGCAGGAGGAAGCCGACCACATCCGGCTCTGGGACGACTTCGCGGCGGCGCTCGGCGCTCCGCTCGACCGCGAGCCCGCGCCGGAGACGCGCGCGTGCGCGGACGCGTGGGCTCGGGAGGACCGGCTCGAGGCTCTCGCCGTCCTCTACGCGATCGAGTCCGCGCAGCCCGCGATCTCCGAGACGAAGCTGCGCGGCCTCGTGGAGCACTACGGCTTCGCGGAAGGCCCCGCCACCGAGTACTTCGCCCTCCACGCGAAGCGCGACATCGAGCACGCCGCGGAGGCCCGCGAGGCGCTCGTCGAGGCGAGCCCGAAGTGCGAGGACAGCCTCGTCGCAGCGGCGGAAGCGGCACTGCGCGCGAACTGGGAGCTGCTGGACGGCGTCGACAAGAGGAGCTCGCGCTGACACGACGTTGTCCGGAGGGACAACTAGAATGTGGTCGTGCTCACCACGAACCAGAAGGGCGCGATCGCCGAAACCGCGATCATTCATGAGGCGGCAAAGCAGGGCATAGACGTGTACCGGCCGATCGCAGAGGGCGGCCGGTACGACATGCTCTTCGATCTCGGGTCAGAGATCGTCCGCGTCCAATGCAAATGGGCGCCGCGCCATCGAGACGTGGTCGTTGTGCGCTGCTACTCGACGCGTCGCAACGGCTCTGGCTTGCTCAGACGGATCTACGTGCCGGGGAGATCGACGCTTTCGCAGCCTATTGCCCGGAAACCGCGAAGTGCTACTTCCTGCCCTACGCGATGTTCTCGGGCCGGACCCAGGTCAACTTGCGACTGGGGCCATCAAGGAACAATCAGCGGACCGGAGTGAACTGGGCCACCGATTTTGAGTTCGCGGCTAAACTAGGCGCATCTTTCGCGGGGCCATAGCTCAGCTGGGAGAGCGCCGCCATGGCATGGCGGAGGTCGCCGGTTCGATCCCGGCTGGCTCCACTACCCGCTACGCCCGATCTGTTTCAGGCCAGGGTCGGGCGGGAGCCCTCGGTCTCTGGCCGACCACCACCAGGACGGCCATGAGCGCGACGCCCATCCGGATGTCGGCTCGCAGCATCGGGCTCGCGACGACGTCCATGCTCGAGTGGAGGGCGAGGTACGTGGCGAGCGTCCACACCGGCAGTGCGCTGCGGCGGCCGATCAGGTCGTACGCGAGCGCGCCGAACAGCGCGGCGGCCGAGTAGTACGCGACGGTCTGGGAGTCGAGCGAGACCTTCGTCGCGAGCGCGAGGAACAGCACGGCTTCGGGACGCCTGCGCAGGACCGCCAGCGCCGCGACCGCCAAGCAGGCGGCGAGCTGAGCCGCGCGCAGCCAGTGCGGGGCGGAGCCGACAGCAAGATGGAGCACCCGCAGGCCGGAGTCGGCGGCGATTCCGAGGTTGTACTTCCCGGAAGCCGCCAGCGTGCGGCCGTCGCCGAGCACGAACGGCGCGGCCGCGCACGCGACCGAGAAAGGAGTGATCGCGAAGGCGAGCAACCGTCGCGCCGGGAGCGCGGCGAAGAGTGGCGCGGCGACGATCGCCCACGGCTTGCACGTGACTGCGGCAGCGAGCGCGAATCCCGCGAGGTAGGGCTTCCGGGACACGACGGCCCAGGCGAGGAGTGCAAGGCCGGCGAGCGCGAGCGCGTCGTCGATGTGCCCGGTGAGGGCGAGCTCGTTCCACATCCGCACGACGAGCAGGCCGCCGACCAGCGACGCGACCTGGAGCTCCCGCCTCTGACGCAGCGGCGCGGCGGCGCGCTCGAGCAGGAAGATCGAGACGAGACCGAGCGCCGCGATCGCGACGTGGGCCGCGAACCAACCGCCGGCTCCGAAGAAGAGCAACCCGCGTGCCGCGAGGAGGCTGAGGGGACCCGTCGTGAGCTCGGGATGGTCGGCGAAGAGGTGGATGCCACCGCGCCCGCCTCCGTAGCTCCCGCCGAAGAGCGCACCCCCACCGTCGGCGTAGTAGTGCCAGTCGCCGGCGATGCCGTGCGGCTCCAGCGACCAGCCGGTCCCGGCGCCCACGAGATACGCCGCGACGACCGCGAAGAGGACGAAGCGAAACCGCGCTACGCAGGAAATAACCCGAAGCAGAGGCGTCTCCCAGTCGAGGCGCAGTCCGCCGACCGGCACGCGCGATGCACTGATCGCGTCCATCGCCGAGACATCGGCAAAAGAGACGGCTCTCCGTACCCTGACGTCTGCCGCCCCGTCGTCTAGGCTCTCCCAAACATGGACGAAGGAGGCGGCATGACCGACGACGAACAGAAGGATGTGCAGGCCGAAGAGGCTTACGAGGAGCCAGACGTCGAAGACATCGAGTCCGACGAAGGGACGACCGCGACGGCAGCCGGCATCTCGAACGGACAAGCAGCCGGATGAGCGCGGAGCACTTCGACAGCGACGAGAACGTCAGCGACTACGAGCCGCCGGAGGTCGAGGATCTCGACGCCACCAGCGGCCCTGCGGTCACCGCGGCCGGCGCCGACTCGATCCAAGTCTCATGAGCAAGCCCGAAGGCATTCAGGACGACGGAAGCGACGCGGACGCATACGAGGCGCCCACTGTCGAGGATCTCGAGTCGCCGGAGGGCGACGTCGTCGTGACGGCTGCGGGCTTCTCAGTCGGTTAGGACATGTCGCCCCAGGTCCTGACGCGGACGCTCGTCCGTCGCGTTCCCGCGCGCGTGCGCGACCGTGCGGGCGACAGCCTGCGGCTGCGTCGGCTCGCAAACCGCCTGGGCTACGCGGGCGAGCGCATACGCGACGCTCCTCCGGTTCGCCCGGTCGGGGTGAAGCTCGAGCTGACCGCCCTCTGCAACCTCCGCTGTCCGTTTTGCTACACCGACTCGCCCCGGGCGACGCGGGAGCGGAGGCTCGACCTGTCGGACGACGTCTGGCGGGGTGTCGTCGAGGAAGCGATCGACCTCGGCGTGCTCGAAGCCGTGGTCACCGGAGGAGAGCCATTCCTCCGGCGCGAGCTCGCGCTCGAACTGATCGAGCAGCTGGGGGCCGCGGGGGTCGGCGTGACTCTGAACACGAACGGCTGGTTCGTGGACCGCGGGGTCGCCGCACGGCTCGGGGCGGTTCCCGGGCTCCACGTCAAAGTGTCGATCGACGGGGCGACCCCGGAGCTACACGACGGCGCACGGGGCGCGATCGGGAGCTGGGAGCGCGCTGTCCGCGCCGTCGACCTCCTGCGGCGCCGCAACGTGCCCGTTCACCTGAACCACGTCGTCACCCCCGCGAATCACGCCCACGTCGGCGACCTGCTCGAGCTGGCGTGGATACTCGGCGTCGCGTCTGTCCGACTCACCGAGGCCTTCCCGGTGGGGGCCGCCGCCCGCGCGGGCGAGTGGGCGGTCGACCGCGGTGCGATCCGGCGGGCCGCAGCCTCGTTCCGCGCACGGCGCGGGGAAGATGTGAACGTCAATGTCGTGCCGGCCACGCTGGGGGGCCTCGCGACGATCGAGAGCCTTGCGCCGGCAGCTTTGCTCGTGCGGCCCGACGGATCGATCTGGATCCACTCGGTTCAGCCGTTCGCCTTCGGCCGGGTCCCGGGCGACTCGCTCGCCGAGTGCTGGCAGCGCATCGTTCGCGGCTGGCGCGATCCGCGCATCGCGGACTGGGCCGGCGCGATCCGCAGCCGCGAAGACATGCCTCGCTCCGGGCTTGCTCCGTACCGCGACCCAGCCCTTGATGTCACCTCGACGGCCCCGCTTCCGGCCCGAGCCGACACTCACCCTGATCCTCCGCCGGATCTGCCCGAGCGGACGCAGGGGCTCGGGGCGGGCTCCCCTGCGGCGGCGCGTGCGAAGGCGGTGGAGCTCGTGCGGGAGCGGCGCTACGGGCGAGCGCCGGTGCGCGCGGTCGAGGAGCCGGGCGGGGGGATGTACGTCCGCGTGGTCGACCGCGGCCGGATCTTTCGGCTCAATGCCCAGGCTGCCCTCGTGCTGGACGCGTGCACTGACGGCACGCTTGCGGACGCTGCGCGCTCGCTCGAAGCGCGCTTTCCCGGTCTCGATCCTGCCCGCGCGCTCGACGACGTGTTGCTCTGCGTTCGAAGGCTCGAAGCGCGGGGCGTGCTCGTTCCCTACGAGTCGGTCAGCGCGACGAGCTCTCGGTCGGCCAGACGGGTCACGAACGCCGACGCGTCCGCGGCAGCGCGGTCCTTGTCGATCCCATAGTCGGCGGTCAGCCGGGCGGCGAGCTCCTCGAGCGTGGTCGGCCCTGCGAGGGCGTCCCAGAGGACGCCTCCGGCGGCATTCAGGCGAACGTAACGGCCGCGGTCCGGATCGAGCACGACCGTCGCGCCTCGAACTCGCTCGGCGAGTGCGTTCGGTGCCCTGGAGACGCAGGTGTGCGGACTGAGCACGCTGCTAGCGTACGGCGCAGTGGCGGCCGCCGGGAGCCTGTACGGATTCGACCTGGCGACCGACGTCCAGCTCGCGCGGCTGCGGCTTGGCGCGGGCCCGCGCGGGTCACTCACGCTCACCCTTGCGAACGTCCCCGAGCCGACCAGCGGCGAGGTCGTTCACGAGTGGTTCGGCCCCGAGGTGACTTTCAGGATGCGCCGTGTCGGCGAGCGCCTGCACTGCTCGTGCAGCGTCACCGGGACCTTTCTCATCGACGCCGCAGCCGGGTCGATCGAGGCGCAACCGCTGCGCGGCACGGATGACATGTGGGAGCACCGCATGGTCGGCACAGCGATTCCGCTCCTCCTGGCCGAGCGCGGCGACCTGGTGGTGCACGCTGCGGCGATCGAGACCGACACCGGCGCGTTCCTCTTCGTCGGCCCGGCGGGGCGGGGGAAGTCGACGCTTGCCCTAACGGCACCGGCACTCGGACTGCGAGTTCTTGCCGAGGACGGCGTGGACGTCGACGACGAAGGCGTCGTCTGGCCGGGGCCTCGGGGCGTGCGCATCCGTCGAGACGTCGTCGAGGGCCTTGCGATCGAGACGCGCGGCCGGCCGCGCGCCGGGCCGGGCCGGAAAGCGACGTACTTCATCCCGGACGCGTTGTACGCGGACGAGCCGGTCCGGATCGGCGCCCTCGTCCTTCTGGCCGAGCGATCCGGAGCTGGGCTCGTCGCCGAGCGGCTGGATCCGGCAGCTGCCGTTCCTGCGCTCGTCCCGAGCCTGATCTTCGGCGGCTCGGACCGTCTCGCGCGGGCGTTCGGGCTCGCCTGTGGGCTCGTCGAGCGGGTCCCGGTTTTTCGCGCGGCGATGCCTGACGATCTCTCCGCCGCACCGGATGCGCTCCGAGCGCTCGTCCTCCTAGCGTCGGGGTGTGAGCCCGGCAACGGCTCGGCGCAAGTGCCGGCCGACGAGCTTCCACACGGGCGCGCCGTCGCCGCCGACAGTTCCCTCTAGCCCGGCGCGCGTCGGGACGAGCACGTCCCTGACGTACCCGGGCCGCGCCCGCCACGGCAGTGCAGCGAGCCGGCCGACATGCGTCGAAGCGCGCAGATCGAGCTCCTCGACGGCGCGCAACGGTCCGAAAGCGGGACTTGGCCCTGGCGGCAGCGGGCGGGCGCGTTCGAATCCGAGCAGCTCAGCCGGGTAGTCGAGCGCCCGATGGAGCACCCAGAGCAGGCCGAGCTCCTGCGCGAGCTCGAAGGCGCGCAGCCATTCGCCCGCACTCGCCGCGGAGCCCACGAGCGCGAGATCGTGGACCCAGTCGAGCCGCTTCGCCCGGTCGCCGAGCAGATGGACGGCGAGGACGAGCAGCTGCTCGGGCACCGCCGGGACGAGAGCTCCGTCCAGTTGCGTCGCACCCGCGGACAGGACGTCGTACGACAGCGCCTCTCCGACCGGGTCGTCGCCGATCCGCCAGTGCAGCTCCACATCGACGCGGCCGGCGCCCGCGCCGCGCACGAGGTGCACGTCGTGCCCCAGCTCCTCGCCGAAGCGTGGCCGGAACTGCTCGAGCGCCTCGAACCCGGCCTCGGCAAGCGCGGCGACGTCGGCCGGTAGCGCGCCCCGGCGGACGAGGAGGTCGAGATCCGTGAACGGCCGCAGGCGCGGATCGGCGTAGAAGCGATCGGCCACTCCGGGGCCCTTCAGCAGCACCGGCGGCTCCGAGCACGCCGCCGCGACCCCGGCCAGCTCGCGCCGCAGCAGGGATGACCGCAAAGCCTGGATGGCGAACCGGTGCTCGAGGCGCTCCGCAACGTCGTCCGAAAGGGACAGCCGGTGTTCATCCGCGGCGGCCAGGACGAAGCCGGCGACGTTGTGGTAGACGGTGGCGTCCGCGTCGATCGCCGCTACACGTTGTCCGCGCAGCACAGCAGCGAGCGCCGGAACCGCCTGCGAGTGAGGCAGGGAGAAGGGCCGCCGTCGGAGCACGGCGTCACGCTATCCGGCGTTCGACGGGCGCGTGATCGGGGTACGCCGCGCCCGTGAGCCAGGTCGTCGTGGTCACCGGAGCGTCGTCCGGAGTCGGGCGCGCCGCTGCGGTGGCGTTCGGGCGCGAAGGCGCTCGCGTCGGCCTACTGGCCCGCGGCCGCGCGGGGCTCGAGGGCGCGCGGCGCGACGTCGAGGCCGCCGGCGGTCAAGGGCTCGTGCTCGAGGCGGACGTGGCCGACGCGCAGGCAATCGATGGCGCTGCGGGCCGGGTAGAGGACGAGTTAGGCCCGATCGACGTCTGGGTCAACAACGCGATGGTCACCGTGTTCGCTCCGTTCGACGAGATCGAGCCGGACGAGTTCCGGCGCGTCACGGAGGTGACCTATCTCGGCTTCGTCTACGGGACGATGGCCGCGCTGAAGCGGATGAAGCCTCGTGACCGCGGAACGATCGTCCAGGTCGGCTCCGCGCTCGCGTACCGCGGCATCCCGCTGCAGAGCGCCTATTGCGGTGCCAAGCACGCGATCCAGGGCTTCAACGAGTCGCTCCGCTGCGAGCTGTTGCACGACGGCTCGAGCGTGCGTCTCACAATGGTGCAGCTGCCCGCCCTGAACACGCCGCAGTTCGACCATTGCCGCTCGCGGATGCCGAGGAAGCCGCAGCCGGTCCCGCCGATCTTCCAGCCGGAGCTCGCCGCCGAAGCGATCCTCTGGGCGGCGACGCACACACGCCGCGAGGTCTACGTCGGCGGCCCGACGGTGGAGGCCATCGTCGGGGACAAGGTCGCGTCAGGGCTCGCCGATCACTACCTGGCGAAGACGAACTTCGAGGCGCAGCAGACGCCCGACCCCGCCGACCCGGATCGGCCGGACAACCTGTTCGACCCGCTCGAGGGTGATCCCGGCGCTCACGGCCGCTTCGACGGCCGGTCGAACCCGCGCAGTATCCAGTGGTGGCTCACCTCGAACCGCGACACGCTTCTGACCGCGGCCGGCGGCGTGCTCGCCGCAGCCGGGCTCAGGAGGTGATGCGCACCGCGCCGACGTAGCCGAGCGCGTAGGCCGGGTCGGACAGGGACGAGATCTTCACGATGTCCCCGGTGTGCGGCGCGTGGATGAACATCCCGTTGCCGACGTACATGCCCTCGTGGCCGGGGCCGTACGAGTGCATGTGGAAGAACACGATGTCGCCGGGCTGCAGCGCGTCGTTCGGCCCGAGCCGGCGGCCGACGTTCCACTGGTAGCCGGTGAAGTGGGGGAGCGAGAGTCCGAGCTGGTCGTAGACGTACATGACGAGGCCCGAGCAGTCGAAGCCGCCCGGAGCAGCGCCGCCCCAGACGTATGGCGTTCCGAGGAACCGTTCCGCGAGCGCGACGGCGTGCAGGCCGACCGGTCCGCCGGACGGCAGCGCGATCCCTGCGCCTGCGAACGGCTCCGGAGTGGACGACAGGCCGGGCACGCGGGTGCCGCTCAGCCCGAGGACGGCCCACGGCAGTGCTGCCCGCGCGCTCGTGGCCCCTTGCGTGCGCTCCTGCGCCGCGCGCGCGAGTCCGACGAGGATCTGCGTGCCGGCCGGGAGCGCGCCGTATCGGGCGCCGAGGAAGACGCGCAACCCGACGATTCCGCTCGTGCGCCTGTCGACGCCCGGGATCGTCGCCTGCTGGAGCACGACGGCGTAGTCGCTGCCGTCGAGCGAGAGGACGTCGTTCGGCGACGCGTCGCGCAAGAGTCCGTCGACCACGAGGTTCTCGACCCGGGCGCCCGCAATGCCCTTCGCCGGGACGGCCAGCCGGTCGATCTGGATCCTCCCGCCGAGGATGGAGACGTGCTCGAGCGTCACGCCGCTGGGGGTCGCCTTCGAGGACGCCACCGAGAGCACCGAGCCGTCCGCCGGGTAGGCGAACGCTCCTGTCCCGGCACGTCGTACCAGCGTGCCGTCCGCCTGGCGGATCTCGGCCAGCCCGATCGCGCCGGCCGCCGACGCCGCGGGAGCAAGCGCGAGAGCAAGGCCGATCGCGACGACGAGCCGCCGGAGCATGGCGCCGAGGATACTCGCTACCGGCGGTGGGTCAGCAGTTCGCCGGGCCCTTGCGCACGTCACTGACGGCCGGCGGGTCGCGCGCGAGCAGCTCGGGCACGCTCACGGGAACGAGGCCCCGGCTCTTGAGCACGGGCAGGAATGTGTCGAGCGCGCGAATCGAGGGCGTGCCGGTGATGTTCTCGTGCAGGAGCATGATCGCCCCAGGCTTGACGCGGTCGGCCAGGTTCTGGGCGATCTTCTCGGCGCTCGGCGTCGAGGCCTCCGATCCGTCGCCGCTGTCGACGTTCCACAGCACCTGCAGCAGGCCGAGCTCCTTGGCCTTCGCGTCCACAGCGGCGTCGCGGGCGCCGAAGGGCGGCCTGAAGAGTCGCACGCGGCTGCCGAGCACGCGCCGCATAGGCGCCAGGGGCGTTCGCAGCTGGTAGTCGAGCAGGTCGGGAGGCAGTCCCTGCAGCACCGGGTGGCTCCAGCTGTGCTGCCCGACGGCGCCGTAGCGAAGCTCGAGCCGCGCCAGCGCGGGCCGCCGCTCGACGTTTTGGCCGATCAAAAAAAAGGTCGCGCGCGCGTGGTTGCGCGCCAGGACGTCGAGGAGCTGCTTGGTGTACGGGCCAGGGCCGTCGTCGAAGGTGAGCGCGACCAGGTTCTTCTTGCCGCCGCCGCAGTAGATGGGCAGGCCGAGCTTCGCGAGCCGCAAGACTGCCGCGGACTGCCTTCGAAGCGCCGCTCGCTTCGGATCGCCCGACCCTGAGGCACCCGCAAATCCGGCGTAGGCGCCGTGCAGCGCGCACAGCATGGCGCCAAGCAGGAGGAACCGGTTCGCCCTGAGCACAGCGGCGGAGAGTAACCGCAAGGTGTTAGAAGCCTATGAGCCGCCTCGGATATTTACTAGGACCTAGGCCGCGCGTGCAGCGGCGAGCTCGCGCCGCTCGGCGAGGCGCTGGAGGGCCCGCGCCTCGATCTGGCGTACCCGCTCGCGCGTGAGCCCGAGTCGGCGGCCGATCTCCTCGAGCGACTTCGGATCGGAGTCGCCGTTCAGGCCGTAGCGCAGCCTCACGATCTCCTGCTCGCGCTCCGGCAAATCAGCGAGCGCGCGGTGCAACGCGGTCTCCTGCAGGCTGACCTCGACCTCCTGGGCGACGTCCGACTCGCTTGCGATCAGGTCGCCCATCGCGGTGTCGTTCTCGGAGCCGATCGGGCGGTCGAGGCTCGCGACGGCGCGCGCGGCGTTCCGCACCTCGCGCACCTGCTTCAACGGGAGCTTTGAGCCCTTCGCCACCTCCTCGTCGGTGGGCGCCCGCTCGAGCTTCGCGGTCAGGTCGCGCTCCGCGCGGGAGATCTTCTGCTGGCGCTCGGAGATGTGGACGGGAATCCGAATCGTCCGCGCCTTGTTCGCGACCCCGCGCTGCACCGCCTGCCGGATCCACCAAGTCGCATACGTCGAGAACTTGTAGCCGCGCCGCCAGTCGAACTTCTCGACCGCCCGAATCAGTCCGATGATCCCTTCCTGGATCAGGTCGAGGAGGGAGAGGCCGTGACCCTGGTACTTCTTGGCGATCGAGACGACCAGCCGGAGGTTGGAGTTGATCATCCGGTCTTTCGCCTCCTTGTCGCCGCGCTCGATCAGCTTCGCGAGCTCGACCTCCTCAACGGCGGTCAGCAGCTCCCAGCGGGCCGCCTCGTTGAGGAAGAGCTGCAGCGCGTCGGTCGTTGCGCTTGCGACCTCCCCGTTGACGTAGCCGGGCGTCTCGGCCTCGGCGCGGCCGCAGTCGTCCGTGAGGTCGATTCCACGCTCCTCGATCTGGTGCAGGAGCGCGTCGGTCTCCTCGTCGTCCAGCTCCTGTGCCAGATCGCTGAAAGCCGAGAGGTTGATGCATCCCTCTTCCTCACCGCGCTCGAGCAGCGTGGTGACCCGTTCGTCCACCATGACGACAGTATCCCCGAGCGGCGCCAGGACGTAACGCGAATCTCGCGGCTAGACCCCGCGCGCCGCTTGCGGTGCGCCCTCAGCGCGAGCGGCTTCGCCGATCGCGCGTCTGCGCTCCCTTGCCGCGCCGCCTGAATCTCGCGGATACACTCCGACCCCATGTGGGAGCTGATCTTCCTCATGCTGATCATGAAGATCCCGATCGTGTACCTGTGCGCGGTGGTCTGGTACGCGATCAAGGCCGAGCCGCGGCCTCCGGAGGGTGCGGCGCGCCTCGTTTTCCCGCCGGATCCCGTCCCGCACCCCTCGTGGCGGCGCTCGCGGCGTCCGCAGCCTTTCCGGGGCGGCCCGCAGCGAGGACCTCGGCGCGGCGCCGGGCGGCCGACGCGCGTCGCCATGGCGCGGCGTGAATCTCTGTGAGCGCAGTGACCGAAGAGCGGCAGACCCCGGGGGAGACCGTCGGCGGCCTGCTTGCCGCAGTGTCCATCTTCACGAGCATCGCCTCGCTCGTCTACCACCCGCTGCGACTCGTGCTGCTGTCGATTTTGCTCGCGCTGCTCTCGACAACCATGGCCAGGCGGGATAGCCGTCTGCCGGCGATCGCAGTCGGGGTCGGTGCCGCGGCTTTCGTGCTCGGGATGACCATTGCGGTCGCGGGCAGTCGGCCCCTCTGGTAGCGCTCGCTGCTACAAAGAGTGTGTGACTGAGCACGATGTCGATGCCCTGAACGCGGGCTACGCGAGCGCGCTCCTCGAGGAGTACCTGGAGAATCCCGAATCGGTACCCGCAGAATGGCGCGAGCTCTTCGAGAGCGGTGACAGCCCGCTCGTCGCCGCCCTGCCTGGGCTGGCTCGCCTCATCGAGCGCCTCGGTGGGAGCGGGAACGGCGCGCCGGTCGCCCCTACGAGGCCGGAAGCGCCGGCCGCGGCCGCGGCGCCAGACAACCTGCTCCTCGGCGGGGTCGCGGCAGCGATGGCCCTCGTCAAGGCGCACCGGATGCACGGCCACCTCGCCGCGCACCTCGATCCGCTCGGGTCCGAGCCCCCCGGCGATCCCGCGCTCGAGGCCGAGCGGCTGATTCCGCCGTTGACGGCCGAGCTGCAGGCGCGCATCCCGGCTTCCTTGCTGCGGCTCTACGTTCCCGGCGAGACCCTGGCCGACGCGCTGCCGCTCCTCCGCGAGACCTACTGCGGGACGAGTGCCTACGAGATCGAGCACATCTCCGACCACGAGGAGCGCGTCTGGCTGCGCCAAGCGATCGAGTCGGGCCGGTACCGCACGCCGCTCTCGGAGGACGAGAAGCGCAGACTGCTGACACGCCTGTCGGAGGTCGAGGGGCTCGAGCGCTACCTGCGCCGGGCCTTCCTGGGACAGAAGCAGTTCTCGATCGAGGGCCTCGACGTGATGGTGCCGATGCTCGACGAGGCGATCGAGCTGGGCGCGCGCACGGGCGCAAAGGAAGTCGTGATGGGCATGGCACACCGAGGCAGGCTCAACGTCCTCGCGCACATCGTCGGCCGCCCGTACGAGACGATCCTGCGGGAGTTCGAGGGCGAGAAGACGCTCGAGGCGGTGCGCGCCGATCCCGAGGGAGGAAGCGGCGACGTCAAGTACCACCTCGGCGCGGAGGGCACCCGGACGACCTCCACGGGGCAGATCACGGTCACGCTCGCGGCGAACCCGAGCCACCTCGAGGCCGTCGATCCGGTCGTCGAGGGCCAGGCCCGCGCCGAGCAGACCGACCGAGGCACGCGCGAGGGGATCCACGACCCAACCGCGGCGCTGCCGATCTTGATCCACGGCGACGCGTCTTTCCCCGGCCAGGGCGTGGTCGCGGAGACGCTCAATCTCTCGAACCTCGGCGGCTACACGACGGGCGGCACGCTGCACCTGATCGCCAACAACCAGGTCGGGTTCACCACGGATCCGGCCGAGGGTCGTTCCACGCGCTACTCGAGCGACCTCGCCAAGGGCTTCGACGTCCCGATCATCCACGTGAACGCCGACGACGCCGAGGCGGCGATCGCGGCGGTGCGGCTTGCGCTCGCGTTCCGCAAGCGCTTCGAGAGCGACGTCGTGATCGATCTCGTCGGCTATCGCAGGCACGGCCACAACGAGCAGGACGAGGCGGCGTACACGCAGCCGCTGATGGCCGCGGAGATCGCCGAGCATCCCACTGTGCGCGAGCAGTTCGCCGAGCGGCTCGTCGACGAGGGCGTCGTCAGCCAGGAGGAGGCCGACGGGCTTGAAAAGCAGGCGGAGCAGAGCATGCGCGAGGCGCACGACCGGCTGAAGGCACTGTTCGAGCAACTCGAGAGCTCCGGACAGGCGGGCGACGGCTCGATCCCGGTCGAGGCGCGCGCCGACGTGATGACCGCCGTGCCCGCCGACACGCTGCGCGCGCTGAACGCCGAGCTGATCTCGGTTCCCGAGGACTTCACCGTCCATCCCAAGCTGCTGAAGCAGCTCGAGCGCCGGGTGGTCGCGCTCGACGAGGGCGGGATCGACTGGGGTCAGGCCGAGTCGCTCGCGTTCGCGTCGCTGCTCGTGGAGGGGATTCCGATCCGGCTCACCGGCCAGGACACCGAGCGCGGCACGTTCTCGCACCGCCACATGGTTCTCCACGACGCAGAGACCGGCGCGAAGTGGACGCCGATCCAGAACCTGCCCGAGGCGGCGGCCTCCATGGAGGTGCACAACTCGCCGCTCTCCGAGGTCGCGGCACTCGGGTTCGAGTATGGCTACGCGGTCGCGGCGCCCGAGTCGATCGTGCTCTGGGAGGCGCAGTTCGGCGACTTCGTCAACGGCGCGCAGACGATCATCGACCAGTTCATCGTCTCGGGCCTTTCGAAATGGGGCCAGACGTCCAGGTTGACGCTGCTCCTTCCCCACGGCTACGAGGGAAACGGCCCCGAGCACTCGAGCGCACGTCTGGAGCGCTTCCTGCAGCTCGCCGCGCAGGAGAACATCCGCATCGCGAACCCGACGACCGCGGCCCAGTACTTCCACCTCATCCGCCGGCAGGCGCTCGAGCCGAGCGGCCGCGAGCTGGTCGTCATGACCCCGAAGGGACTCCTGCGTCTGAAGCAGGCCTCGTCCACGCTTGCCGACCTCGCCGAGGGTTCGTTCCAGCAGGTGATCGACGACGCCGAAGCCGACCGCGAGCAGGTGCGGCGGCTCGTCCTGTGCTCGGGGAAGGTGTACTACGACATCGTCGGCCACGAGGCGCGGGCGTCCGCCACGTCAGTCGCGGTCGCGCGTCTCGAGCAGCTCTATCCGTTCCCGGTCAGCGCCGCCGCGGGGCTCTTCGCCGGGTACCCGCATCTGGAGCAGGTCGTCTGGGCGCAGGAAGAGCCGCAGAACATGGGCGCGTACCGCGCGATCAGGCACCGGCTCGAGGAGGCACTCCCGAAGGGCGTCCACCTCCGCTACGCCGGGCGTCCGTGGCGCGCGTCGCCGAGCGAGGGCTATCCCACGGCGCACATCCGGGAGCAGGATCGGATCGTGCGCGAAGCCCTGGGAGCCTAGCGAGGGCGCCGCGGCGCCCGCTTTGCGGCGCCGTTCATCACCCGGGCGGCGACGCGCGGGCCGTGCTTGCGCGTGGCGTCCAGGATCTGCCGGCGCTGCTTCGGCGGCAGGCGGCGCCAGATGTCGTACGCGGTCAGCGCGAGCCCGATCGGGCCGGCGCGGCGCGAGAGCAGTCGAAACGGCATCGCCATGACGCTCATCCTACCGGGCGGCGCCTGGCTCAAACCCACTCATGCTCCGGTCGGAAGACGCCGACAACTGACCTGGAGCGGCCATGTTCAAGCGGGACCATACGAAGAGACAGCTGGAGGCTCGCGTACGCGAGCTCGAGGCCGAGCGCGAGCGGCTCCGAGACGCGATCGCGGGCTTCGGCGAGGCCCTCGCCGCGACGCACGACACCGAGTTGCTTCAGCGCGTGATCGTCGAGACGGCCGTCGAGGCGGTTGGCGCGACGGGTGGATTGCTCGTCCCCTCGAGCGGCGCAATCTTCCAGGTCGGCGACCTCTCCGGCGACGAGCGCCTCCAGCTTCCCCTCACCGCGTCGCGCCAGAACTTCGGCACGCTGATCCTCGTCGGCGACCGGTTCCCGACCGGGGACCGGCTGACGGCGACGTCTTTCGCGGCGCACGCTGTCGTGGCGCTCGAGAACGCGCGCCTGCACTGCGTCGTCGAGCGGCAGGCGCTCATCGACGGCCTGACCGGCCTTGCGAACCGCCGCCAGTCGGAGGATGCGCTGGCCACCGAGATCTCGCGCGCCGCGCGCTTCGACAACGCGCTCACGGTCGTGGTGGCCGATCTCGACGACTTCAAGGCCCTGAACGACCGCTACGGCCACCCGGCCGGCGACGCCGTGCTGCGCGCGTTCGCCGGCATCCTCGAGGAGACCCTGCGCGAGGCCGACCTCGCCGGGCGCTGGGGCGGCGAGGAGTTCCTGCTCCTTCTGCCCGGCACCGACAACGAGGGCGGAATGTTGCTCGCGGAGCGGATCCGCGCCACGCTCGCCGGCAGGGCGATCCTGACGCCCGACGGCTCCGCGGCGCACGTCACCGCCAGCTTCGGGCTCGCGACGCTCTCGCCGGGGATGACCGAAACCGAGCTCGTAGCCGCCGCGGACGCAGCGCTCTACGCCGCAAAACGGGCCGGCAAGGACCGTGTCGAGGGCACGCCCGAGCCTTCTGCCCATCCGTAGCCGTCGTTTGCATTGTCACGAAGTTAGGGACGAACCGGCGGTCCACCACTTACACTGGCGTTACAATTGCCGCCGCTTCGCGTTTCTGTCCCCGACTAGGAGAGGGCATGCCCGTAGAGACCCCGTCGATTTTCGCCAAAGTGATCCAGGATCACCTCGAGCTCAAGGAGCGCAACGCGCGCCTCGAGGACCACATGCCGCTGAAGGAGTACCAGGCGGACGATCCGTTCGACAATCATCCGCTGTTCAAGACCGAGGAGCAGGCCCGGATCGAGGAGACCATGGACGGCGTCGAAGCGCCGCAGCTCGACTCGACGATGCTGGCCTGGCCGGGCGAAGAGCCGCAGGAAGTGGAAACCCCGCAGCTCGAGGAGAGCCTGTGGACGAACCGCTCCCGCGACTTCGACTGGGGCGACTAATCGCGGGTGTGAAGGCCTCGCTCGCTTCGCTCGCATAAAAGACTGGGCGCGGGGTAAGCGACTCTGTACCCCGACGAACTGAAGGAGTTTTTGACATGCGCAAGCTTGCATTCCTCGGCGCGATCGCAGCCGGGATCTGGTACGCCCTGAACAGACGGCCCCAGCCGGCCGGCTCGAGCCTTCCGGAGGACAGCTGGCCTCAGTCCGCGCCCGCTCAGCCCGCGGAGGACGCCGAGCAGCTGAAGGCGGAGACGAAGCGGAATCCCGACGACCAAACCCTGGTCGACCGGGTGGAGAGCGAGATCTTTCGCGACCGCAAGGAAGTCAAGGGCAAGGTCAACATCAACGCCGAGGAAGGCGTGGTGGTCCTCCGCGGCGAGCTCGACTCGCAGGATCTGATCGAGGACCTCGTCAATGCGGTGCACGAGGTCGACGGCGTCCGCAACGTCGAGAACCTGCTGCGCACCCCCGGCACAGAAGCACCGACCAAGAGCAAAACATAAGGCGCCGACTCGGCGGCGCCGTGTCAGGGCAGGTGGCTCTGCCGCCTGCCCGTCTGCGCTCCCTTACCGATCCGCAGAGCGGGAGCCGCGCTTCGGTCCGCACCACGCGGCGACCTTCCTGAGGTCGTCGACGAGGCGCGCGAGCTCGCGCTCCCGGTCCGCTGGCTCGCCGCGCAGGATCGCGGAGGGATGGATCGTGGCGGTGACGTACGGAGCGAGGGGCGAGGTTACGAGCTCGCCCCTCTGCTTCGTGACGCGAAACTGCTTGCCGAGCAGGCCCTGAGCCGCGACCGCGCCCAGGAGCACGAGCACCGTCGGCTTGACGACCGCGAGCTCGGCCTCGAGCCAGGGGCGGCACGCGGCGACCTCGGACCAGCTCGGCTTGGCGTGGATCCGGCGCTTGCCGCGCGCCTCCCACTTGAAGTGCTTGACCGCGTTCGTGACGTAGGTCGCCCTGCGGTCGATCCCGGCCTCCTCGAGCGCGCGGTCGAGCAGCTTCCCCGCCGGGCCCACGAACGGCCGGCCGGCGTGATCCTCCTGGTCGCCCGGCTGCTCGCCGACCAGCATCACCGCTGCGCTCCGTGTGCCCTCGCCGAAGACCGCCTGCGAGGCGTTCTTGTAGAGCTGACACCCGCGGCAGCCCTGAACGGCCTCACGCAAGGCCGGCAGCGTCGTCCGCGGGGGTAGGAAGTCCGCGGCGGAGCCGGTTTCCTCCATGCGCCCCTAATCCCCATTTCGGGGGATTCGAGTCCACTGGAAGGCCACGAAGCTGGGTGAAGTCCTTGACTCAAAAGGAGACGACTCTGCGGCCGGAGCTCCACATCGAAACGACAACGGCCGGCGAGGGGGAGCAGAGCACGCAGGTGCGGCTTCTGCCCGTCGCCGAGACCGAGCTGGAAAGGAAGCCCGACGCGAGCCGCGAGGAGTCGCTCGCCGAGTCGTACCGCCGTCTGGCGGACGTCTTCCACGACGTGCTTGCGGAGCAGAGCCTCGACCGCCTGCTCGAGCGGATCGCGGACACGCTCGCCGATCTCGTCCCGCATGACACGCTGACGATCTATGCGGCCGACGACCTGCAGCGAATCCTCCGCCCGGTTCTGGCCCGCGACGAGTGGGCGGACAAGATCCTTGCGGACACCGTCACCCTCGGACAGGGGATCACCGGCTGGGCAGCCGAGCACCGCGAGCCCGTACTGACGAATCAGGCGCATCTCGATCCGCGCGTGAAGTTCGTTCCGGGCACGCCTGAAGACGATCCCGAGGCGCTGATCACGATCCCGCTGATCGCGCGCGACCATCTGAAGGGCGCGCTCAACATCTACCGGCTGGGCGAGGAAGCGAAGTTCGACGAGGACGAGTTCGAGCTGGCGAAGCGCTTCGCGGATGCCGCGGCGCTCGCGCTCGACAACGCGCACATCCGCGCGAGCCTCGAGCACCAGGCGCAGACCGACTGGCTCACGGGCCTCTACAACCACCGTTACTTCCACGAGCGCCTGCGCGCCGAGCTGACCCGCGCGAGCCGGTCGCACGACCCGGTCGCGGTGTTGATGCTCGACATCGACGACTTCAAGCGCGTCAACGACATCCACGGTCACGGCGTCGGCGACGAGGTTCTGCGCGAGCTGGCCGAGGCGGTGCGCTCGATGGTGCGCGGCAGCGACGTGGTCTGCCGGCTCGGGGGCGAGGAGTTCGGCGTGATCATGGGCGGGGCGAACCAGGCGTCCGCGACTGCGCTCGCCGAGCGCCTGACCCAAACGCTGACGGAGTTCGACTTCGGCCCGGCCGGACCGATCACGGTCTCGGTCGGACTTGCGCAGGGCCCGCAGCACGCGATGAATCCCCGCGAGCTCGTGGCGTGTGCCGAAGCGGCGATGATGACCGCGAAGGCGCTCGGCAAGAACCAGATCGTCTTCTTCGACGAGGAGACCGCTCGGCGCCCGGACGGCAGCGGCGGGTCGCGCGACGTGCGCTCGATCGCGCACCTGAAGATGCTGCAGAGCCTGAGCGGGAAGCTGAACCGGCTGAACGACGTGCGCGAGATCGGCGACGTGATCGCGACGGAGTTGCGCTCGCTGATCGATTACCACAACTGCCGCGTCTTCGTGATCGACGGCGACGACCTGGTTCCGATCGCCTTCCGGGGCGATCTCACTACCCGCGAGCCCACCCCGAGCATGGACATCCTCACCTGCAAGATCGGCGAGGGCATCACGGGCCGGGTCGCCGAGACCGGCGAGTCGCTGCTGGTCGGCGACGCCGCAAACTGCGAGTACGCGCTCCGCGTCGCCGGCACCGAGAGGATCGACGAGTCGCTGATCGCCGTGCCGCTCTGTTACGGCACGCGCGTGATCGGCGTGATCGTGATCTCGAAGCTCGGCCTCGACCAGTTCGACGAAGACGACAAGCGGCTGCTGGAGGTGCTCGGCGGACACGCGTCCGTTGCGGTCGAGAACGCGCGCTTGTACGAGGCCGAACGGCGCGAGGCCGAAAGCGCGAAGGCGCTGCTCGAGTTCAGCCGCAAGCTGGCCGCGACGGAGGGACTCGGCGAGGTGCTCGGCCGCGTGGTCGAGCTGTCCGCGGCGATCCTGTCCTCACCGCGAACGTCGATCTGGATCCAGGATCCCGAGACCGACGAGCTCGTCGCGAAGGCCGTCTGGGGCTACGACAGCGAGGCTCTGGCGGCGTACCGCTTCGACGGGCGGGTCGCCGCGGAGATGCTCGAGCGCGACAGCGCGTTCGTGCTCCGCGCCGACGAGCTGGCGCAGCTCGAAGGCGCCCCGCAGACGCACAACGCGGTTCTCGTCGCGCAGCTCGTTCTCGACGGGCGCATGGGCTGCCTCTCGGCCGAGGTCGAGAATCTCGAGGACGTGGAGCGCAAGCTCGACCTGCTCGAGGGCGTCGCGCACCAGGCCAAGCTCGCGATCGCGAATGCCGGCAGCTTCCAGAGTCTCGAGGACACATTCATCTCCACCGTGGAGGCGCTCGCAAACGCGCTGGAGGCGAATGACGAGTACACGTCCTCGCACGCGCGCTGGATCACGGATCTCGCGGTCAAGGTCGGCCGCGGGCTCGGGCTCGACCCGAAGGCGCTCAAGCGGCTTGAGCTCGGCGCGCTCTTCCACGACATCGGCAAGATCGGAATCCCGGCGGACATCCTCGCCAAGCCCGGGCCGCTGACGCCCGAGGAGCGCGAGGTGATCGAGACGCACCCGGAGCTGGGCGAGAAGATCATCGCCCCGATTCACCGCTTGCAGGAAGTCCGCCCGATCGTCCGGCACTGCCACGAGCGCTACGACGGCGCCGGCTATCCCGACCGGAGGGCGGGCGAGGACATCCCGCTCGAGTCGCGGATCATCCTGGTCTGCGACGCGTTCCATGCGATGACGACCGACCGGCCGTATCGCAAGCGGCTGCCGGTCGACGAGGCGTTCCGCCGACTCGAGGAAGGCGCGGGGACGCAGTTCGACCCGGAAGTGGTCGAGGTCTGCGTGCGCGTGCTTCGCGCCGAGACCTTCGCCTCCGCGTAACCGCCCTCGGCAGACTCCGCGTCAGGACCGCCGGCCAAGCTGTGCTGGAGTTTGACTCTTGGCTGTTAATATGACAACATCAGTGTTTCTGTGACGTCGCGGGCCCGACTTCTGTTGTCAGCCGCTTGCACCCTCGCCGTGGCCGTCGGAGTCGCTCCGTCCACTGCGTCCGCATTGTGGCGGAATTACACCCCGGTGGAGACTTACTGGTGCATCCTCGACGACCCGAACTGCCCAGGGGACGGCAGCCATGACCCGTATGCCTTTTCCGGAACCAACAACTGGACGAACCAACGCATCTACCGGCCCGTGAATCACCCGGTAGACCTCGCGTACATAGGGTCGAATGGCGTCTATCACTGGTCTGCGACGGGCTACAGCAATCCGTTCTACTTCACGGCTTCGTACGGATATTCGCGCCTCACTTGCGACTGGCAATGGTGGAATGACAACGTCTACCGCCTCAGTCCCGTGACCTGCCAAGGATACGGGTCGTGATAGCTCGGAGCCGGTGGCCCCAGGTGATCGCCGCCGCCGCCGCGTGCGGCGCTCTCGTCGTCGTCGCAATCTGGAG